>Ga0209039_10002827_pt1 | contig 14224 bp, 11 predicted proteins | sample BogFormECP12_OM1_FD_188238 | JGI IMG/M metagenome (GOLD analysis project Ga0209039, IMG submission 188238) | Bog forest soil microbial communities from Calvert Island, British Columbia, Canada - ECP12_OM1 (SPAdes) (version 2) | ecosystem: Environmental > Aquatic > Freshwater > Wetlands > Bog ...
CGGTCGCGGATTACCGTCGCAAGGTTCTGGGTGCAAAAGCAGAGCGAACCGCCTTCAAGGATGAATTTGCGGTCACGCTGGAAGTGAGTGCCTTGCAGTACTTCCCCTGGATCCGCACGATGGTCGAGCGCGCCTTGAAGGACAAGACCCTCGTTCCCGGGCGTTTTATTGCCGTGCGCAAAATGAAAGAATCCGAAGAAGACGGTGATTTGCCGGCGATCGTGGCTGCCCTGGGGATCATGGGGTCGTCGTTTGTCGAGACTTTGGATACAAAGGGCACGGATGGCTCGAATATTCATTTGAATGGCCCCGAGACCATTACCGGTTATTTCGGGGGCGTTGGACAACCGAACGAGCATGCCCTCATGTGGCTGGATGAGTTCCTTTACTATTACACCAATTACGGTGTGCAGCATGTCCTGAATGTGAATTCAGGGACGATCCTTCTTGGGTATTTTCTCTACCGCCTGGGGATCGACATCCAGTTCAAGATCTCGGTTTTCGTCGGCAACGATAACCCCTATGCTGCGCTGTGGACGCTTCTGGCGGCTAAACTGTTTTCCAGGGATGACGGGACTTCCCCGCTGGTCGGTTTTAACTGGTCGAACTCGATCAACAACGAAAGCATGGAGATCACGGCCCAGTTCCGCAAAGCCCTCGGGCTTGAAGAGGTGGTGCGGTTCGAGCATCACATCACGGAAACGTGGAAGTCAATTGTCAAACAACCCTACAACCGCAGGGCCGAGCTGGTGATGCTTGCGGATCATGTGGCCAATATCTCTGCCAAGCATGAAGGTGGTGACCCGGAGATCGATAGCGCCCGCAAACATCCCTCCGATATCCTGGACTATTTCCGTGACAAAAGCGAAGTGATCGCCTCGGGCGATTGGGAAGCCATGAAGACCAATTTCCTGGACAAGGTGGATGCCTGCGATAAGACTGCCTGGGCATTGACCGAAAATGGACTGGCTTTTGTCGCCGCAAAAAACCTTCATCGTTAGCTGGGCTTTGTTTTGTAGGATGGGATGGGTATTTTTCAGTGGGTGTTATTGGCTATGCGCAATTTAAGGATGAAGCCATGTACATTGTAATGGTTCATGTCCATGTCAAATCAGAATCGCTTGAAGCCTTTAAGCGGGCAACTTTGGAGAATGCCCATCACAGTCGGCAGGAGGCGGGTATCGCCCGATTTGATGTCCTTCAACAGTCGGATGATCCGACCCGCTTTCTCTTGACCGAGGTGTACCGCACTGCTCAGGATCCCGCCAAGCATAAAGAAACCTCCCATTACAATCGCTGGCGGGCGACGGTCGAGCCCATGCTGGCCGAAGAACGCACCCGCACCGTTTTTACCAATCTGGACCCGGATGATGCAGGGTGGTGACGTGCGGTTCGAATTTGCGACCGCCAACCGCGTCCTTTTTGGATCCGGAACCCTGAAAGAGGTACCCGCGGCCGCGGCCGCTTTCGGCCGGCGAGTACTGGCGGTCATCGAGTCACCCGAGCGTTCGGCACACTTGTTTGAACTTCTGCAGCAGGCTGGCCTGAAGGTCACCCCCTATTGCATTCAGGGAGAGCCCTGCATCGCCAGTGTCCTGGAGGGGGTAAGGATTGCCCGTTCCCTCCAACCTGACCTGGTCATCGGGATGGGCGGAGGAAGCGCCCTGGACAACGCCAAGGCGGTCGCCGTCTTGGCGACCAACCCCGGAGAAATCCTGGATTATCTGGAAGTGATCGGAAGGGGCCAGATCCTGAGCCAGCCTCCGCTTGCCTGCCTGGCCATCCCGACCACTGCCGGGACCGGGGCGGAGGTCACCCGGAATGCCGTCATCTTCAGTCCGGAGCACCAGCTCAAGATCAGCCTGCGCAGCCCCTTCTTGCTGCCGCGCCTGGCGATCATTGACCCGCAGCTGACCTTTTCCATGCCGCCCGAACTCACCGCTTCCACCGGCATGGACGCTTTGACGCAGCTGATCGAACCGTTCGTCTCGAAGGCTTCCAACCCCCTGACCGATGCCGTCTGCCGTGAAGGGATCAAGCGGGCTTCCAGGTCCCTTCCCCTGGCGTATCAACAGCCAGGGCTCTCTGAGGCGCGCGAGGATATGGCGATAGCCAGCCTGTTCGGAGGGATAGCTCTCGCCAATGCCCGTTTGGGAGCCGTCCATGGGTTTGCTGGGGTCATCGGAGGAGCATATTCTGCCCCGCACGGAGCGATCTGCGCCCGCCTGCTGCCGATCATTATGGCCGCCAATATCCATGCGTTGAGAGCCCGGGCAGAAAGTTCCCCTTATCTGGATCGTTTTTCAGAAATTGCCCGGCTCGTGACCGGAAACGCCGTGGCAGCCCCCGAAGACGGCGCCGAATGGGTTCAGGGGTTGATTGGTTCGATGAATATTCCACCTCTTTCCGACTACGGCCTGAACCCGGGTTCCTTTCCCGACTTGATCGAGCAAGCCCAGAAATCGAGCAGCATGAAAGGGAATCCGATCAGTCTCAACGAGGCGGAGCTTGGTCTAATTCTCGAAGAAGCCACCCACCCACTCGGATAGGAGGGAATTCCAACGGCGGTGGAAAAGAAGTCCTTTTCCATTTCCGATGCGCTTACATCGTGTGTGTATAGGGGGAAAGAGAGGAATATATATGGCTATGCGTAATTAACCCGAAATCGATCAAACCGCTGTGCACGGACTCGACCTCGACTACATCCCCTGGTATCTGGAATCGTCCAAGTCCTTTTTAAACCGGTCCTCTTCAGACGATTCGAGCACACGGGCCTTCGCCCTTTCCAACTCTGCGCTCTCGGCCGCCTGCAGCTCACCCAGAGGGGCATGCCGGACCAGGCTCCAGCGGCCGCAATACGGACATCGGTCCAGTTTTCGAACGGCGAGGTTCATTCCATAAAAGTGAAAAGCGAATGGACGCTGACATTTCGGGCAGATCGCTCCACCCAGCGTATACCGGCGGGGCGTCCCTGGCTCAAGCACGATGGTCTTTCGACCCAAGGCGATCGGAATCAAGGCCGCCAACAACATCGCCCCCAACACGATCACCAACAGCGGGATGATGATCTTTAAGCCGGCATTCCTCCCTGAGGAGGCAGAGACAAAATTCGCGGAGATCGTCTCGCTCCGCAGCACCTGCCCGTCCGAGGTGTAACCGATCGCAGAAATGGAATGGACACCCAATGGGAATGAATCAGTATTAAACTGCAGAGCAAACGGCGGCTTCGTTGATTCTCCAATATTGGTGGTATCGACAAAGAATTCGACCCGGGTTAAATTGGCCGGGCCGCTGACGTGCATGGAGAACAAACCCTGAATATCGCCATTAAATCCACCATATCCAAAATCCCGCGAAAGGATCAAGTTCAAACCAGAACTTTGGGCAATGACGGCAACGACCAGGATCAAGGCGGCCAGGAGCGAACTCAGACCCGCGAGCCAAACCTTTTTCATGGCTTTATTTCCATCGAGTAAGGATTTGTTCACGCTGGAAGAGGCCTACGGCTAGATAACCCAGCAATGCATCCAGCACCAACATGATCACGGCCACGACCAGGATGATCTGTTTGTTCAGGATAAAAAAGCCGAAGACCTGCCCAAATAACCCCACCAGGACTGGCAAGATGATCACCATCGAAATCTGCTCCGCCACCCGCGGTTCATTCACTCGAGAGGAGACCATCAATGCGAAGGTAACCGCCATAATGGCCAACAAAGGCCCAACGATGAAGATGGCGATCAACCAGCGTGGATCCAGGAGAGCAGATAGAAGAAGCCCGCTTCCCGAGATGATCCAGGAACCTGCCACGAATAATCCGAATGCACCATACGTCGCCAGGATGGCCGGAAGCACGGCAGCTAGGGCTTTGCCGGCCAGCAGCTCGATGGTGGTGATGGGAGTTGCCAGGAGGGGCTCCAGACTGCGGGTGGTTTTTTCGCCGACGATCGAATAAGCCGCGATCGTGACCGGAATGGTCACCGGGATGATCATGAAAAGCATCATAAATTCACTGACCAGGAAAACCTGAAGGCAGGCAGGGCTGCCTGTTCCGGCCGTGCACAAGGATTGGGTCACCTGGGTGGGAAGTTCCGTACCGGGAGTAATGCCGTTCAGGGAGGAAACGCCTCGAGTTGAATAGAGGATTCCCAGCGGAATTGCCATCATCAACAAGGGCAGGAATGCGACCGTGAAGATCACCAGCCGGTTCCTGAAGACTTCTGCCCACTCTTTCCGGATGATCGTTTTCACTTTGTTCATACGAGCCTCATGCACCCCGGACGAGCTGCAAATAAACTTCTTCCAGGGAATGCCGCAACTCGCCGACGAACTGGATATCCGCCCCGGCGTCGACCAGGGCGCGGATGATATCCGGATTGCGCACCTCCGGTTCATCCATCGCGACCACCAGCTTCGTTTCAACCAGTTTGACCTCCCGCACGAAGGGAAGTTTCTCCACAACGTCCACCCAATGAGGGTCTGCCGTCCGCAGATGGAATACGATTTTCCGCCCAAAGACGGATGTACGCAGGCTGGAGGGTGTGTCCAGCACCAGCAAGCGGGTCTTGAAAACCCCGACCCGGTCGCATAATCGATCGGCCTCATCCAGGTTATGGGTGCACAAAAAGATCGTCCGGCCTTCTTTTTTTAGCTCGGCGATGAACTCTCGCACGAGATGGGAGGCTTCCGGGTCCAGCCCGGCGGTGGGTTCATCCAGGAACAGGATGCGCGGCTCATGCAGCAGGGCCCGGGCGATGGCCAGTTTCTGCTTCATTCCTTTGGAAAAGGTTCCTGCCGCGTCTGCACGCCGGTCCCACAAACCGAGCATTCGCAGATATTTCTCGACTTGACCTTCGATATCCTTCACTTCATACAGTTCGGCGAAGATCTGCAGATTGTACTGGGCGGATAGGTTGTCGTACATCCCCGGTGTTTCTGTGAGCACGCCGACCGTACGGCGGATGTCCGTATCCTGCCGGCCGACCACAAAACCAGCCACCTGGGCGGTGCCGCTGGTCAACCCGATCAGGCTGGTCAGCATACGGACCGTGGTCGTTTTACCGGCACCATTTGGTCCCAGGAATCCGAACACTTCGCCCTCACTGACATCCAGGCTCAGCCCTTCCACCGCCAGGACCTCGCCAAATTTCTTGGTGATATTTTCAGTATGGATCATAGGCTTTGTTTAAGGCGTTGTTGGATTCTACTAACGTAAGGACCAGGCTGGTGATTCACAGGTAACGGGTATCCTCCAGGCGATCCTGGGTTTCCTGCAACGGCATCGGGGAGAATGGAACCGCCGAAACCGGCGAGGATGAATCGCTGTTGGTTGTGGGTCCAGAATCACGGAAGGCAAAGATAATTCCCGCACTAGCGATTGCGAACAGGCCAACCAGCGCTTCTGTCCAGTATACACCGAAGTAGTGCGCAGCAATCAGAGCGGACGCATCCGTGAGGGCGTGAAAGAAGACGGCCAGCCAGATCCAGGCCGCTTGCCTCCGCAGGAATGCCTGCAGGACCAACACGGATAGGGCGATTTGAGCCGTCATGGCAAATAGACGCTCGAGGATTCCGAGAAACGCTTGATACCATGGAGCCGACCAGTAGGAGGTTACCTGCAGGACCGCCTGATGAAGCTGGGAGGCCGGGAAGAGCTTGGTGAGATCTGCGTTGCGTAAGGCTGTCAACTGGATGAATGAGTATAGTGCCAGTAAACCCAAGGCAATGGCCTCTGCTCCTCCATGACCTGCCCCGGCCAGCAAGCCTTTTCGCCAGGATCGGGCATCCCTGGCCCACCAGCGGTACATCCCATAGCGGAAGGATTCTTCCCACAGACCCGCACTCAATCCGAGAAAAATGGCGTTGAAAAAAAGGGCTTCTGTTGGGGACAGATTGACCAGCCCCGTACGGTTGAGCAGGATGGTCATCAGGTAGTTGAAGGGAATATGACCCACTTGCGATAGGATGAAGACGGCAGCCCCGATCCACCAGAGATCCCACCCCAGGTGGAACTTTCGGGTTAAAAAGATCGCCACGCCGACCGGCATGGCGATCATCAACAGGCCGTTGGCCAAATGGGCAAGAAAGCTAGTATCCACCCTCTTCTTTTCCTGTGGAAAACCAAGGTGCGGACAACTCAAGCAGCCTTGGGTGCAGATTGTGGCGCGACAAAGCCGGCGGGCAGCAACCCGGCCTCCGTCACGATGCGCGGCACGATCTCCTCCCACCCAACCGCCATGATGTGCAGGCCGTGGATGCCCTGCCCGCGGAAGGTCTTGATCTTCTCGATCAATTCAAGGGTAATGGCTACGCCTTCCTCCTGGGGGTTCCCGGCGGCTTCTGCCTTTTCCATACGCTTTAACAATTCATCCGGGATAAACACACCCGGAACTTCCTTATTCATATAGGAGGCGATTTTATAACTCTTCAGCGGGGTCAGGCCGATCAAAATGTAAACCTTATCCAGAATATTCCGTTTGGCCAATTCATTTAACCAGGTCTCCAGCTTTCCCGTCTCGTAGACCAGATTGGTCTGGAAGAACTGCGCTCCGGCATTGACCTTTTTATGTTCCCGCAAGGCCTGGAATTTTGGTTCCGAGGCGAAAGGAGAGGCGGCTGCACCCAGGAAGAATTTGGGCGGAAATTTCATTTCCCGGCCATCCAGGTATTTCCCCTCATCGCGCATGCGCCGCAGGATCCACAACATCTGAATCGAGTCCAGATCCTGGATATCCATGCGGCCTCGCGGCGCAGGAGCCAGTTTCATGGTATCCCCGGAAAGGCAGAGCAGGTTCTTCACCCCCAACGCATTCGCTCCGAGCACCTCCCCGGGCAAACCAACCCGGGTCCGGTCGCGAGCGGCAATCTGCATGACCGGTTCCGCCCCAAGCTGAATGGCCAGGGTCGAGCAGGCCCAGGAGGACATGCGCGAGGTCGCCGATGGACTGTCGGTGAAATTGATCGCGGTCACATACGGCTTGACCAGTTCGATGTTGCTAGTGAGTTTCTTCGTGGAAACGGTGACCGGTGGGGCCACCTCCGCGGTTACGACAAATTCGCCGGCTTTTAGATGCCGTTCCAGTTCCGAAGCCGGTTCAGTATACTTCGGGGCATGGTAAGTTTTATCACCCTGCCACCAGTCCGGCTGCCGTACGGGGCGGAAGATGCTGTCCCAGGTGGCCGTACGTACCGTGGCGTTCGTTGTCAGCAGGCCGGTGGCCACTTTGCCCATTCCGATCTTATTCACCTGCTGAAGGACATCCCCCCATGTTTCCCCGCCCACCTTGTCCCAATCCAGGGGAGGCAACACCTCAAGGAGCATCTCTTCCCGGCCCATTTTGAAGGCGCGTTCATAGATCGCGTACCAGATGCAGGGGCGAGTCTCATCCACTTCGCAGTGTTCAGAAGTCGAGCCTCCGCAAGGGCCATTGCGGATGCCTTTGGGACACTCCATGGAACAGATAAAAGCAGTTTCCTGCAACAGGCAGTTTCCACACATCCGGCAGCCCCAGATCGGGCCTTTAATGGCGATCTCGGTAGTTTCGAGCAGTTGCTGTCCGAAGGATTCAGCCCTGAAAGGTTTGTATGGCGGCTGCCAACGGCGACCTGGTGTAAGAAGAGGCATGGTGGACTCCCAAAGTTAGCTCTTGTTCAGTATTTTACCTTCCCGCGTCTTACCCAAACCGTGTCCAATGTCACTTACTCGCTAGACGAACATCCCCTCCTAAAAGGAGCTTTTTTGACCTAAATCGGGCTCAATTTTCTCGTTTGCACGACCCTCCCCTGCCCGGTATAATAACCGCATGCGCAAACTTCTCCTGTCAGGGCTACTGCTCGTGCTGGTTATGCTGGGTGCAGGGCTTTCCCGACCGGTGCGCGCCGACCCCTACGCACCCCTTTCGGCGGATACGACCGGCAGCGACCTGGTGGACACGGTCAACGCCTTGCGGGCCGCGCAGGGTCTGCCAGGTTACCAGGTCAACTCGATCCTGATGACCCTCGCTCAGCAGCATGCGGAATATATGGCTTCGATCGGGGTTTCCACCGTTCACACCGACGCCCAGGGAAGGCGGCCATTCCAGCGCGCCCTCGATGCTGGCTACCTGGTCGCAGGAGACTTGAGCCTGGGTGGCTTTTATTCTGAAAACGTGATCGGCGGCGTCGGCATGACCCCCCAGCAAGCCGTCACGGCCTGGTTGGGTGACACTCCCCATAAGGACACCATGCTTTCCTCGGTTCTTCGGGATGTCGGAGGAGGTGTTGCCGTCGTTGGAAACACCTACTATTACTGCCTGGATGCCGCGCTATCCACGGGCGGGACTCCGGTCGCCTACACCCCTTTTCCTCCGCTCTCCTCACCAACCCAGGTGATCATCCAGAACACGCCGAACGCAGATGGCTCCATCAGCTATATCATCCAGCCGGGAGACACCCTGCTCGCCATCCACCTGGCTTATGGGATCTCGGTCAGCGATATCTTAAGCTTGAATAATATCACCCTCGACACGATCCTCTACCCGGGCCACAAATTACTCCTGCGGGGGCCATTTACGCCGACCGCGACCTTCCCGACCCTTACCCCCACCGAAAGGCCGACCCCAACCCTCTGGCCGACATCCACCTTTACGGACACACCCTTGCCGCCGACACCCACCAGCCCTCCCTCCCCCAATTTTCCAGTAACGGCTGCTGGAGACTCGGTGATCATCATTGCCCTGGTTGCTCTCGCCGCCGCAGGGATCGTTGCCTGGGTGAGCTCGCGAAAACGCAGATAAATAACCATCCCCGCCAAATACGGCGGGGATGGTTTCAGCCTGGATCTACCTCTGCAGGATCGCAAGGATTATTTAGCTTTTCCTTGGGACGCGACCGCCTCGGTGGCCATGCGTACCGTCTCTTCGTCAGCCAGGTAGTAATGCTTGACCGCCTTTAATTCTGCATCCAGCTCATAAACGAGCGGGATGCCGGTCGGGATATTTAATTCCGGGATGGCTTCATCGGTAATGTGGTCGAGATATTTGACCAGCGCCCGCAAGCTGTTGCCATGGGCGGAGACCAGCACGCGCTTGCCGGATTTGATCACCGGTGAAAGCGTGTCGTGCCAGTAAGGTAAAACCCTTTCCAGCGTGATCTTGAGCGACTCGGCGCTTGGCAGCTGCTCCCGGGCCAATTCCGCATAACGCGGGTCCAGATGGGGGTGACGAGGATCATCCCAGTCCAGGGGAGGGGGCGGCACCGCATAGGAGCGCCGCCACAGCTTGACCTGCGCCTCGCCGTATTCCTTGGCAGTCTCCGCCTTATTCAACCCCTGCAGAGCTCCGTAATGGCGCTCATTGAGCTGCCAGGCGCGCACGACCGGAATCCACTCCTGATTGATCTCTTCCAGGACAATCCACAAGGTCTTGATGGCCCGCTTCAACACGGAAGTGTAGGCAACATCAAAAACATACTGTTTCTCGCGCAGGAGCCGTCCGGCGAATAGGGCTTCCTGTACGCCCTGCTCGCTGAGGCCGACATCCGTCCAGCCGGTATATCGATTTTCGAGGTTCCAGGTGCTCTGTCCATGGCGCAGCAAAACAAGTTGGTAGGCTGTTTCCATTCAAGCTCCTCGCATAAGAAACCGCCAGGCAGGCGTACACCTGGCGGTCTGAGAACCTATTCAGGTTACCGAATCGCTTGTTCGGTTTCGGGGTCGAACAGATGACACTTGTCCATGTTGAACGCCACCTGCACCTTGTCGGAGATGTGGAAATCGGTGCGGGGATCGACCCGGGCGACGATCGTATTCTCGCCGCTGACCAGGTACAGGAAGATCTCGTTCCCCATCAGCTCCGTGACGTCCACCTTGGTCTCCACCGGGGCAGAATGGATGCCGGGGGGTACAAAGGCCGGGTTATAGATGTCTTCCGGCCGGATCCCGAATATCACCGGCTTGTCCGTGAACGCCTGATACGCCTTGACACGATCGTCGGGCACCGGGATGGCGAAGCTGCCGGAATCGACCAGCAATTTTCCCCCATCCTTGCGCAGCTTGGCCTTGAAGAAGTTCATGGCCGGAGAGCCGATAAAACCTGCCACGAACATGTTATCCGGATTGTCGTACAGGACCTGCGGAGTGTCCAACTGCTGGAGCATGCCCTTGTTGATCACGGCGATGCGTGTTGCCATGGTCATGGCTTCCATCTGATCATGGGTTACATAGATGAATGTGGTCTGCAGGCGGTGATGCAGTTTGGTGATCTCGGCGCGCATGGCGATGCGCAGTTTGGCGTCCAGGTTCGATAGAGGTTCGTCAAAGAGGAACACCTGCGGCTCGCGCACGATGGCGCGACCGACCGCCACGCGCTGGCGCTGGCCGCCGGACAGCTGCCGGGGCTTTCGGGAAAGAAGTTCACCGATCCCCAGGATATCCGCGGCTTCCTGAACACGGCGTTTGATCTCTTCCTTGGGGGTCTTCCGCAGCTTGAGGCCAAAGGCCAGGTTATCGTAGACCGTCATGTGCGGATACAGGGCATAGGATTGGAACACCATGGCAATATCCCGATCCTTGGGAGGTACATCGTTGACCACCCGTTCGCCGATCGAGATCGATCCCTTCGTGATCTCCTCGAGCCCGGCAAGCAAGCGCAAGGCGGTGGTCTTTCCGCAACCGGAAGGACCCACGAACACCAGGAATTCCTTGTCTCCAACCTGAAGGTTCAGGTCGTTGACCGCCAGCACGTTGCCAAATTCCTTCGTAATATGATCGTACGTTACACTAGCCATTTGATCCTCCTCACTGAAGAATATAGTGATTCAATTATATTCCATATTCAGGTTTTCAATACGTTAAATATCTGGAGAGCTTTCATCCAGGTCAGCCCTTGCTCAAAACGAATGGAAATCATAAAATGGATGCATGCCGACCGATGATGTCACCCCCATTCGCCAGCAGTACCTCGAAATCAAAAGATCGTACCCGGATGCGATTCTGTTCTTCCGGCTGGGCGATTTTTACGAAACTTTTGATCAGGATGCGGAGATCGCCGCACGGGAGTTGGATATCGTGCTGACCTCCCGCCCGATCGGGAAGGGCCGGCGGGCACCCCTCGCCGGCATTCCCTACCATGCCGTCGAAAATTATCTGGCCCGGTTGATCGAAAAAGGGTACCACGTAGCGATCTGCGAACAGGTCGGTGACCAACCTGTCAAGGGAATCTTCCCCCGCAAAGTCGTCCGGGTGGTCACTCCCGGAACGATCGTGGAACCCGGTTTGCTTCCTGGAGATGCCAACAACTATCTGGCCGCAGTGGTCCTGGAGGGAGGGCGAGCCGGGGTTGCCTACGCCGACATCAGCACCGGGGAATTTGCCGTCACGGAGCTGGACGCGTCAGATCCCGGCCCCCTGCGGGCCGAGATCGCCCGGCTGCGCCCTGCAGAGATCATTTTTCCGGACAGTCTCACTCTTCCCGGAGGTCTCCCCGGCCAGCTGACGCCCTGGGTGGCCTGGCGGTTTGAACCGGGCAAGTGTCGGGAGACCCTGCTCGCCCATTTCGCTGCGGGAACCCTGGACGGCTTCGGTTTGAACGGCCTGCCTTTGGCAATTCGCTCCGCCGGAGCGATCCTCCAATATTTAAAAGAAACCGATAGTCCGGCGCTGGCGCAGCTGACCAGCTTGCGGATCTACAGCCTGGGCGAATTCATGACCCTGGATGCGGCCACCCGCCGCAACCTGGAGTTGACCGAAACCCTGCGCGGAAACGTAAAAGGATCCCTGCTCGGCGTCCTTGACCAGGCAGTCACCCCGATGGGAAAACGCCTGATCCGCCAATGGGTCAGCCAGCCACTCCTGGATGCCGGCCGTATCCGCCAGCGGTTGGACGGAGTTGAGTTTTTCTCAAGCCGCTCCCTGCTTCGCACCGATCTGCGTGCCGCGCTGAAACCGCTCGCGGATCTTGAGCGGCTTACCAATCGGATCGTCTCGAGCCATGCCCTGCCGCGCGACCTGGTCGCCCTGCGCGATACGCTCCAGCGCATTCCGGCGATCCTGCAGATATTCCCAGACGATGCCGGCCACGCCTTGCCCATCCAGCAATTAAACCCCTGCGCGGAAGAGCTTATGTTGCTTCAGCAAGCCATTAATGATGACCCCCCGGCCACCTTGCAAAATACCGGGATTATCCGTTCCGGTTTTTCCACAGAGCTGGACGGGGTCATGGATGCATCCGGAAATGCCCGCGAATGGATGAACAACCTTGAACCGGCCGAAAGAGAACGGACCGGGATCAAGTCCCTGAAAGTGAGTTACAACAAAGTCTTCGGCTATTACATTGAAGTCTCTCATTCCAACGCGACCCTGGTTCCAGCGGACTATATTCGGAAACAGACCCTGGTTAACGCAGAGAGGTATATTACCCCCGAGATGAAAGAGTATGAAACCCTGGTGCTAAACGCCGAAGAGCATCTCCGGGAAATCGAGTTGCGTTTATTCCGGGAGGTTTGCGCTGGTCTTGCCAAAGCCGCGAGTCGATTGCTGAACTGCGCCCGCGCCCTGGCTGAACTGGATGTGCTTTCAGCACTTGGCGAGGCGGCCGCCCTGGGTGGATACGTCCGTCCCGAATTGCAAGATGATAATATTCTGGACATCCGCGACGGCCGCCACCCGGTCGTTGAACAGAGCCTCCAGGGTGAACGATACGTGCCGAATGATGTTCTTTTCGGCCCGGGAGAGATCATCCGTGTCATCACCGGACCCAATATGGCCGGAAAAAGCACGTACCTGCGCCAGGCCGCATTAATCGTCCTGATGGCCCAAATGGGATCCTTTGTTCCGGCTTCCTCGGCCAGGATCGGCCTGGTGGACCGCATCTTCACCCGCATCGGGGCGCAGGATGAAATCCATGCCGGGCAATCCACGTTCATGGTTGAAATGATCGAAGCCGCCAATATATTGCATCATGCCACCCCGCGCAGCCTGCTCATCCTGGATGAGATTGGCCGGGGGACCAGCACTTACGACGGCGTTTCGATCGCCTGGGCAGTCGTGGAATATATTCACAACCACCCTCAACTTCGCGCCAAGACCCTGTTTGCAACCCACTACCATGAGTTAACCCAATTGGCCTCCCTGCTCCCCGGAGTGCACAATTACAACGTCGCCGTAAGTGAAGCGGACGGCAAAGTGGTCTTCCTTCATAAAATCGTTGAGGGCGGCGCAGATAAATCGTATGGGATTCACGTAGCCCAGCTGGCCGGGCTGCCGCAGCCGGTCATCCAACGAGCAAGCGAGATCTTGCTGGAGCTGGAAAAATCGTCCGGACAAGCCGTACCCCTGCATCCGCATGCCGCCCAGCAAGCGGCGCTGTTCCCGGAGACCAGCCCGCTGTTAGATGAGTTGAAAGGGCTGGATGTAAACGCCCTTTCTCCGATCGAAGCCTTGAACAAGTTATTCGAGTGGCAGAGAAAGTACACCCGGTGACCATTCTTCCTTCCCGACCCAGAAGAAAATTGACCACCGACGAATGGGCGGTGCTCATCGTGCTGATGGCATTCCTCCTGGGCTTCTGGCTGCGCGTTTATCAAGCTCTGGACAGCCGCTATCCTCTCAATGATGGCGGGATGTTCTTAACCATGATCAACGATTTGCGCGGAAATGCCTACCGCCTGCCGGCCTATACCACCTACAATCACTCTGCGATCCCATTCACCTATCCGCCCCTGCCTTTCTACCTCGCCGCGTCCGTGAGTGACCTTACCGGTCTGGCAGTATTCGATCTTCTGCGCTGGCTCCCGGCGATCGCATCCTGTCTGTGCCTCATCGCCTTTTATTTTTTGGCCGACACAGTTTTTGAAAGAGACAAACTCAAGGCGGCCCTGGCAACCGCTGCCTATGCCTTTGTCCCAGGCGCCATCTACTGGACGTTGATGGGAGGCGGACTCACCCGCGCTTTTGGCCAGCTGTTCCTTTTGCTAACTGCCCGGCAAGCCTATCTGCTTTTCACCCGGCGAGCGGTCCGTCATCACCTGGGAATGACGCTCTTCGCCAGTCTTCTTATTCTCTGCCATCCCGAAGCAGCCCTGCAGGCCGCAGCCTTCTGCTTCTTGATCTGGCTGATCCGGGCGAGGTCGAAAACTGCATTCCTGGATGGACTGCTGGTCGCCGCGGGAACGGCTTTGCTCACTTCGATCTGGTGGGTGCCGATGTTCCGCGATCACGGCGTGGGCCCTTTCCTTTCAGCGGCGGCTT
>Ga0209039_10002828_pt1 | contig 14223 bp, 9 predicted proteins | sample BogFormECP12_OM1_FD_188238 | JGI IMG/M metagenome (GOLD analysis project Ga0209039, IMG submission 188238) | Bog forest soil microbial communities from Calvert Island, British Columbia, Canada - ECP12_OM1 (SPAdes) (version 2) | ecosystem: Environmental > Aquatic > Freshwater > Wetlands > Bog ...
TTCATGAGTACCTCGATCTCCTCGCCGGTGTCGGGATCAAGGTTGCCCGTAGGTTCATCGGCCAGCAGTACTTCGGGCTGCATTACCAGAGCTCTGGCTATTGCGACTCTCTGCTGTTCGCCTCCGGATAGTTCGCCCGGCCGATGGGTCGCTCTATCTGCCAAGCCGACGTCTTGAAGCAGTTGCAGGGCTCTCTTTCTAATCTCTTTTGGCGACTCTCCGGCGATCAGACCCGGCATGACGACGTTTTCCAAGGCTGAAAACTCCGGAAGGAGCTGGAAAAACTGAAATACGAACCCGATGCGCTTGTTCCGTATATGAGCCCGATCAGCGTCTGCAAGGTGGAGAATATCTACTCCGTCCAGGAGCACTGTGCCGGTCACCGGTCTGTCCAGCAGTCCAAGGATATGAAGAAAGGTACTCTTTCCCACCCCCGACGGACCTGTAATCGCCACCGTCTCTCCGGACCGGACAGAAAAGTTGACTCCGCGCAGAACCTCCACTTCCTTGGTTCCGTTGGAGTAAGTCTTCCAAAGGTCCCTTATTTCATAGAGCCAGGGATTACTCATACCGGAGCGCCTCCACCGGCTCGAGGCGGGCTGCTCGCAGAGAGGGGTACAGTGTGGCCAGAAAGCAGATGGTCAGTGCCACCACGCAGATAATCACTACGTCCGAAACCTCAATGGATACCGGAAGGGTAGTGATAGTGTAAATCTCTGGCGGCAGTTCAATGATCGGATACTTAGCCAGAAGGGTCGATCCGACTATGCCGCCCACTGCACCCAAAAAGGTCCCCACGACGCCCACCAACATTCCTTGCACGATGAAGATTCGCATTATCCTATCTGATGTGGCTCCCAGCGCCTTCAGAACAGCTATGTCGCGGCTCTTCTCCATGACCAGCATGATGAGGGATATGATAATATTGAAAGAAGCAACGAGGATTATGAAGGTCAGGATAATGAACATGGCTATCTTCTCAAGCTTGAGAGCGCTGAAAAGGTTTCTATACATGTCTTTCCAGGTCCTCGTCCAAAAAGTGGTCCCCAAAGATGCCTCAATCCGAGTTCCCAACTTGGGGGCATAGTAGATGTCTCTTAGATATACCTCTATTCCTGTGACCCCTTGGCCCATTTCGAAGAACTTCTGTGCCTGGCTCAATTCCATGTACACGAGGTTGGAGTCAAATTCATACATGCCGGACTGGAAAATGCCCACGATTCTGAAATTGCGAACCTGAGGCACTGCGCCTATCGGCGTTCTCTTGCCCTGGGGAGAGATCAGTTGGACCACATCTCCCATGCGTAAAGAGTTCAGCACCGCCAGTTCCTTGCCTACGATGATCCCGCCCAACCCATCCGCTTCCGCTGCGAGACCATCCAGGGAACCCTGAACAAGGTACCTCGGCAGAGAAATGACTCTTCCCGCGGTCCGGATATCTATACCACGAACAATTACACCTCGCACCCTGCCATTGGTTGAGAGCATGGCCTGGCCGTATACGTAAGGAGTTGTGGCTTCCACTCCGTCAAAAACGCTGATCCGGTCCATTATACGAGGCCATTCGGTCACCGTACGGTTGGAATGGCTCATGACCACAAGATGGGACACGGTCCCCAGGATCTTATCTTTCAGGTCTTTCTCGAAGCCGTTCATGACGCCGAGGACGATTATGAGTGTCATGACACCCAGCATCACTCCCAACACGCTGAAGGCGCTTATCACCGAAATAAAAGCCTGCTTGCGCTTGGCTTTTATGTAACGCAGTCCCACGGCGATCTCGAAAGGTAAGTTCATCCAATCCCTTTTTCCGGCCTCATGTGGGGAAACAGAATCACCTCTCGAATCGATTGGGAATCTGTCAGAAGCATCACAAGCCTGTCTATTCCGATGCCTTCCCCAGCCGCTGGAGGCATGCCGTATTCAAGGGCCCTGAGAAAATCCTCATCCAAGAAATGTGCCTCTTCGTCTCCTGATGCCCTGGCTTGCACCTGCTCTTCAAACCTACTGCGCTGGTCCAGGGGGTCGGTGAGTTCCGTAAAGGCATTGGCCATTTCCCTACCGCAGATATACAGCTCGAATCGATCAGTAACAGTGGGATCTTCGTCGTTTCGCCTGGCCAGGGGAGAGACATCTACCGGGTATCTATGTATGAATATGGGGCCCCAAAGCTTCTCTTCCACTACCTCATCGAAAAGCGCCATCCACAACTTTCCGAGTGAGTCATTCTTGTCTACCTCAAGACCCATCTCCACAGCTTTGATAAAAACGGCGTTACGATCATCGATCTGATCCGGGTCCAGACCGCAATGTCGCAAAAGGGCCTCTCTGACCGTCATCCTTTCCCAGGGTGGGGTGAGATCGACCTCACGGTCACCGTACCGAACCTTGAAATTCCCGGTGATCTCCTTGGCTAAGCCGGACAGCATCTCCTCTGTCGTGACCATCAGGTCTTCGTAGATGCTGTAAGCCTGGTAGAACTCCAACATGGTGAATTCAGGGTTGTGCTGGGTTGAAATTCCTTCGTTCCGAAAATTCCTATTAATTTCGAACACTCTGTTAAAACCGCCCACAAGAAGTCTCTTGAGGTAGAGTTCAGGGGCGATTCTGAGATAGAGCCGACGATTCAAGGCATGATGAAACGTCTCAAAAGGTTTAGCAGTGGCTCCTCCCGGAATGGTCTGCATCATTGGTGTTTCGACTTCCAGAAAGTTCCGTGTCGTCAGGAAGTTTCTGAGATAGGCTATAATGTTGGATCTTGTCCGCACCAGATCCTTGGCCGAGGGACTCACTATCAGATCGAGGTACCGCTGCCTGTACCGCGTCTCGACGTCGGACAGACCGTGCCACTTCTCGGGGAGAGGCCTGAGAGACTTAGTCAGTATCTGTATGTGGTCAACCAGGATACTCAGCTCGCCAGTCCGGGTCCTGAACGGCCGTCCCCGTACTCCAATAATGTCCCCGACGTCCAGTTTTTTTACCAGCTTGTAGTTTTCCACTCCCAGCGTGTCACGTGCCAGGTAAGCCTGAAAATCACCTGATTCGTCGCTGAGTCTGAGGAACGAAGCTTTGCCGAGAATTCGCAGGGCCATTATCCGACCTGCCATGTGGAGCGGATCCCCCAACAGTTCCAAGTCGGCCACAGCCCCAAACCTTTGCTTGAACACCGCGGCATTCACATCTGGAACAAAGCCTGTGGTGAACGGCGGTATGCCCAAGTCTTCCAATTCTTCTATTTTCCGAAGTCTCGCCTCGGTAAGGGAGGAAGCATGGGGTATTTTCGATGTTAGGGAAGGATCGGACAAGTTTTGGAGTCTCCTCGCTATTTTCCAAAATCAGACCGGGTTTTTATCCTTTTCGCCCCAAAAAGTCAAGGCTATCGCCGTCCGGGGAACTCCATCTACTGTGAGCATGCCGGTTGGAACAGAGGAAAGGGCCGACATCTGAGTTCGTAGGAACGACTTAAGTACCCATAAGCTGATTTCAAAATTGGATTATTTCTTTTGCTCCGCAGCAGCAGGATTTGGGTCTGGTCTGCCGCATCTGGGTCGTTCTGGTCCCGTCGGGACCGACGAAAGTGGCCCGGCGATTCTTCGCCAGGAAAGCCGGTGATGAAAGAGACCCAGCCCCGGAGGGCCGACCGGACATCCGATGAAAAAAACCAAAATAATCACCCTTCCCGTATGGGACTAACAAAGCTTTATCGTCCAATCAGATCCGGACGATGAAGAAACTGTCTCAAAACCGTTGGCAATGAAACATTGTGGTACGCGGGGTGGCCCGGAGGCCACTGCTTCCAGGTTCCGTGAGAACAAGAGGTTTCCGTTCGTGAGCCCGCAGCCTTTCCCAAAACTGCTGCCTGAGCGTATAGCAGGTTCTGCGCCTCATGTCACTTCGCGACCCCGATGTATGACGTCTGGGCCGCCCAAGCAGACCGGTCGCCGTGACCGTGGCACGATTTCATCCCCGATAGGATTCTTGAAACAGACTCTGAATCGTCGGGTTACTTCCAATAGCCCTTTTGGGCCATGGTAGAGTATGAGACAAATAATCCATTCAAAAAAAAAGAGGCATTCTCAGCCTCTCCACTCTCTTTTACAGAGTTTGAGCGTCAGCGGCCCTTATGATGCGGTCCCCGGGCCCTCTTAGTTTCCGCCGCCGCTCATGACTCCTGCCATCGAAAACACGGGCAAATACATGGCTATGACCATGCCACCACAGACGCCGCCAAGGAACACGATCATAATCGGTTCCATCAATTGGGTCAGGGCCTCGACCGCAGCATCCACCTCTTCGTCATAGAATTCTGAAATCTTTGCCAACATGGCGTCAAGCGCGCCCGTGGCTTCCCCCACGGCGATCATTCGCACGACCATGCCAGGGAAGACACCTGTTTCCATAAGAGGTTCCGCGATGGTTCGGCCTTCTGAAATAGCAGTCCGGGTATTCATGATAGCCCGCTCAATAACGACATTTCCCGCGGTCCTGGCAGTGATCTCCAGGGCGTCCAGTATCGGAACACCACTCGAGATCATGGTGCCCAGAGTAGAACAAAAGCGGGCCACCGCGACCTTTTTCAGGAGTAGGCCGAATACCGGACTCCTGAGCGCTAAGGCGTCTACTGTCCACCTGCCTTTTTCGGTGCGGTAGAATCTTCGAAAAGCGAAAATGATGATACCCAATATTACAAGCATGTGGATAACGTATCTTTGCAGAAAGTCGCTCATGGCCATCACGAGAAGCGTCGGACCCGGCAACCTTTCACCCGCTCCTTCAAACATTTCCTTAAAGACCGGAATGACAAAGACGAGAAGGACGACAACGACGCTCAACGCAATGGTTATGACCACAGCGGGATATATCATCGCGCCCTTTACTTTCCGCTTCAGCGCCTCCGCCTTCTCAAGAAATGATGCGAGCCTGCGGAGAATGGTGTCGAGGATACCGCCCATCTCGCCTGCATGTACGAGATTGACAAAGAGGTCGTCAAACACCTTGGGGTGATTCTTCAAGGCGTCTGCAAAAGTGCTCCCACCTTCCACACTGGACTTGACGGCCGCCAAAACCTTCTTGAAGGTCTTGTTCTCCTGCTGGCTGGACAGGATTTCAAGACATTGGACAAGCGGGAGACCGGCGTCAATCATTGTCGCAAACTGGCGAGTGAATATGACGACGTCCTTGGTAGAGACCTTGGGATGGAATAATTCGATATTTTCCAGGAGGTCCTTGGGTTTTTTCTTAACCTTTATGTCGGTGTAGTTCATCTTGCGCAATTTGGTGATTACGACCGACTCATTCACCTCGTTCATCTCGTCCTTGACTATATTCCCTGCCGGTGATCTGGCTTTCCAAACGTATTCAGGCATCCACCACTCTCCTTCTGAACTACCGCGTCCTCATGCGCCCCAGCAACACGCTCATCCGGGTCTTATACTTTTCTTTACGGGTTTTCCCGTGCCACCCATCATCTGTTTCAACTCATCGGGATCCGGGGAGCGCGACATGGAGTCGTCAAATGAGATGACTCTCCTCTGATAGAGGTTCAGGAGCGACTGGTTCATCGTTTGCATTCCGGATTTTGCCTGCCCTATCTGAATCTGTGAATAGACCTGATGAACTTTGTCCTCTCTTATTAGGTTCCGAATGGCAGCATTAGGCACCATGATTTCTAGTGAAAGTGCCCTCCCCCGGCCGTCCAAAGTGGGGATGAGTGTCTGGCAGAGGACTCCCTCCAGGACGAAGCTTAGCTGGGCTCGAACCTGCGGCTGCTGGTGCGCCGGAAAGACGTCAATCACCCGGTTGATGGTCTGAACACAAGAGTTGGTGTGGAGGGTCCCAAAGGTGAGATGACCGGTCTCGGACACGGTCAGCGCCGCCTCTATCGTTTCCAAGTCTCGCATTTCGCCGATCAGCACAACATCGGGGTCCTGCCTCAGGATAGAGCGGAGAGCCGAATGGAAGCCTTTGGTGTCCTGATGCACCTCTCGTTGATTAACGATGCAGGACTTGTGCTGATGGGTAAACTCGATGGGATCCTCTATAGTTACGATGTGTTCACGACGATCGGTATTGATCTTGTCAATCATGGAGGCCAGAGTGGTCGACTTGCCCGATCCGGTAGGGCCTGTTACCAGTATAAGCCCTCTGGGTCTTGAGCACAACTCATCGACCACGGAAGGTAGTCCCAACTCTTGGAAAGAGCGGATCTGGTAGGGTATGAGCCGGAACGCTCCAGCAAGGGCCCCGCGCTGCATGAAAACATTGGCCCTGAATCGACTCAGGCCTCGCACTCCGAAAGAGAGATCCAGTTCCTGATTCTCTTCAAAGCGATGCTTCTGGGCATCAGTCAGGACGCTGTAACAAAGCTGCCTGGTGTCCTGGGGCTTCAGGGGCGGGTACTCCAGAGGGATCAGCTCACCCCGCACGCGAATCATTGGTGGAACTCCGGGAGTTATATGCAGGTCCGAAGCTCCCCGTTCAACCATCTCTTTCAGAAAATCGTGAAGGCTTGCCAAAACTTGATTCCTTTCGGCGGAAAATCCATTGCACACGGAAATTCCGGCTTGATGTCGATCCAAGAGCCCTCTAATACGGGCTGACCCATTGTGTCACGCGGCAACCGCCGACCTCAGTCGGCCATGGTGGAGCGGGCCACCTCATTGATGGTGGTGATTCCGTCTTTCAACTTGTTGACGCCCGCCATACGCAGAGTGTCCATGCCGAGGCGGATGGCCTCTCTCTTTATCTCCATCGAAGAGGCCCCCGCAAGTATAAGTTCTTTGAGCTCGTCGCTAATCGGCATAACTTCGTATAACGCAATGCGACCCTTGAATCCCGTGTTACTGCACGAGGGGCACCCTGTCCCATTATACACGGGAAAGGTCCCTATTTCCTCCATTTTGACGCCAAGGTCTCGTAGCGCTTCTGCCGGCGGATCGATTTCCACTTTGCAACCGGAACATATTCTGCGCGCCAGCCTCTGGGCAATAATGGCGTTCACTGAACTTGCCACAAGAAACGGTTCTATGCCCATGTTCAGGAGCCTGTTTATCGTCTGGGGAGCATCGTTGGTATGGAGAGTGGAAAGGACCATGTGACCGGTGAGTGCTGCTTTGACGGCTATTTCGGCAGTTTCAAAGTCACGTATCTCCCCGACCATAATGATGTCCGGGTCCTGTCGGAGAAACGACCTGAGGGAGGAGGCAAAGGTTAGACCTATCTCCTCATGCATCTGAACCTGGTTGATACCATGAAGGTTAAACTCGATCGGATCTTCTGCCGTTGAAACGTTCACGTCAGTAGAATTCAGCTCTGAAAGGGCGCTATACAGAGTAGTGGTCTTTCCGGAACCGGTCGGCCCGGTCACGAGCACCATCCCGAAGGGCTTGTGAATGGCCTCCTTGAAGTTCTTCAAGGGGTTTTCCTCAAAACCAAGCTTCGTCATGTCAAGCTGAAGGGTTGACTTATCCAGCAGACGCATGACGACTTTTTCACCGTAGAGCGTCGGCAAGACCGAGACGCGGAAGTCCATGTCCCGCCCCTTCCCCAATTTGAGTTTTATGCGGCCGTCCTGCGGCAGACGCCGCTCGGCAATATCGAGCCGAGACATGATTTTGATGCGGCTGACCACAGGGCTCTTGAGCTTAAGGGGCGGCTTCATGATCTCGTACAAGGACCCGTCGATCCGCAGACGTACCCGTAAGACCTTTTCGTAAGGCTCAATATGTATATCGCTGGCTTTTTTGGTGATAGCTTCGCGTAGCATATAATTGACCAGCTTGACTACCGGAGCCTCTTCGGCAAGCTTGGCGGAATCGGTGGGATCCAGATCAGAGATGTCTGCGCCGATAGCCTCCAAATCGTCATCCTGGAACTCCTCGAGCATGTCCTCAACATGGAGCCCGCTGTCATAATAAATGTCCAGAGCTTTCTTGATTTGCGTCTCCGTGGCTATGCTGACCTCCACGGAGAGATTTGTCATGAACTTGATATCGTCAATGGCGTTCAAATCGGTGGGGTCAGCCATAGCCACATGGAGAGAGGAATTTACCTGGCTGTATGGTATGGCCATGTATTTTTGAGCTTTTTGGGCCGTAATCAACTTTACCGCGTCAGGGTCCACGTCAATTTCATCCAGGGACACGGTTGGAAGACCAAGTTGCCTTGAGAGAAACTCGACCAAATCGTCTTCATCGAGGTAATCCAATTTCACCAGGGCGCCGTAAACCTTGCCCCCCTGACTGCGCTGATAATCAAATGCGCTTTCAAGCTTTTCCTCATCTATAATTCCTGCTCTCAGGAGCATTTCACCTATTCGATCTTTCATAGTCGGCTTATTTCGTTCCTCAAATTATACTTTAAACTCTGTGGTGCCAGACGTTTCCGGTTTACCTTTCATATTACCGCGCGACCCAGCTTTTTTCAAAAGTTTTTCTTGTGATTTCAACTAGGCTGCGGGATAATTTTTGAAATTCCCATCCAAAATACCTCGAGGTGATTAAATCTTGCCTTCCACCGTTTTCATGACTGATTTGTCCGCAGACTGGAAGAAGAACGTGTCCGGCAAGGTGGTGAATCTGTTCGACCAGATCAAACCCACCGAGATATTTGACCCCAGAGACCTGGTGGCGGTGAAGCTCCACTTCGGAGAGGCGGGGAATACCGCTCACATTAGGCCCCAATATGTCCGGAAGGTTGTCGACCGCCTTAAAGAGCTTCACACAAAACCTTTCCTGACAGATACGAACACCCTGTACGTAGGATCGCGAACAGAGGCGTGGTCACATCTTGTGACAGCTTTCGACAATGGCTTCACAAGGGAGGTCACGGGAGCCCCGGCGATCATCTCGGACGGGTTGCGTGGCAACAACACTATTATGGTATCGGTGAAAGGCCGCCACGTCAAGGACGCACACATAGCCGCAGATATTCATTATGCCGACGGGCTGGTCGTCCTGACCCATTTCAAGGGACATGAACTCACGGCGTTCGGAGGCGCCCTGAAGAATCTGGGCATGGGCTGCGCTTCTCGGGAAGGTAAATTGGAGCAACATTCCAACATTTCCCCTAAAGTGAGTAGAAAGAAGTGCATCGGCTGCGGAGAATGCGTAGTCTGGTGTAAAGGCCAGGCCATTGCGGTCGAAGGAGAAGCCGAAGAACGCAAGGCTAGAATCAATCCGGAGAACTGTGTCGGCTGCGCCGAGTGTATACTGACGTGCAAGCAGCGAGCTATTCAGGTGCAATGGAACGAGTCCATTCCCGTTTTCATGGAAAAGATGGTTGAGTACGCATCGGCAGTGCTCAGTCACAAACAGAAGAAGGTCGTGTTCGTAACCTTTGTCACCGACGTCTCACCTCTCTGTGATTGCACGCCGTTTTCGGATCGGCCGATAGTGCCCAGCCTAGGCATCTTAGCCTCCTCCGACCCGGTGGCTATTGATCAGGCCGCGGCTGATCTGGTCAATGGGGCTCCGGGCAATCCTCTTTCTGTTCTCAACAAGGCGATGGCTCCAGGCGAAGATAAATTTCGTGCTCTTTTTCCCGAAATTGACTGGGAACATCAGCTTAAGTACGCTGAACAGATCGGCTTGGGAACACGCGATTATGCCCTAGTAAACCTCTGATATTAGCTCCCATAGCTAGTAAGCTACAACGACGCATGAAAATGCTTGAAACATTGGTGCCACGGACGTGGCGTCCGGCTATTCCCTGCAAGGATGAGCCTTCGGCACATCCGCGGCACCATGAGTTTAATCAGTCCGCCATCGGGGATAAGCAATCTCATGGGAATGCGCTGTCGAATAAGTAACTACCCCTATGGCGTGCCGTTCGCAGCCTAGAAGATCTACCGGAAACGGCGCCAACTGTTGTGATGCAGTAAGACTCGCCTAAAAGCGCATTGGTATAACGCACGACCCGGATTCAAATACCAATTCCACCTCATCCTGCAACCGCACTCACCTCTTCAAAGAATGACCCCCACCACCTTGCCACAATGAGAGGCCATTTAAAGCCATTGTTTAGATTATATGGTCAGCTGCTCAATAAAATTCAAGGACTGCCTTGACAGAGGTTGCACAGTACTATAGAATAGCGCAGGATCAGGTTGAAATGCCTATGCCTGTTCTTCTTATACACACCTCAGCTCTCTCTGTTGGGCTGCAAGGAGAATGAAAAATGTTACGAACAGGACTGTTAACAATAGCAATGATCGTGGCCTTGCAAGGATTCTGTTTCGGACAGGGGTTTCTGGACTCGCTTCTGGGTCCCGGCGGCCTTGGTCTCTGGGGCGGCGACGCTTCTGGGCAGCAATACAACAACCCCCAAATGTGGGGAGGAGCCCAGGGGCCGCAGCAGCAGCCCTACCAACAGCCCGGTGCGCCCGGACAGCAACAGATGACCTCTCCGCCTGCAGGCGCCCAGGGTTACCCACAGGGCGGCTATCCTCAGCAAGGATATGGTTATCCTCAGGCGCCAGGGTATGGCCAGCCGCAACAGGGGGTTTATGCGGACTGGCAAAACTATCCGCCGGCACCTGCTGGCGGCAACCAGGAGCAGTATGCCCCGCCGCAGGAGTCTTCCGCTCCGCAGCAATACCCGGCCCAGCAGCAATACCCGGCCCAGCAGCAATACCAAACCCCACAGCGCTATACGGCCCCTCCCGTCCAAGCCGCGCCTGCAAGACCTACACAGGGAGCTCCGGGACAACCTTCCTTGCGGCCCGGACAGTATGTTCCCGGTCAATCCCCGGTTGTCGCGGATGATCTTCCTCCTGGCGCCGTGAGAATGACCACTACCACTCCGGAGGGAACAAGGGTCGAGTACTACCCACCCGCTGATGAGCCCGGTCTGCCCCAGGGTGCAGCCCAGCCCCCTGTTCGGCGGCTTAAGCCCAAACCCGCCGCAGCAAAGGCTCAAAGCGCAAAGCAAGTTCGGCCCCGCGAACAGACCGCGGGCGGAACCGAATCCACTGGTAGCTCGCCCATAGCAATGCCGAAACCTGTTGAGATCCCCCAGGGCCAGGATCCTCGGTACGGGTGGGGTGCGGCTGTTAACAGAGGGCCGATTGCGCCTGACGCAAGGTGATCCGGCACAATAAAGAACAGATTCGGATGAGACGCGGCCCAAACCGCTCCCTTGCTTGACCACAGACAACGCGTGATTTGAAAGGCCGGTCCTGGACTGAATTTGAAAAGGGCCGGCCAAATCGCGTTTAGATGGAGCTTGAAGTCCGTAAGACACTCTTCACAAATGTAAGCGTCCACCTTAACCCCATCGCCCCAATCTCTTGACGACCTGAGTATCCTGGGATACTTTGGAAATATCCCCATCAAGAATGAATCTCGTGTTGTTCAGTAGAGGCAATGATGTTTGACTCCCCTTCCAAGAAAGAGGCTTGCGGGATATTCGGAATCTATGGAGCGGATGACCCTGCTCGCCTCATATATTTGGGGCTTTACGCTCTTCAACATCGAGGACAGGAGTCCGCAGGAATTGTTGTCAGCGATGGTAACACCGTTCGATCACATAAGGGAATGGGCCTGGTCCCGGATGTATTCAAGGAAGGAATGCTCCAGGAGCTCAAGGGAACGATGGGGATCGGACATGTACGGTATTCCACTACAGGCAGCTCGATGTTGCGTAATGCGCAACCGTTCCTCGTAGAGCAGATCGACCGGATCTTCGCACTGGGGCACAACGGCAACATAGTGAATGTAGCCAAACTCAGGAGGAAGCTCGAGGCCCATGGAGCGATTTTTCAGACCTCCACGGACTCGGAACTGATCGCCCATCTCGTGCTGCACAAAAAAGGACCTTTCGAGGAGCGTCTGGCAAAAGTCTTTGAAGAGCTGAAGGGGGCCTGGTCGGTGGTATTTTTGACTCCGGAAGGAGTGCTGGCAGCGCGGGATCCTTACGGCTTTCGGCCTCTGTGCATCGGACGCAAAGGCGATGCAATTATTTTCACTTCTGAAACGTGTGCCCTGGACATCATCGATGCAGAATACGTTCGAGATGTCGAGCCGGGGGAGATCGTCATAGCGGATCACAACGGTTTGCGATCCGTTCAGGGCCCGAGAAAATCTCACTCGGCCATGTGCATATTCGAGTACATCTATTTTTCACGCCCTGATTCGATGATTTTTCAGCACGGCGTCTACAAGGTCCGCAAGCAACTCGGTTTGCAAGTAGCTCTGGAGAGTCCCGCCGAGGGAGTGGACCTGGTGGTCCCCATGCCGGCTTCCGGTAATTATGCCGCGCTGGGGTATTCTCAAGGCAGCGGCCTTCCGTACGAATATGGCGTCATCCGTAATCATTACGTAGGACGCACCTTCATACAACCGTCGCCTTCCGTCAGAAATCTTGGAGTAAGGCTCAAGCTCAACCCAGTGCGTGAAATACTCCAGGACAAGAAAATAGTAGTCGTGGACGATTCCATTGTCAGAGGGACGACCAGCAAATTGAGAACGAGGGCGCTGCGAGAAGCAGGCGCCCGCGAAATCCACATGCGGGTAAGCTGCCCACCCATTCGTTTCCCTTGTTTTTACGGCATAGATTTTTCGAGCAAAGGTGAGTTGATAGCTTGTTCCAGCACCGTGGAACAGATATGCGACTTTATTGGCGCAGATTCTCTGGCCTATCTGAGCTTGGAAGGTATGTTCCGGGCCATGCCTTTCCCCGCCAAACATTTCTGCAGCGCTTGCTTCACAGGAAAATATCCTATCAAGGTCGATGACGACTCCACCAAGATGTGTCTTGAAAGCGGATCAGTCGAACCCAGCCGATGGCCGTGAGCGGCCTTGAGCGCTAGCGGCAAGTTTTTATGCGGCTTCCCAGCCCCATTCACTGTTTCAGCAATTCGCCTGTCAACCAATAAGATTGAAACCTCGGTACGGCGCAGATCCCGCGGGACGCGGGATGTCTGCCCACTCATTTGGCGCACAAGCAGGTGCGCGCCGTACCAAGGCCATGTTACTTCGTTGAACGTGCAATAGTATCAGTAAATGGTTTGCACTGGAAAACGGTTGTGCTACGGTCGGATTCTGAGAAAGCAGGCCGCCCCTGAGCCTGATTGCACAATCCTATTGGCGAGGTTTGAATGAGGCACAAGAAACGGGAAATTCAAGACACAGCTCTGATTGAAGAGATCATAGCGGAAGCCGAAGTTTGCAGACTAGGATTGTGCAAGGACGGAATGCCGTACATTGTGCCTGTCTCCTTCGGCTATGATGGCTCTTGTATCTATTTTCACACGGCTGCCGAAGGCATGAAAATAGACTACATTGCCGCCAATAATCAGGTTTGTTTTGAGTTGGAACACGACGTAAGAGTTATTCCGGATGATAATGCTGCTTGCAAGTGGTCCATGTCCTTCTATAGCGTGATAGGGTTTGGCACTGTAGAAGAAATAACGGAATCCCAAGTCAAAATCTATGCCTTAGGGCAGATAATGAAACATTACTCGAAGCAAGAATGGGACTTCGATGAACAAATAGTCGAAAAGACGCGTCTGTGGCGCATTGAGATCAAGCGTATCACCGGTAAACAGTCCAAAGATAGAGTGGAGGCGCTACAATAGAGTCCTGCCGGGGGAGACCGAACCCTTTTGACTGGCATAGGAGGGTATACACGATGAAACTTGTAGGATCCGCCCTTGGCATCACAATTTTGTTGATTGTTACAACGGGAGCCTTCGCGGAAATGAGACCCATCACAGGTAAGCCTGTCATCGACGCGCCGGAATTGTTGGAATGGCCTTACGACAATGCTACTGTTACGCCAAACCTCAATGATCCGACATCGAATACGCTCCACGATTTTCACGGTGAGATATCTTCTTGCGACCTGTGCCTCTCATCAGAAGGAAACTACTATCCCGCGCTACGGGACGTGTGGCCAATTTTCCTTGCCAAGTTCAAAGATCGCCCGCTGCAAAACTGGTTTTATACCACGAGCCCGCCTGTGGCCCTGGCGCAACTGGATCGTCAGGTTGTCCAGTTCGGAAATCTTTATGCGAGATGCCGGCCACAAGTGGTAGTTGCGACCGGAAAAGTGATGAAACGGTTGCAGGAAGCGGGACAAACCGATGGGCAACCTCACCCGCTGTACAGGGACCGAGGGTCGGTGATACTTGTGAAGAAAGGAAATCCCAAGAATATCAATTCTGTGTGGGACCTGGGACGCAAAGATGTGCAATACGTATCACCTAACCCGGCTCTCGAATCG
>Ga0209039_10002830_pt1 | contig 14222 bp, 12 predicted proteins | sample BogFormECP12_OM1_FD_188238 | JGI IMG/M metagenome (GOLD analysis project Ga0209039, IMG submission 188238) | Bog forest soil microbial communities from Calvert Island, British Columbia, Canada - ECP12_OM1 (SPAdes) (version 2) | ecosystem: Environmental > Aquatic > Freshwater > Wetlands > Bog ...
GATGGCAATCTCCTGCATAATTGCTTGACCTGGTTGGATACTCGGGGGGCACCGATGATTAAAAAGCTCTGTGGGGGCCTCATCGAAATTTCCGGGTACGGCATAAGTAACCTACTACGATGGATTGGACGAACGGGAGGGGCTCCAACATTAGGCGGCAAGGATTGCCTCGCTCACATTCTCTACTTGAAACAAAAACAACCAGACATCTACGCAAAAACGTGGAAGTTCCTAGATTGTAAGGATTGGCTTACTTACAAGTTAACAGGAAAAACAGTGACTTCCTACGATTGTGGGTTTCTTCTTTGGGTGATGAATAATAAAGACCCAAATCATTTCTTTTATGACAAGGATCTACTAAAAAAAGTGAAACTAAATGTGGATCAGTTGCCAGAACTGCAACCTTCGACTTTTGTCGTTGGACCAATTTTACCAGATGTTGCAGGCGAGCTAGGTCTTAATGCAAACACCCAAGTGGTGTTGGGAGCAGGGGATATGAGTTCTGCAGCTGTAGGTTCAGGTGCTGTCTTAGATAATCAGGCTCATGTTTGCATCGGTTCGTCATCTTGGATTTGGGCGCATATTCCCGAACGTAAATTAGACATTACTCATATGATCGCATCCATCCCTTGCGCCATTCCAGGGCGATATATAGTCGGTGGTGAGCAGGAAACCGCAGGAATCAACCTTACTTGGTTACGTGACAAGGTTTTGTATCATAAGGATGAACTTTTGGTCGAAGAGCAAGTTCCTAATGTGTACAAAATCTTCGACAAATTAGTTGCCGAGATTGATCCCAATGCCAATAACGTACTGTTCACTCCTTGGATGTTTGGAGAACGCGCGCCCGTAGAAGATTCTACCGTCCGTGGCGGCCTGTTCAACCTTAGTTTGGATACCGACCGGCGATACATAATTCGAGCTGTATTCGAGGGCATTGCCTTCAATAGCCGCTGGTTGCTCATGTATACCGAAAAACTCGCCGGGGCCAAAATGGATCCAATAATGATGATTGGCGGTGGCGGGACGAGTGATGTGTGGTGTCAGATTTACGCCGACATCCTTGACCGGAAGATTAGGCAAGTTGCTGCTCCCAAGGAAGGGAATTCAATCGGAGCCGCGTTCATTGCATCAATCGCACTAGGTTATATCAAGTGGGAAGACATTCCCGGTCTGATTAAAGTTAAGCAGGAATTTTCCCCGCGTCCGGAGTACAAGAAGCATTATGACAAACTCTTCAATGAATACATCGGAATTTACAAGGCTAATAAAGACATGTACAAGCGACTCAACAAATTGGAATGATTTTTCTTTTATCCTCCTTTTCTTATATCCTGTGGTTAGGTTTTTCAACTTCGCCCTCAACTATGCGCTCGGCCAATTAAGGTGCGTGGAACAGAATTGAACGAAACCGGAAAACCCGAGGAAAATATCTGGCAGGAGTTAGATCGCCGACTTGCCAAAGACATGACCTACGAGTCGGGTCGGATTCTTGGTTCGATGTGCACGCGGCCGCATGACATAGCGCTTGAGGTCTTTACTCACTTTTTGGAAAAGAATCTTGGAGATCCTGGTCTTTTCCCCGGCACTGCTGAAATAGAAAAGGAAGTTTTGAAGGAATTAGCAGAGTTGTTCCACTGTCCGACCGCAGACGGGAGTCTGGTAACTGGTGGGTCAGAAGCTAACCTGATTGGAATGCGTATTGCGAAAAAGCTTAAAAATAAAGTTCTGAACCCGGAATTCATCGTGCCTGCGTCAGGCCACGCTTCCTTCGACAAAGCTGCTGACCTCTTGGACATAAAGCTCGTCAAAATCCCACTTGAAGAGGATTTCTCGCTTGCACCAGAAAAAGTAGCGGAACAAGTCACTCCTAACACGATTGGGATTGTGGGAGTAGCAGGATCTACCGCATTGGGACTAGTCGACCCCATTGAAGAATTAGGGCACATCGCCCGCGAAAATAACTTGTATTTTCATGTCGATGCGGCCTTTGGGGGATTTGTATTGCCATTTTTATCGGATTTGGGTTACGAAATTCCTAAATGGGACTTTGAAGTTCCCGAAGTGAATTCTCTCACCGCGGATCCACATAAAATGGGTATGAATGTGATCCCAAGCGGGGGTTTTCTCTTTCGTGACTGTTCCCTCCTAGAGGAGTTAGGTTTCAATATCCCATATCTTGCCGGCGGGTGTTTTAAGCACCTCCAAATCACTGGGACTCGCCCGGGTGGAGTCGCCATTGCGTTCTGGGCTCTCATTAAATCCTTGGGACGCGAAGGGTTCAGAAATATAGTGAAAAATGCGATGGATTTGACTCATTATCTTGCTAGCGAGATTGAAATCATACCAAGAATCAAACTTGCAACCCAACCAACGATGAATATCGTCGGAATTATACCTGAGGGTGATTCTCTTTCTGCTCCAGACTTGGATGCCCGCCTGCGAGAGAAAGGATGGGCACTTGGATGTTTTAGGCGGGAAAACCTCGTAAGAGTTGTTCTTATGCCACACGTGACACAGGAACACATCGACGAGTTTTTAGCAGACTTGAAGACTTGCTTGTAGATGCAATTTTAGTCTTTCCACTTTTCGATGAAATCTTGAACTTCTTTGAATCGTGGCATCCCTGTCCTAGCCCCGAGCTTGAGGCATTTGATTGCCGCAGCTGCATTTGCGAATCGTGCGCTTTCAAATAAATCCCAACCGTTAATGGTGTGGCAAATATCAAAGGCGCCAGTAAAGGTGTCGCCTGCCCCAGTCGTGTCCACGGGTTTAATAGGAAACGCCGGAACGTTAAATATTTCGCTTTCCGTAAATATTTTACACCCTTCTCCCCCAAGCGTAATCACAATTATTTTGACTCCTTGCTCTAGGAAAAACTGCCCCACGTCATCGATTTCGTCTTTCTGCGAGAGCATTCTTGCTCCCTCTTTGTTGGGCATCAGTATGTCAACGAGGGAAATTACCGGCGCTAAAGCATCCCAACCCCGGACAGCAATTTGTGATTCAAGGTCCAAACTCACGGTGACATCATTTGCTTTCGCGAGTTTTAGAACTTCTAGCGTCGTGTCGAGGTGAATGGCAGTGGTATGAATTAGCTTCGCGCTCGCCAAGTAATTTAGGTCGATTTCTGTGAATTCAATCCTCGTGCTTTGCATGTATGGTGACTGAATGATGATTTTTTCTCCCGTTTCCTTGACTACTAAAATAAAATTAACGGGAGACTTTTTTGCTTCCTTTAATAAGAAGAAACTTGAATCTACCCCTTCTGCCCGGAAATCGTCTAAAAGAAAATTCCCATAATTATCATCGCCCGCAGCCCCGATAAAACCCGTGGAAACACCTAGCCGGGAGCAGGCCGTAACATAATTAGCTGTTACTCCCCCGGGAAATAACTCTTGATAGATGGAGTCAATTTTTTCATCAGGTTTTGGGAAATGATCGACTTGAGCAACCCAGTCAACCGCAACCTCTCCCAAACCTATGATATTTGGCTGCATCGGATTCAACTCGTGCTGATCTTTAACAATTACGATTTATTCTGCAATTTCGCTAAGGACCTTGTACGCTTCTACAACTGGATCGATAAAATCGAATGAATTGACGGACAATTCAGTGCGGGTGACTACCTCGCTCTCCTGAGTAAATTCACTTGTTCGAACGCGACCGGACACCAGCATTTCCTTCCCAACCACATTTTTCGAAATCGAGTTCAATTTCTCTTCTAATTCAGGACTATTGGCGTAGCTACTGAGATCAGTTGCGTTTTCCCCCAAAATGGCCTCAGCTACCTCCCCAAAGAAAGTTATTCTTACAGTGTCGGTGCCATCGTCAAAAGTGGCATTTACAATCATCCGGGTGACAGGAGCTGCATCCTGACCACACGTGCAATTTTCGATTTTCTTTCGGCAATTCGGGCACGCTTCATAGAAATGGATTCGATCGAAGTTTTTTATGATGACGCCTTGGAGAGTGATGTTCTCATTCGGATTCATTTCACTAATGGATTTTCTATTAGTTTCTTTTTTGCCTGAAGCAAAGGTACGGACTTTCTGAATTTTAAAGTCAAAATTATCAATTTCCGGTAAAGCTGAATCATCTTGGAAGGTAATTTGGGCATTTTTTCCTAATGAAAGCTCGACTTGGTCAAATGCAGGATTTTTTCGCACCTTCGCTCCTTTAATTTCCACGGACTGACCCTTAGAAATCTCTCTTAATTCTTCTGCCTTGTCATCCCATCCAGTAACCCGAATCGCTCCAGTCTCATCGATCAATACAAAAGAAAATAGGGCTACGTTGGTACCATCTTTCCGGACAATTTCCTTATACCCTTCAATTTCCCCAGCAACCCCTATTATGTCAACTGTGGTAGTTCCGTTATTAATTTCATTAATTTTTAATGATTGACTAGCAAAATCTTGGTTTTTACTTCCATTGGGACGCAGGTCCAAGTTCATTTGGTCGATATTCGGCAAATTTAATTGATCTTGTAACAAAATTTGCGTATTTTTACCAAGGGAAAGCTCAATTTGGTTAAATGCGGGGTTTTTTTTCGCTTTAGCTTGTTTTATTTCAATGGGCTGACCTTTCTCAAGGTCTTTCAATTCTTCTGCTTTATCATCCCACGCGGTGACCCTTATTGCTCCCGTCTCGTCAATTAATATAAAAGAAAATAGGGCCACGTTAGTGCCATCTTTCCGGACAATTTCCTTATACCCTTCAATCTCTCCGACCACACCAGCAAGATCAACTGAGAATATATCGTGGGTAATTTCGTTAATTTTCAAAGCGCGATTTTGGGAGACGTCTTGCTTTCCTTTTTTATTTACAATGCTATCAGTGCGGAGGTTCAAGTCAACTTGGTCTGGACGGCGGAAATTTTGCTTAGGATACACTCCTAGGATTTCAATTTCGTCCCCTAACTCAATATCATTGAATGCATCTATGTTATCAGTCCAGAATGTAACCCTCAGACTTCCTGTATCATCTTGAAGTATTAAACTTGCTACTTGCCCCTGTTTCCCGTTCCGGGCAAATTCGCGAGCCTCAAATTTTTGCACCACAACGCCACTGCAATTTACTGTCCGCATTGACAATGAGATGTCGGCTATTTTAGTTAGGGGCAAATTTTGGAGGTTTACATCTGGAATGGTTACGTCATCAGGATTTAGTTCCAATTTACCTTGAAATGACAACGTCAATTCTGGAGCTCCGTTCTGATTTGCTTTAGCAATAACGTTTATTGCCCGCAATGTGTCGCCTTCTTCAATGCGGCGATCCTCTAAGATCTGGGCGTGATTATTCCATAGTACGAAACGAATTTCCCCAGTTTCATCTTTCAATAAAAATGAACCGACTTTCCCTAGCTGTCCATCCTTTTTTCGCGTGAATTCTTTTACAGGGAAAATTCGCGTGACCTTGCCAACCAAGGTCAAATTCTCCATGCCAGGGCGGACGTCATTAATTTTAATGTGGGGGATCGCGTTATTTTGCGGGACTTTATTCGCTTGGTTTATTGATGCGACGTCAACTCCGAGATCTTTTGCAACGAGGATTAAAGCTGCGTCTGGTTTAATCAGGCCCTTCAAGTCTGCTTGTTTTTGCTGCATTCGGTCTTCGATTTCTGCTTTTGACAGACCGGTTTGAGTCACGATTATTTTAATCAATTCATCAGTATCAATGCGACTCATTTTCTTTCTCTCCAAATCAGTTGGATGAATTTTTGCTTTTTAAACCGATTGTTGGAGTATTAATAAAATTCGAGGGTTTAAAGAAGAAAGTCTGTCAAAGAAGTGAATTTTTCTTGATAACTCGCTTTGAAGTGGGACTTTCCCACCCTTCATTCTTCTACCAACGATTCGTCAATAATCCCAAAATCGTCCCAGATGGAATATTGCAGAATTTTTTTCCCTCTTTTTGCCTGAATTTCTTTGAAACCAGCAGCTTCAAAGAATTTTAAACCCGAAGAATAAGTTTTATAGATCTCGACACGCACAGTGACGAAATGTCGTTCCTGCATCCGCCCCAAAAAGTGCTCAATTAAGGTTTTACCAATACCCTGATTACGAAAAGAAGAGTTTACAAAGATAGCGGCAATCTGGGCGGTTGGTTTTAAATTCTTACTGGTGCCAATAGGGTCGGCAAACCCCACGACCGCCCCCGCGACCCTATTATCCACGAGTGCTAAATAAACAATGAATTTGTCTTGGCTAAAATCCTCTTTGAAATTTGGTAAGAGGTCTAGCGCCTCTTTGCAGCACAACTCGAGCTCAAACAAATCATTTTCAGTTGCTTCTCGGATCGTGCACCAATCTTCCCCCATTTCAACCCCTTCTAAGAAGAAATGCTAACCTTAAGAGTTTTCACCAAGTCTGCTTGGATATTTCCGGTTTCTCGGTCAAAGTTTTCGCATACTGCCGACCTTACACCAAATATATCAGGTTCTAGGTCTCTCAACTTTATGCAATCGTCCATTGATAAAGATCCAGCCAGAGCAACTTCCAATCCAGAATCTTTCGCCAATTTTACGAAATTTTTGATATCTTGCCATTTCATGTGAGCCAGCAGCGACGTTGAGTCCTTAATTCCCGTATCAACCATTACAACGTCACATCCTATTTCCGCACTTAATTCGGCAATTTCAAGTGGATTAATCGATGTGCCAAGCCGATAATAGTCTGCATACCCTGCAGCAACAATTTTGATAGACGGGTGAAATTCACGAATGGTTTTTACAATACCTTTGAGAATTTGCTCTACCTTTTGCCTTGAATCCGGACCGTAGAGGCCCACCTTCACGTAGTCAACCCCCAAGCCTGCCAAACCCAATGCAGCAAGAGACACCGTGCCTGGCAAAAAAGGCACGTCTCCAATCGTTGCGCTAGTTTCTACTCCTGAAAATGTACTTGTTAAATCAATAATTTCTCTAATAACCCACGGAAAATTTGCCCCCAACGACCCTTCGGCGGGATTTTTCACGTCGATTATATCAGCCCCGCCGAGCAATGCCGCTCGTGCTTCTTCTGAATTTTTGGGGGATACTAATAATTTCACATTATCAGCCCGACCGCATTTGACAATGGCTATTCTTAATTGGTTATAAATAATTGTTTGCCTTTTCAGTGAGGCAAGAAAACGAGCAAAAACGCAATTAAACCGTTTTTTTGAACTTGATGACGAAATATATCGCTGCAAGAACAATAGCAGCAATAATTGCAGCCACTATGACGATTGGAACCCATTGATGATTGGAAACCGCAGCATCAACCGCAAAAAATAGCTGGTTAAGTAATACACCCAAAGCAATCGTCATAACTAGACTGAGGAAAAAAATTCCCTTTCTCATAGATTTACATCCCCCGCTTAAAATATATAAAATTTATTTTTGAAAGAGTTAGGCATTCAAGTTCGCAATCTTTAATTTTGGAAGTAATTACCCGCAACCTAATTGGTACTCCTAAAACTGAATTAGAAAAAATGCGAATTTAAAAGTAAAAAGTCGTGAATCTTAGATTATGTTGTCAAAAAAAATCGGGATTCTAGGCGTCGGAAACATGGGATCGGCTTTTATCCGGGGAATTCTCGCCCGAGATCTAGTGGACGCCGGAAATGTCTTCGTATTCGATATTGACGACACGAAAGTCGCTCCCATCCAGGAACAATACGGAATACAAGTTACGACTGACGAAATTGACTTGCTATCTAAGGTCGACATTTTGATACTTGCGGTAAAACCCCAAGTCCTCCCCGAAATGATGGCGAAAATTGGACCTGAAGTGACTGCAGAACATGTTATTATGTCGATTGCTGCGGGAATCCCAATCGCAACTCTCAAGAAACACCTATCCAATTATGCCGCGGTTATCAGGGTGATGCCGAATACGCCGGCAATGGTGGGAGAGGGGATCTCTGCTTACTGCTCGGAAGAGCAGATATCCCCGGAAATCAAAGAGTTGATTGAGGGCATTCTCGGTGCCCTAGGGCAATTCATCGAAGTCCAGGAAAAATTAATGGACGCGGTCACTGGCTTGAGCGGAAGTGGACCCGCCTACATGTTCCTCATTGTTGACGCCCTTGCCGATGGGGGGGTAAAAATGGGACTGCCGAAAGCTCAGGCACTCAAACTGGCTGCACAAACAATGCTCGGTGCCGCAGCGATGATTATTAAAGAAAACAAGCACCCCGCCGAACTAAAAGATATGGTTACATCCCCGGGGGGAACTACCATTGCGGGACTCCACGAGCTAGAAAAGGGCGGAATCCGTGCTGCGCTAATGAATGCGGTCGAAGCAGCCACCCTTCGATCCCGCGAATTGGGAAAGGTCAATTAAATGAAAATCACTCTGAATTCAAAAATTTCTATCATTTTCCTTAATTTATTAAGTTAGTGAGCAGGTGGAATTGAATGGAATTGCAGGAAATACAGCAAAAAGTTGATGACTGGATTGCGACCCACGGCGGGTATTGGACCCCCCTTTCGATGCTAGCAGCCATTGTTGAAGAACTTGGCGAAGTCGCACGTGAGATTAATGCAATTGAAGGACCCAAGGTTAAAAAAACTGAATCTGACGATTCTACTAAATTAAAAGAAGAACTCGCTGACTTATTCTTTGCTTTAACCTGTATGAACAACTATTTCCAAATCGATATGGAAATGGAAATATTGGCCGTCCTTGCGAAATACGAGCAACGAGATGCAAACCGATTTACTCCGACAAGCACTTAAAGGTTAATATTTAGCAGATCAAATCAGAACTTTTTGTTATTTTTTTGTCATCAAAAAAATGAATAGCCATACTAGAAAATTTTTATTTTGAAACTCTAATGATTAGCTGAGGAAAAGCAATACAAGCCCTCCGCGCCTTACTCAAAGGGGAACAAAGCCATGAGCCAAGAATACGACTATCTCTTCAAATGCATTGCGGTTGGAGACGGTGGCTGTGGTAAAACCGCCCTAACTGTCCGTTTCGCTCATGGATTCTTCCAAGAGCAATATAAAATGACGATCGGCGTAGAATTCGCAGTTAAGTTAATTGAAATAGGCGGGTTCAAGACAAAACTTCAAATTTGGGACACCGGAGGGCAAGAACGGTTTAGCTACGTGCGTCCACTTTATTATAAAGGTGCAATGGGCGCACTTTGCGTATTCGATCTAACGAACCGCGAGTCATTTGACCACGTTCCAAACTGGATCGATGAAGTTAAGGCAAACGTCGGCGAAGTACCTATGGTTCTGGTAGGGAACAAGGCCGATTTGCCAGGGCGAGAAGTCCCGCGCGATGAAGCAGAGGGAACCGCTAAAAAATTTAACATGTATTACCTTGAGTCTTCCGCGAAAACAGGGGATGGTGTCGGCGATTGCTTTGGGGTGCTCGCTGCAATGATGATTGGCATCGAGCCTCCCAGTGAGTTATTAGTAGGCACGGGGCCAGCATCCGAAGCTCCGCCAGTCCCAGTTGTTGCGGCTCGTTCCCTCCCCCAGCAAAATTTTGCTGGCGAATACGGCGGATCAGAAGAAATACCTCCCGTGCCCCAACCTGCTGATGGTTCCACGGTCCCGATGTTGTCAGGAGACGAAGAATTAACGATTCCCCAAGTGCCAGTACCTGCTAAAGGGTCGATGGCTCCGATATTATTAGGGGACGAGGATTTGGAGATTCCCCCAGTGCCGGAACCGGTCTCCCGTGCCTCCAAACCAAAGGTTGAAGATTTTGAAGTACCACCCGTTCCACCCCCTGCGCAGGCAGGTAAAAAATTTGTGCCATCAGATAAAGTAATGGGCGGGAAAGGTCCATCAAAGCAACCCGTTCCAAAACCTGTTAAAGTCTCGCCCGTGAAACCCGTGTCGCCCGCGAAAGTCGCGCCCGTGAAACCCGCGGCAACCGCCAAACCTCAAGGTGCGTCAAAAGTTGTTCCACCACCACTTGTCTTCGCACCTCCGCCTCCGGAAGTATTTGAAGCGGGAGAAAATGTTGAAGAGCTCGGCGATATGTCCGAGGAAACGCCGCGGCCAGTAGTTGCGAAGCCTATTACATTTGACAGTGAACCAGCGGAAACCGTATTCCCAGCCGCTGCCGCTCCACTAGTTAATCGCTCTGCGAAATCAAGTCCAGCACCAAAAGCAGCTGGGACGCCTTTTCCAATTAAACCTCCAACGCCAGGTGCAATAAAACCCGCCCCCGCGCCTTCAACCGCATCTCAGTCAAAAAAGGCTTCTCTATCGTCGTTCATCCCACGATTAGACGAATCTGTAAAACCCGCGGAATCAGAAACGGATAAATCGAAGAGTCGGCGGAGCGCGATCCCCTTCTTAGGCGCCTCGAAGGGGGCAGCATCGAAAACTGCGGGATTTGTGCCGTTCTCGCCGGGTGGAGCCGCCGCAGGAAAAAGTAGTGAAACGGGGGAAGGCGGTAAGAAGTTTTTAAACTTATTCGTGCCGACAGTTGACCAGGTGAAAAAGGGCGAGGTTTTGCCGCCCAATCAACCCGTAGAAGCGCCTGCTCGTGCAACGAAATCTTCAAAGAAATCTGGTTCCGCTCCAAAACAGACCCCGAGTCAACCTCCAGCAGAAGACTTCATCGTATGTTCCAATTGTGGTCACACACTCAACAAGGCCTACAAGTTTTGTAACCGCTGCGGGGCACGCGTGAAATAAATTCGCATTTTCTCTTCTATGCTTTTCAACAATTGACTTGCACTACGGGAAAAATTTTTAATTCTGCAGACATTGACAAAATTGGGTAAGAGAATTAATACACGGCGCGGTCGCATAGCGGTGGTGCGGCGGACTGCAGATCCGCTCTAAGGGAGTTCGACTCTCCCCCGTGCCTTTTTTCTACTTTACGAAATTTTGGTTTTTCCTTCTTAATCAGCACAAAAGCGGCCTTCCAGAACAACTTTATTTAATGTTACCACAATTGGTTCTTTATTGGGTGTTTTGAAAATTCATAAAAATCCTTGAATATAAGCTAGTTAACAGAGGTTAGTCACGATGTCTAAAAAGGTTGCAAAAATCGGGCGGTACTGGACTCGCACTTGCGCCAAATGCGGCAAGGAAATACCTAATTGGTTTCTAAAATGCCCCGTTTGCAAAGCAGTCCTAGGAGAAGAAAAAGAAGAACCAGCAGGAAACCAAAGTACCCGCATTTTTGCCCAAGTAATTGCGGATGGTGTTGTACCAGTGGAAGCTAACCTCATTTACACGCCAGATCAAGGCAATAATTGGTACCGCCTCCCGATGGTGCGTGAAGAAGACTTTTTTGCCGCTGACATCCCCCCCATGGAGCGAAAGACAATTATTGCCTACTTTTTAGAGGCAATTGACGTAAACGGGAAAAAATACATAGAGGATAACGGTGGGCAATACTACTTCTTTGAAGTGAAAGGGGAGGAATTGCCAAAACCCGAATTAAAAGCGGAAGGATTCATCCCCTTCCCAGAGCAAGTTCAGGATACAAATACCGAAAATCTGCAGCAACCACCTAAAATATCCCCAATTGCAGTCGAGCAATTCCTCGTGAATGAACCAGCGGGCAATACCGACCTCGGCGCAGAACCAGCGGCTGCCACGGAACTTAGCACCCCGACCAATGTGCCTGGCTTTTTCTCCAATCAGCACAAGCAGTTTAATATCCGAAAATGCGAATGCGGCGCTGTATTGAAAGAATCTTGGACTGTCTGCCCCATTTGCGGCAGAAATATTGAGCAGTAGTTCACATCTCACGGAAAAAATGCATTCAGTGGAATTTTTATGGAATTATCTGATAACCACGTCAAAAATATTAACGACATTCTAAATTTCGCTTTAGAATTAAAAAATATCTTGCGACAGACCGCCCCTCACCACTCGTTAGGGTCAGAAGTTGAAGAACAATATAAGTCTTTGGTGCAGTCATTGCGAGGAGCGGTCCAGTTTTTGGAAGCGGGAATTTTTCAGGGCATTCCCGAATCAGGTATCGAAAATCCTCCTGTTGAAAGTGGATCACCCGCTGCCTTAGAAACTAACTTGAATTATGAACAATTTCAGCAAATCGCCGCAGGCACAATCTTCATAACATTATCAGCGTCAAATAAGAATCTCTTGAAAAAAATAGGCGTTCCGCCTCTAAATTTAATAGAAGTGGGGGGGCCATTAACTCCTGAAGATGCAAGACTACTCAAACCGGACCTCCCAGAAACGGCATTAATCGGGATTAGCAAAAAAATCGAAGCATTTTGGCAGCGCCTTTCAAAAAAAGTCGCGGATTTGCAACCACACCTCATTGCTCTGGTTCTGGGAAAGGATGAGGAAAGTGATAAGCTCTTGGGTACCCACGTCGACGATTTTAGTGAAAAATTCTCAATTTCCACACGGGAATTTTTCATACCTTCTTTTAAAGACCTTAACTGGAAACAATTAACCACATATTTTGAGTAAAACCTTAGGAAAATCCGTACTTGCCAATAAGAGGCACAAAAACAACTCCAAAAATGGTTTTTTGTTCCCACTCTTCCTCTGATTTTCGTTCTAATACTAGCAAATCTTGGTAAAACGCGCGAGAACCCACTGGAATGACAAACTTCCCTCCCACCTTCAATTGTTCCTTCAGGGGCGGTGGAATGCTGGGCGCGGCTGCTGTGACGAGAACCCGGTCGAATGGTTGAAATTCGGGGGCACCTTCGGTGCCATCTTTGCAAATAACAGTGACTAGAGACCCGAGTCCAACCCGCTCAATGTTTGCTTGTGCGAATTCAGCAAGTTCGGGTATTCTCTCTATAGTATAGATGTGCCCGTTTTCTTCCGCGCTCGTCCCTCTTACGAGGTAAGCACATAGGGCGGCGTGGTATCCCGATCCTGCACCGATTTCGAGCACTGTCAGTCCGGCAACTAATTCAAGCAGCTCACACATAACTGCGTTCATGTGCGGGGCAGAAATGGTTTGACCATAGCCGATGTCTTGCGGGCGGTCTTCGTATGCGCTATTTACTAGGGCGGGCGGGAGGAATTCCTCGCGGGAAACTTCTTCCATCGCCTGAGTGACGCGACTATTTTTAAGGTAACCTTGCCGCTTGAGGCCTTCGATTAACCTGCGCCGTTCCTCGGCTAAATCCATATTCATCACTATCTTGTTCGCCTGTTTCATATTAATCGATGTTTCCCACGTAATACCCTTCGTGAAATATTCCTCTTCCACAATAGTTAGTAGTTATAGTACAAGGTGGTAAAATTTGCAATCACTCCTCGCAAACGCCCGCAGTCGCATGGCAGATCGCCCGAAGGCACCAAGTCCAATGGGGCAAGCAAATATCATCATCATTGGTTGTGGGGGCGCGGGCAACAACACTGTCGACCGTCTCATGAAAGTCGGCATCAAAGGCGCGCAAACTATTGCAATAAATACAGACCAGGTCCATTTGGATGTCGTAAAGGCCAACAAAAAGTTGCTCATAGGGCGAAATACAACTAGAGGACTTGGGGCCGGTGGCGTTCCGGAAGTCGGTCGTGAAGCCGCAGAGGAGTCGCGCCACGAACTCGACATGATCTTGAAGGGGGCCGATCTCGTCTTCATTACTTGCGGGGAAGGTGGGGGCACCGGCACGGGGAGCGCCCCGGTGGTGGCAGAAATCGCGAAACTCAACGGAGCTCTTACTGTGGGCGTGGTTACGATGCCGTTCAAGATTGAGAAGGGGCGTATGAATCGTGCCAAAGACGGTCTCAATGCCCTTCGAGAGTTTGTTGACACACTTGTCGTCATCGACAACAATCGCTTAATGGAAATCGCGCCAGACTTGCCCATTGAGGAAGCTTTCTCAGTTGCCGACGAAGTACTTGCCACAATGGTCAAAGGTATAACTGAAACCGTTAGTATGCCATCTTTAATTAATTTGGATATCGCGGACATCAAGACCATTTTGTCGACAGGCGGGGTGGCCATTGTTGGGATTGGCGAGTCCAATGCCCCAGGCATCCGCGTTGAGGAAGCCATACAAAACGCACTGCAATCCCCCCTACTTGAAGTCGACATTACGGGTGCAACTGGTGCCTTGATTCACGTCACAGGTGGCAGGGATATGACTTTGGAAGAAGCCAACCGCGTGGGAGAAAAAATCACGGAATCAATGGACCCCGATGCTTTGGTAATTTGGGGCGCTCGCGTGGATCCCTCTCCGCATTTTGCAGGATACCTCCGGGTGATGCTGCTCATTACTGGCATAAAGAGCCAACAAATTATGGGACCGACAGG
>Ga0209039_10002831_pt1 | contig 14221 bp, 11 predicted proteins | sample BogFormECP12_OM1_FD_188238 | JGI IMG/M metagenome (GOLD analysis project Ga0209039, IMG submission 188238) | Bog forest soil microbial communities from Calvert Island, British Columbia, Canada - ECP12_OM1 (SPAdes) (version 2) | ecosystem: Environmental > Aquatic > Freshwater > Wetlands > Bog ...
TGCTGCACCCCAGGGCCAGGCCTCCGCATGCGGAAAAACCCGCGACCAGCGCGATGATCACGGCAAAGGTCAAGGGGTTTCGAATGCTGATATCAACCCCGGGCCGGAGCACGAGCCAGGCCAGCGGGATCACGGCCAATCCCGATACCAGCGCCTGCAGCATTCCGGCGATGACTTTTTCGAGCGCGATCCAGCCCACGCTGATTGGGGCGAGCAGGCGGTCTTCGATTTCGCGCGTCCACTGAAATTCGGCGATGAGCGGCATGCAGACCGCCCAGACTCCGGTGAAGGTCATGCTGATCGCGATAATTCCAGGCAGCAGAAGGCTCTTATATGTGGCCGGCATGTAGCCGCTGCCCACCATGACCCGGCCGAAGATAAAAACAAAAAGCAACGGCTGCAGGAAGGTCTGAAAAAAGAGTTGAACCGCATTACGCCTCGCCACCTGAGCGTCGCGTGCCAGCATGGCACCGAAAGTTTTCCAGTTCAATCGCGCAGGCTCCTTCCCGTGTGATGAAGAAAAAGGTTTTCCAGACTCGGCTCGGAAATGTGAACGTCTGACAATTCTGCCCCTGATTGTGCCGCCAGGGTGGCGATTTCCGGGACCAGGGAACCGCCGCGATCGGCATACACGTCGGCGCCTGTGCCGTCCGCGGCGCGCACTTCGCGGACTCCCGCCAGCGCCTGCAAGCGCTCCAGCAGATCGGCAGTTTGTTTCCCGAAACGAAGGCGCAGGAGGAACCCTCCGGGAATGGATGCCTTTAGCGCCTTGGGAGTGCCCAGGGCAATCACAGTTCCGTGGTCAACAATCGCCAGGCGCTGGCACAAGGCGTCGGCCTCTTCCATGTTGTGCGTGGTCAGCAGGACGGTCTTTCCCGCCTGATGGTAGTCACGAATAATCTCCCACAAAAGAATTCGCGTTTGCGGATCGAGCCCGGCACTCGGTTCGTCGAGGAACAGAACTTGCGGATCGTGCATCATGGCGCGCGCAATGGAGAGGCGCTGCATCATGCCGCCGGAAAAGCCGCGCACCATCTGGTGGGCGCGATCGGTGAGCTTGAACTTGTCGAGCAAGGCGTCAGCGCCTTCGTTTCTTTGCTTCGATCCCATTCCGAAATAGGCGGCGTGAAAAATAAGAATCTCGCGGGCGGTTAAAGAGAAATCCAGATTGGGACGCTGGGGCACGACCCCGATCAGGCGCTTCACCTGGGCCTGATCCTTCCAAACGTCGTGATCGCCAACCCAGGCTTGGCCGGACGTTGGCCGCACCCGGGTGGTCAGCACTCCGACCGTGGTGGATTTGCCCGCGCCGTTCGGGCCGAGAAGCCCAAAAATCTCTCCGGGATGAATCTCGAGCGAAAGCCCGTCGAGCGCCGGAATCTGGTTCTTGGGCGGTTGCTTTGCGCCTCTCCCATTGCCGCGCGCCACAAATCCGCCCCCAGCACCAGGCGGAGGGGCGGAATTATAGATCTTGCGAAGATCCTCGGTGCGAACTCCAACGGCCATTGAGGGAAACCCCACTCTTGAGCAACAGAAGTGGCTGGAAGTATACCTGAGAGGCCAGTGTGGATGGCAATGTTTGCTTCGAGCTTCGAGCTATGAGCTATGAGGGCTTAGAACTGGTTTCACAAAAAGATTTTGGGTAGGGCCCGGCTTCAGCCGGGCCGCCAAAGGCCGCATAAACGCAGGGCTTTAGTCCCTGAGGTACCTCGGCGGCTGAAGCCGCTACTGAGACCAGGTCCCTTATCGCAGCGCTGAAGCGCTGCGCCACCCAAATCAAGCACAAAAACCAGCTTTTCAGCTGCCTGTTTGGCCCCCGAGGGCCCGGCACTCACCGAGGGAACGGCGTTTGCGAAACCAGATCTTAGCTCGTAGTTCGTGGCTGAAAAAACAGGCCGCTCAGGGGGAGGCGTTGAGCGGCCTGGTTGGCGAAGTCCTCCGGGGAGGAGGAAAAGCTTTGTCATCGTCGTCCCAAGCGGGCGTTGTTTGCGCCGCGAGGGACATGGGACGGGCCGCGCGATTAACAACTGATCGTCTGGCCCGCTTCGTTACATGGACGACGGATTATTCTGGCCCGTGGTCGTGGGTGTCGGCGTCGTTGACGGCGTGCTGCCCCCGACCGTGTTGGTCATCAGGCGCACATCCACCCGGCGATTGTCGGCGCGGCCCGCGGCCGTCTTGTTCGTCTCCACCGGCTTGTCCTTGCCCAGCCCAATCACGTAAATCTTGTGCGCGGGCACGTTGTATTTTGAAGCCAGGTACTGAATCACCGAGTTGGCGCGGCGCTGGCTCAGGTCATAGTTGTAGTCGGCCGGACCGACCGAATCGCATCCGCCTTCCAGCGCAATGATGTAGCCCTTGGTCGAGGCGATGCTGCCCGCCAGCTGATCGAGCGCTTCCTTGGCCTTGGGCGTCAGGTTATCGCGGTTGAAGGCAAACTTCACCGAAGTCTCGGCCACGGCATGATAGTTGTCGAGGTTAGCCACGGTGTCGGTCAGCACGCCCACGCGGGTGTTAGCTGCGTCGGCGGTCTGCTGCGCGGTGGCGGCGGTCTGTCCCGCGGCTTGCGCCTTTTGCTCAACGTCGGCGGTCTTGGCGTTCACGGCGGCGAGCCCGGCCTGCACCCGCGCGTCAACGTCCTTGATGTCCTTGGTGTTCTTGGCGGTCAGATCGTCGAGTTCGTTGGTCTTGTTGATCAGTGGGGTGGTCTGCTGTTTGACGTAGTTCTTGCTGGCGCAGCCGACCGTAGCCACCATGCTGGCCGCCAGGCAAATCACGAGCGAAGTGCGGGTCATAGGGATAATGCTCCTTAGTCCAAATTGTTATTATCGCGTCTCCGGGTCGCCCCGTGCGCTGAAATCCTTACTGTTTTGAGGCCCTGGGGAGGCTGAATGCTACAGGTTCCGGTTCTTACTTTTGCACGGCAGATGCCAGTTCTCCGAACCGGGAAGTCCCCATATAAGTATAAACGTTTTCAATGGCTTGCGGAAAGTACGGGGGCGACCTGGAATAGGGCAGGGCGGGCCGGAACGCAAACCCCACACATGGGAAGGGAAAATTTATACGGTTGGGCGCCAGGCCCAATCTGGCCCCCGGTCCCCCCTTATGTCCGGCGAGGCGGACAAAGCAGCGGAATCGCTTCCCGCTTGTTGCGCCGGTAAACCCGGAAATCTTCCTCGTCCACGGTGATTACCGTGTGCCGGGGATAGATCTCGCTCATCCGTATCAGGCAGAGATCCGCCAGGTCAGGCTTGCGATCGGCATATCGTTCGGCCAGTTCCCGCAATTGCAGGACGTTCTGAGAACAATCAAACGCCACCTGCAGGAGACCGTCTTCCACCAGAGACAACACGTAGGAACTCGATCCCAAGTGAAACGCCGCCTCACTAAGGACCGATTCACAGGTAAGCAAAGGCTCACTGATGGTCTTCGCTAAGTCGGCTGCCCAGAAATGGTAACGGTCATGGCGATTGCCAAGCGCAACGATGAACCCGGTATCAGCGATGCCCTTCATCGTCGGGAGTACCCTTGGCGAGAGGAGAGGTCGGGCGGACCGCTGAGCTCGCCAATATGGCGCAGGAATCGCTGCTTGCCTCCGTTGGCCTTGGCGGTCTCCAGTTGCTGGCGGATGAGTCGCCCCATGGGCACACCGGTCTGGCGGGATGTTTCTTTCAACCACGCCAGAAGCTCATCTGTAAGACGAATTGTTAATGTGTGACTCATAATGCAAAATTGTAACACGAATTCGACTCCACTCTTCCTTCGCGCCCTCAGTGGGTTTCAGGTCTGAGGTCTTGGGTATTTAGGTTCTTGAACTGGAGAATTCGGTTTTCCTGAGACCTTGAGACCTAACACCTAAGACCTAACAACCCGCGCGAGAACGTAAAATAGGAATTTGCGTACCGATGGACCTGCTCGCGAAAATCCGTACCATTCCCGCTGAGCCCGGCGTGTATCTCTACAAAAACGCCGAGGGCGAAGTCATCTACGTCGGCAAGGCCAAGAACCTGCGCAGCCGCGTGGCCAGCTATTTCCACGAAGGCCGCTGGGAGGACGCGAAGACGGGAACGCTGGTGCGGGAAGCGGCGGACGTCGAATACATCGTCGTCGCCAACAACAAAGAGGCGCTGGCGCTCGAAAACAATCTCATCAAGCAGCGCAAGCCGCGCTTCAACATCCTGCTGCGCGACGATAAGACTTACCCTTACGTGAAGCTCACGCTCGGCGAGCGCTGGCCGCGGGTCTACGTCACGCGCCGCCTGCGCAAGGATGGCAGCGAGTATTACGGCCCGTATTTCCCGGCCAATCTCGCCTATCGCATTACGGATCTCATCCACCGCAATTTTCTGATTCCTTCGTGCAAGGTGGACCTGACGCGCTTCCATCCGCGGCCCTGCCTGCAGTACTACATCAAGCGCTGCCTGGGCCCGTGCGTGAAGGAGTTGACCACGCCGGAGGTCTATCAGGAGGCGGTGCGCGACGTGAAGCTGTTCTTGGAAGGGCGGCCGACGGACCTGGCCCGCTCCCTGCACACGCGCATGGAGCAGGCGGCCGCCGCCGAGGAATACGAGCGCGCGGCCCGGTATCGCGATCTGATCTCCACCGTCGAGCAGTTGCAGGAACGCCAGCGCATCGCGGCCGCCGAGGGCGACGACGCCGACGTGTTCGGCTATCACTACGAAAATGGCATGCTGGCGGTGAATCTGTTTCACATGCGCGGCGGCAAGATGGTGGACCGGAGGGAATTCTTCTGGGAAGACCTGCCGGAGATCGCGACTGATGAAGCGGGAGTGAACGCAAGCACTGGCACGGATCATATGGGGACGGGCCATGTGGGGACGGGCGCATTCGCCCGTCCAGGCGAGCAAAGCTCGCCAGCGCATTTAGCCGGGAGTGCCGATGGATCCGAAGCAAACCCCAGCCGAGCTTCGCTCGGCATGGACGGGCGAATGCGCCCGTCCCCACATGATCCGTCCCCATATGATCAGTTTCATCCCGGCGAGTTTTTCTCTGCCCTGCTGAAGCAGCTCTATATCGGGCAGCCTTATGTACCGCGAAATTTGTACGTCCCAGTGGACTTCGAAGACCGCGAGGAACTGGAAGACCTGCTCTCGGAACAGAGCGCGGGCGAGGGCGCACGTACACCACGCGTGCACATTCTGGTTCCGCAGCGCGGCGACAAGCGCTCGCTCATTGATCTGGCCGGGAACAATGCCAAGCAGTCCTACGATCAGCGCTTCCGCGTGCTCAAGCCCAACGCGCGCAGAATTCAGGAAGAACTCCAGGAGGCGCTCAGCCTGCCCGAATTGCCCAAGCGCATCGAGTGTTTCGACATCTCGCACATCCAGGGCGCAGAGACGGTGGCCTCGATGGTGGTCTGGGAAGACGGCAAAATGAAGAAATCCGATTACCGGAAGTTCATCATCCGCACCGTCGAGGGCGTGGACGACTTCGCCTCGATGCGCGAAGTGGTCACGCGGCGCTACCAGCGCCTGCTGCAGGAAAAGAAAAACATGCCCAGCCTAGTTCTGATTGACGGTGGCCTGGGACAATTGCACGCCGCCGCCGAGGCGCTCGAATCTCTGGAGATTATCAACCAGCCGCTGGCCGCCATCGCTAAGCGCGAAGAGATTCTTTACGTCCACGGACAGGAGAGAGACCCGATCGCGCTCGATCATCACTCGCCGGTGCTGCATCTGATTCAGTTGATTCGCGATGAAGCTCACCGCTTCGCCGTCACTTTCCACCGCAAGCGGCGGCAGATACGCGACCGCTCGACCGAGTTGCTGGAGATTCCCGGCGTGGGCCCAAGCACCACGCGGCGTCTGCTTGAACATTTCGGCAGCGTGCAAGCCGTTAAGCAGGCCGACGCCGCAGCCTTGTCGGCGGTTGTGACCCGGACGCAGGCTGAGGCAATTCAGAATCACTTTCGGAAATAGTTGATTCTAAAGAGACTAATTTCTTGCCCGGACTGATTCCAGAGGACTTAACTCAGAGCGCACGGGACACCGTCAGTTCGCCCTCGGTTGTCACGAGCCGCCCTCTTCGTAAAACCGTCGCCAGAGGGCCTGGAATGCCACAGAAACGACGATCCGGCGCCGGGACGATCCGACGGCCATCCAGAATCCAAAGCGCGCCAAATCGCCTGAAAAGGGCCTTGGTTCCGGTCTATTGCTAATAGCTATAGCATGAAGCGCGATTCATTGAATCGTGTGCTGATTCTGCAAGAGATAGACGCGTTCCACGATTCGGTCTGTATGTTGTTGATCTATTTAGGAAGGGCGACAACCCGCAACAGCCCAGAGTAAAGATCGCCCGTGTCTGGCCGATGTTTTGCGAAAATCGAGCGCTTCCCGCGCCAGTCGCGGGCCGCAGGCTACGCTGCTCCTTAAGAAACTGAGTCCAAAGGCCTTCCGTGTCGTGGGCTTTTCTTCGCGTCCTTCGCGGAACCTTTGCGACCTTCGCGGTCAAGAGCTTTACCGCAGAGTTCGCTGAGAAAGGCCGCCGAGATCGCTGAGAAAAGCAGTTATTTCTTCGACGCGGCGCTAGACATTAGAGAAGATCAGAGATATTTCTCCTGTTTCCTCCGCGACCTCTGCCCCTCCGCACTTAAGGTTTTGGCTCTGGGTTCGCGTTCCCCATGTCGAGCACGACCTTCCAGCTTCCATCCTTCTGCTTCTTCCAGATGCTGGTGTACTTGCCGTATTCAACCGTAGCTTTGCCGTCCTTGTCTTTTGAGTGGAACTCGAAGGTGCCGTAGGTGTAGCCGAGATCGCCCGAGGCGGAAATGTCGGCGCCTACCGGCGTCCACGTCAGACGATTGTTCTTGTCATCAAGGAAGTCCATCGTCTTGGCGATGTTGGTCTTGCCCTGGATGGCCGGCACGCCGTTCGGCACTTCGACCGCATCGTCAGCGTAGTACGACATATATCCCGCCGATCCCTTCTCGGCAGCGGCCTTCATGAATTCGCCTTCGAGTTGCTTGAGCGTGTCGGCGGTGGCCTCGGGCGACGCCGAGACCGTGCGCTGGGAAATGGGCAGAAAAATTGTGACCACAAGAAAAGCAACAACCAGAATCGGGAGAAATGATTTCATGGGGCCTCCGGGAACAGCGTGAACATTCTACGCCCGGCGGTTGATCGGAATACGGACTGCCCAAAGCCTTTAAACGCAGAGGTCGCGAAGGAACGCCGCGGAGGACGCGAAGAAGATCGTTACCGCCGCGGAGTTGGGGTTTCTTTGCGTTCTTGGCGGATTCTCAGCGCACTCCGCGGTTCAAGGTTTTCACGGCCGCGAGATGGTGAATTCTGTCGCGGCTTTGCTACACTAGCGGCCATTGCTATGAAACGCATTTTTCTGTTCTTTTCCCTTGCCTCTCTGCTGGCACTCACAGCCTTGCCGTCTGCTTTCGGGCAGGCTTCGAGCCCGCCGGATTTTGCCACGCCGCAGGAAAAACATCTGCGCAACGTGCATCAACTGACGTTCGGCGGGCAGAATGCCGAAGCCTACTTTTCCGCCGACGGCACAAAGCTGATCTTCCAGTCGTCATTAGGACCGGCGGGGCATGGCGACGTAAAGTGCGACCAGATCTTCGTCATGAACATTGACGGCAGCGACCAGCACATGGTCTCCACCGGCAAGGGACGCACCACATGCAGCTATTTCTATCCTGACGGCAAGAAGATTCTTTATGCGTCCACGCACCTGGCCAGCCCGGAGTGCCCGCCGCGCCCCGATTTTTCCAAAGGCTACGTGTGGGCGGTGTATGCGGGATATGACATTTTCACCGCGAATCCCGACGGCTCGGACCTGAAGCAACTGACCACCACACCGGGCTACGACGCGGAGGCGACCATCTCGCTCGACGGCAAAAAGATTGTCTTCACTTCGATGCGCAACGGCGATCTCGATATTTATTCGATGGATGCCGACGGCCAGAACGTCCAGCAGCTCACCCATGAACTGGGATATGACGGCGGCCCGACTTTTTCGCCCGATCGCCAGTGGATTGTGTACCGCGCGTATCATCCGCAGACGGAGAAAGAGATTGCCGATTACAAAGAGTTGCTGGCGCAGAATCTGATCCGGCCGACGTCGCTTGAAATCTGGATCATGAAGGCCGATGGCTCGGGCAAGAAGCAGATCACGAATCTGGGCGCGGCCAGTTTCGGGCCGGCGTTCACGGCGGATGGGAAGAAGATTATTTTTTCGTCGAACTATGATCCCGAAACCCACGCCACCGGCGGCATGGGAAATTTTGAGTTGTGGCTGATTAATCCTGACGGGAGCGGGCTGGAGCGCATCACGTACAGCGACGGCTTTGACGGCTTTCCCATGTTTTCGCAGGATGGAAAGAAGCTGGTGTGGGCGTCGAACCGCAACGCCAAGGCGCCGCACGAGACGAACATCTTTATCGCGGATTGGGTGCCGTAGGAAGGCAGAAGTCAGAAGTCAGATTGCAGATTGTAGATTTCAGATTTTCGACGTTGGTTGACTCGATTGCCGATTGAGCTAATCCGCCAGCCATATCTTCTGCACGCGCTTGCCGGTCCATGCGTAGAGGATTGCCCAGCTCTCATAGCTGGGAGGGAGCAATGACTATCCGCCGTTGCCGCCGTAACCGCAGACGTGAACGCAACAAGGCACAGGGTCACCGCGCCAGCGACCGCAAAACTAAACCGCATGATTCGATCCCCCTTTGAGGTCAGGCTTCCCAACCAGCCGTCCATAGTTCTGAACCAAGAGCCACCCAACCACGGCGATCATCCCGCACCAGCCGAGCACGCGCACCACGGCTGCGATCTTCGTGTCGTAGTCGAGGACGCCGAGGCTGGAGAAGATGGCGTAGAAATCGTGTTCCACAAAGTCCGGATCGCCGGTCGTGACCAGGGGAAGCGCCTGCGCGCGCGCATCCGCCATGTAGGTTGCGGTGTAGAGCCAATTCTCGAAAAAGAAGAACAGACAGAAGACGAAGCCGGCAGTCTGACGCTGGGTGAAGAAGTACGCGGCCAGAAGAAAGGGGACAAGCCATTGCAGCAGCGTGCCTCCCCAGAGGCAGAGCGTGGGGCCAAACCAGCTGAAAAGGTTGTGCCCGCCTTCGTGGACTACCAGGTTCGCGTTGTCAATGAAGAGAAACGCGCCGTGGGCGGAGAAGGCATAGGCGAGGAACGCAATGTAGAAGACGAGCCAGGCCAGCAGCGCCGGGCGGGAGACGGGCTTCCAGGGCTCGTCGAGAAGCGATCGCAGATATTCGAGCATGAGTTCGCCGACGTGACGATTCTAGGGGCACGGATGCGCGGCGGGCAGATTACGAACGTGTGGCCGTCGCGGGCCGAGGGCATTTCTTGTTACAGTGGTTCGATCATGAAAGTCCGAGCATGAAAGCCCGACAGTGGATTACGGCGATTGTGCTGCTTCTGCTGGTGGCGGCGGCCATCGTGGGAATGGTTGCGACCCGCGAATTGCCGGCCGCGAATGAGGAAGCGGCGGCGGTTCCGGGCAAGAAATCGGGACGAAAAGCGGCGCCGCCCTCTCAGCATCCGCTGGTGGACCAGCGTCCACTGGAGACGGCCCGGCGCATGGCGGCGCTGGCCGGCACGCCGGAAGAGCAAGCGCTGGCGCACGAGGCGGAAAAAGTCGGGGACCATGAAGTAGACCTGGCCTTCTTCGACACGCTGCGCACGGCGGAAGAAAATCCTCCGCCGCTTTCCCCGGAAGCCAGGCAGATCGCGGCTCGCAAGGCCAAGGCTGAGCAGACGGTCAAAGAGGACCAGGAGAACATCACGCTCCTGACAAGAAGGCTGGCGTCGGCGCCGGAGTCGCAGAAGGACAACTTGCAGGATCAGATTGACGTCGCCAAGGCGCAGATGGATCTGGACCAGGACGAACTGGACGATGCGAGTGAGGACCTGGAGCAGGCCGGGGGCGATCCGCAGGCGAAGATCAAGCGCCTGCAGGTGGAGCATGAAGCGGGCGACCACAACGCGAGCCCGGCGGGCTCGGCGGTCAATCCGCGCGAACAGGACTACCAGACGCACACCCTGCTGAGCGTTTTCCGGGCGTGGCAGGCGCTGCGGGAGAAGATAGCGCAGCTGGAGCAGGCGCGGGAAGAAACCACGCAAAAACAACAGCGCCTGAGCCAGCGTCACGAAACCCTGACGGCGCAGGTCGAAAAGGACAAAGAGAATCGCGAGGCGGCCCGGCAGCAGGCCAAAGGATTCGCCAATCGCAGCAAGGCGGCGAGCCGGACGGAATCGAAGGCGGCGGCTACGTCGGCGCTCGATTCACTGAAGCAGTACACGCGCGATCAGAAGAATCTGGCCGATCTGGGACGGCGCCTGCAAGATGAGCAGGATCTCGGCCAAATTTACGCCAACTGGATCGCACTGGTTGAAACCCGGGAGCGGGCGGCGCTGCACAACCTGATCGAAGCGCTGCTCTGGATTCTGCTGGTTCTGGTCGCGGTCTATCTGGCGCACCGGCTGATTGAACATCTGTTCACGGGGATGTCGGCCGAGAACAAGCGCGTGGATACGCTGCGCGCAGTGGTGAAATTTGCGGCGCAGGCGGTGGGCGCGGTGGTGATCCTGTTCATCATCTTCGGCATGCCCACGCAGACGACCACGGTTCTGGGCCTGGCCGGCGCCGGGCTGACGGTGGCGATGAAAGACTTCATCGTCGCCTTCTTCGGCTGGTTCGTACTCATGGGACGCAACGGCATCCGGGTGGGCGACTGGGTCGAAATCAACGGCGTGGGCGGCGAAGTGGTCGAGGTGGGATTGCTGAAAACCGTCCTGCTCGAGACCGGCAACTGGACCGATTCCAGCCATCCCACCGGACGGCGCGTTTCGTTTGTGAACAGCTTTGCCATCGAAGGACATTTCTTCAACTTCACCACCTCTGGCCAGTGGATGTGGGACGAACTGCAGGTGCAGATTCCGGCGGGCCGCGCCCCGTATCCCATCATTGACGGCATCCAGAAACTGGTGGAAGAAGAAACCCGGGCGAACGCCAGCAAGGCGGAAGCGGAGTGGCAACAGGCCACGGCGAAGTACCATGTGCAGCCCTTGTCGGCAAAACCGGGGATGAACGTAGTGCCAACGTCCAGCGGCATTGAAGTGCATATCCGCTACATCACGCGCGCCTACGAGCGGCACGAAACCCGCAAGCGGCTGTATGAGGCCGTGGTGGAGATGATGCACGGGAAACGGGAGACGGCGGGGTAAGGCAGGGGTCAGGGGTCAGGGGTCAGGGGTCAGGGGTCAACCAGGGAACTTCGACGACCAAATGCCAATGGCTAACTGCTGTTCCGCTGGCTCTTTCTGTTGCTTTCTGCTTCTGCCGGAGGAATTCTGACGCGATCGATCAATGATGAGTTCGGCACGCTCATCGTCACCGGAGCCAGCCGCGGGATTGGTGCCGCCGTGGCCAGGCTGGCGGGCAAACGCGGATGGGCGGTAGTTGTCAACTTCTGCACTGGCACGGGCGAAGCGAAGCAGGTAGCGGACGAGATTGTCGCGAACGGCGGGCGCGCTCTCGCGATTCAAGCCGATGTTTCGCGCGAAGAAGACGTGGTGCGGATGTTCGAAACAGCGGAGCGGGAATTGGGTCCGATCCGTGGGCTGGTGAACAACGCGGGCGTGACTGGCGGCTTTGCGCGGGTGGAAGACATATCGGGCGAGGCGATCCGCAAAGTTTTCGCGGTCAACGTCGCAGGAGCGATGTTCTGCGCGCGCGAGGCGGTGCGGCGCATGTCAACCCGGCGCAAGGGAAAGGGCGGCGCCATCGTGAATATCTCTTCGCGCGCAGCGCACACGGGAGCGGCGGGCGAGTGGGTGCACTACGCGGCGACCAAGGGCGCGATTGACAGCTTCACCATCGGACTGGCGCGGGAAGTGGCGACGGAAGGAATCCGGGTCAACGCGGTTGCTCCGGGGCTCATCGAGACGGGGTTGCACGCCGCCAACGGCGAGCCGGGCCGGTTGCAGCGGCTGATGGGGACCATCCCGATGCAGCGGACGGGCCTGCCCCACGAAGTGGCGGAGGGAGTGCTGTGGCTGCTGTCGCCAGCGGCATCTTACACGACGGGCGCGATTCTGGAGATGGGCGGCGGGCGGTGAGGGACAGAGTTGTCAGTTGTCAGTTGTCAGTTGTCAGTTGTCAGTTGTCGGTTGTCAGTTGTCAGTTGCTGGTCCGTCTTGCATCCAGATCTTTCCGCAGGTAGGCCTTGGTTTTTTCTGGCAGGCGAGAGGTATGCAGCACGTCGCGCAATTGCGCGGGCGGGAGGCGGCGCACAAATTCGAGGGCGCGGGCCAAGGGCGTGTGCGGGTTGCGCAGCAGGGCCAAGCGAATCTCGTAGCGCAGAGACCATTTCGCGTGGCGGCAGACGGCTTCGACGAAAGCAGCGCTGGCGTTCGTATGTTGTAGCGCCCGGATGATGGTGGCTTCGGTGAGGCGCGGATTTTCCAGCGCGGCCTGCCACACGGGCGATTCCTTGTCGAGCAGCAGAGCGGCGGCCACCAGAGATGCGGAGCGGCGCGCCAGCGAAAGGCGCTCGCCCAGCGTGATGGAGGCGAGACGCGCGACCAGCTGCTGTTCAGCGACGCGTTTGAGGTCGGCCGGGACGGCGGGCAGCAGCGAAAACTGCATCAGGTCGAAGGTGTAGAGTTCGCGGACCAGACGCAGCGTGAGGCGGCGCGGGGCACGGGGATGCGCAGCGACGGCCAAGCGCACCTTGCGCGACTTCATCAGCGCGGAGTCGCGGCTGATTTGCTCGATGTCGTCGGAGGGCAAGTCCGGTCTCTTGAACAGGGCCAGGGCTAGGTCTTCTGTGAGAGCAGTATCCGCGAGGGCGCGACCCGAGGATGATGCGCCGGGCGCCGCCTCGTCGGGCGGAATCGATGAATCGATCGGATTCTCTGGTTGCGAATTCATGTCTTGCCGCTTGGGAGGTTCCGCTCCGTGTTCAAAGCAAAGCAACGGCAAAAGCAAGATCAACAGCGGCGGACAGGAGTGTCCGCCCCACATGCCTGCCGGGCCAAGCGCAGCGCGCCTTCGACCGGCTCAACCACCTGCGGACTCACTTCCGCGCGCGAGTCGAGGGCGCGGAGTTCATTGTAAAAAACCTGGCGCACCAGCGGGGCGTGACGAAAGACTCCTCCGGTCATGGCCACCGGGACCGGGGCCGAGTGGGCTTCGGCGAACAGGCGGCGGAGCACGACGGCGGCAAGTTGGGCAAGTTCGCTGCCGGCGCGGGTGAGAACCTGCGCGGCCAGATCGTCCGGGCTGGCGGCGACCGCGGGAAAGAGCGCAGCAAAATTGGCCGGAGGAATTGCGTTGCCGGCGCGGGCGAGATCGGGGAGCGAGTCTACATTCCAGGCTTTCAGCAGAGCTGCGGCGAGCGTGGAATCCGGCGACGGCCGAGAGCTGTCCCATGCTCCAGCGCTACGATCGGCAGCGCGCAGCACTGCGCTTACGGCGGCGCGGCCGATCCAGTGAGCCGAACCTTCGTCGCCGATGGCGAAGCCCCAGCCTCCGGCGCGCAGCGTGTTTCCCTGCGGGTCGCGGCCGTAGGCAATGGAGCCGGTACCGGCAATTACGATGACGCCGGGCCCCGCGTCGAAGGCGGCTTCGAGGGCGATCTGCATGTCGCCGACCACATCAATGGGTGTGGGCAGAAGGGCGCTGAGAATATTGCGAACCTTGGCCGCTAACTCAGGATGGGCGGCTCCTGAACCTCCGACACAGGTGCGCGCGACTGCGGCGGGCGTGATGCCCGCGGCGGCGCAAGCCTGCCGCACCGATTGTTCGAGCGACTCGCGGGCCTGCGCTTCGCCGACGCGGACAATGTTGCTGGGGCCGGAGATGGCCGTGGCCAGGAGTTGGGAATCATCGCCTACGGCGCAGGTCGTCTTGGTACCGCCGCCGTCAATGCCGAGGTAGTAGGGCACGGGTTATTTCTAACACAGTGCAGGGGTCAGGGCTCAGGGGCTAGGGGTCAGGGGTCAGGGACCAGTGATCAGTGATCAGTGGTCAGTGATCGGCGGTCAGTCGTCAGGGTGCAGGTGGCGACGCACCATTTCTTGCTTCACGGAATCAGTCACGTTGGGTTCTACCGAGTGCACTGTTGTAGCAACATGATTTTGTCACCCTAACGGCAACATGAAAATGTCACCCTGGCGAAGCCAGGGTGTGTTGCAGTCGGGTGTCGCCATAGTAAAGC
>Ga0209039_10002832_pt1 | contig 14220 bp, 9 predicted proteins | sample BogFormECP12_OM1_FD_188238 | JGI IMG/M metagenome (GOLD analysis project Ga0209039, IMG submission 188238) | Bog forest soil microbial communities from Calvert Island, British Columbia, Canada - ECP12_OM1 (SPAdes) (version 2) | ecosystem: Environmental > Aquatic > Freshwater > Wetlands > Bog ...
ACAAGCTGCCAGTCGTCGGCATCGATCGAGTATTCGGCGCGCTTGATTGGCGAGAAGCTGTCCACGGCGCGAAACGTCAGGTGCACCTGATCGCCTTCGACTTTGGTGCTCAGGAACTCAATGCGCGGCGGCGCATTGTCTACCTCGAAGCGCGGGCTGGTCGCTTCTCCGGTCAGGGCTTCCTCCGGAGAATGAGACGGCGCATCCGAGGCGACGACGCGGACAGTATAACCGCCGTCGGGGAACAAATCGGATTCCAGATTCACAAAACGGTCGTCAAGGTCCTCACGCAGCAGCTTCCAGCGCGTTTCGCCGTCACCGCGATAGTAGATGTCGTATTGCAGCGTGTCGTCGTTCGCGTCGCGCGCCTTCCACTTTACAGCAATGTAGTGACGGTCGTGGATGGTCGGAATTGGCGCTTCATAGCTAGCGGAATTCCCCGGCTCGGTGTGAGTTCCCGGGGGAACGCGTGAGCCGACCAGTACAGTCACGTCCTCAACTTCCGGGGCGACATTCTTGGGCAGGTAATTAAGGACGACGCTGTCGATAACAGGTGCGCGGTTGGAATGCAGCACTGCCTTCCACTGGATGAAGCGGGCGGAGGGGGCGTCGATGGGAAGCTCTTGTTGCAGATCAACTTTCTTCCAGGCGCTCCAGTTGCGGTCGGGATTGTCAACGTTGCCGCTGCGCGCGAAGAGATCGAAGCTGCCGCCGCCCCGCACCTCGACGCGTCCCCACTTGGAAAAATTCTTCGCGTCGAAGACGTCGCTCTCATAAGTGCCTTCGGCCACCGGGTTTGGACCGAGCAGAAAAATCTTTCCCAGATTGCTGGTAGCCGCGTACAGGCCTCCCTTGGGCGCGCGAGCGAAGGCCGTCACCTGATTGGCGCTGGCCTTGGCGAGATCGGTGTATTGCTTGCCATGAATCACGTACATCTTTCCGCGGTTTCCCGTGCCCGCCAGCAGGCGACCACTCTCATCGAACGCGAGAGCATAGACTAGGTCCTCGCGGGACGACCAGATCGTCTTGGGCGAACCATCGGATGAGATACAGTACACCTCGGAGCCGCCGACGTTGGTAATGTTGGGAAAAGGGATCGCAGTGAACGCCGGTGGGGAAGGCGCCGCGCCCGGCGCCCCACCTTGCGCACCGATGGCGATCACCGGTGCGCTGATGACCGGCGCTGGAGTCGGTACGGGTGAGCCTGGCGGCGGGCTGGGTCCGCGCTTCTCGCCTGCTCCGGCAGCGTAAATATTGCCCATCGTATCGACGGCGAGTGCCGTGATCTCCTTCTTCGGCGCGCTGTAAAGAACGAAGCCTTCGCCCTGCGGCGAGATGCGATAGATGAGACCGCTGCCGTCGGTGCCGGCAATCAGGTTGCCTGCGTTGTCGAAGTCGAGCGCGCGGATTTGCGCCTCGTCACTCTTGAAGAAGAGAGTGCCGCCGCCGCTGCGGTCCACGCGGAAAATCTGGCCGCGATCGCCCGTGCCGATATAGAGGTTCCCCTGGCGATCAAGCGCCAGCGCCCAAATGTATTTCGTCTTGGGATCGAAGAAGACGCTGGAGCTGTAGCTGGAATCGACTGCCACTGACGGACGCGGACTCTCGCCGGCAGCGTTGGGCTTCGCGCCCTCCTGCGCTGCAGCAATCTCGGCCGTGGTGTGTGTGCTCTCCGGCGCCTTGCCGGGCGCGGGCCCGCCGTGAACGATCTTGTACACCTTGCCGTCGGGCGACGTACCGGCGTAGATCGCGCCGCTCGTGTCGACCACGAGGGCCTGCACCTGCAATTCCTGGGGAGCGAAAATGATGCTGGCTTTGCCATCAGGCGAGAGCTTGTACACACGCGCGGGAGAACCCGCCGCTGCATAGGCATTGCCTTGTGCATCGGAGGCCAAACTCCACAGATAAGTGGATGGCGAGGTGTAGAGCGCGTCGAAGGCGGGCGCGAGGGCGAGATTGCCGTCGCTGCTGATAGCGACGCCGTGCGCCGTGCCTTTCTCGAAATCGTCGTACTTGGTCTGTTCCCAGGTGCGCGTTCCCTGGGCCCAACCGATTGCAGAGAGCAACAGGCACACGAGCGCCGGTCGAAGAGCGTCCAGCTTCATTACCGATACCGATTGGCAGATTAGCAGAGGTAAGAAAAGCGTAACACAGGGAAAACGAGGTCACAGCAGGTCCCAGCACTCTCCTCGAAAGATGAGGAGCAGCGTCACCGCTGAGCTGCTCCTTTGCGTATCGCTTAGGGGAGAACTTTGCGGGGCGGCGGGGTTGTTCCGCCCCTCGGTTGCTAGCGTCCGTCATCGCGTGCCGTTTAGCGCGGAGGACGGCGGCCGCATTACTTCTGCTCCACCTCCATCACGTAGAGCACGAACGACCCTCCAGGACTTGGGTGAATCCTAAGCTCAGAAATCTTTCCCCAGTTCGGGAGAGTCCCGGCCGAGACACTCAGGGTCTGCGCTTTAGTAGTCAGGGGCTGCTGCCAGTCCGATCCCACCTGCACGCCGTCTTTATAAGCCTGGAACGTGGCAAAGCCAGAGGTCCAGCCCGACGAAATACTCAACAAATCCACTTTGAAGTAGGAGAAGGCCGTTGGACCGATACCAGATGAGATTACGCTCTCACAGATATTCTTGGTCGGCACACCGTCGGCCACCTTCGCACCGTACTTAGGGAAGCACATGGGACCGCCGCCGAACGCCACCAGCGCCTCCGGGCCGCTGTAGAAGCCAGGTCCGCTGTTGGGGTTGCCATTCGCGTCGCCATAGGTTAAAGCGTCAACGTAGAACAGCCCGCTCCAACCCAGATGTTGATATCCGTTTGGAACCGCTTGCGGCGAATTGGTGTCGGATAAGCCGGTGAAGTCGATCATCTGCTGGGCGCTGGCGGACAGAGCCAGGGCCAGGGCCAAAGTTGCGAACAAAGTTACTTTTTTCATAGTGACCTCCTTATGGTCATTGTTTGTGGCGGTGGTTAATCCATGGATGAGGAGCAACTTCACCGCGTAGTGCCCTCACCGTCAGTGTCTTGGCAAAATATGAGGCCCATAATGCCGGCATGAAATTCATCGTTCCCTACTTCTTCAAAGCTCGATCGTTCTAAACGAGCCCGACGGCGCCAGCAAGAACGCCGCTTCCTGCGCGTCGAACTGCGGCTCGGTCGCAATCAGCCTTTCCATCTCGTCGGTCTGGAGAAAGGTGCCGCCGACCTGGAAGCCACAGACAAGGGCGTCCTCGCCCATCAACAGCGGCGAAAAGCCGGGATGTTCCTCCAAAAATCGGACGAAAGCCTCTAACCGGTGCGCTGGTATGGTTCCTTGCTTTTTCATGGCCTTCCTCCTTTCCTTCTATCCATCTCGTTCAATTGGTCAGGCACAATGCCTAAGAGCAAAGCTTGTGCCATTCAGTAAAACCGGGTCAGGAGAGAGCCGCGAAGAGCCGTAATCGGTTGGCTCGTCAATGAGTTCGTAGGGATTTGGAAATGGCAGGCAGAGCAGGAGCACTTAAGAGCAGACCGACGCGAGGTCACCCGATCGGATACAAAGTAACCGATTTGTCAGGCACCTAGCGGCCAAACACGGGCAGACACCTGTCGGGATTTGGCCGAACTACTCGGAATTCGAGCGGTGCGGGTATCTGAACCACAGAGGCAGGGCCGACGTTTGTTGCGATAACTGACAACTGCCTACTGCTTTTACTTGATTGTCAGCGTGATGATTTGCGAGCCTGAAACCACGTAGTCCACCGGCGTGGACGCTTCATCCACCGCTGACTCGCCGACCACGACCATTTCCTGTGTCCCGCGCAAGCCGTCCATCACGTTGATGACGGACAACGGCAGCGTCGGCATGACTTTATCGTCCACCATCGCTTGTGGGTTGGCCTCCATCAGCGAGACATAAAGCTGCGAGTTGTTGTGCTCTTTGTTAAGCATCGCGATGGTGGAGGCGAGATCCAGACGGCGGCTCATATTGACGGGTACGCGCCGCATCTTGTCGAGGGTGTCGCCGTCGCTTACCAGAATCCGCAACGTGCCCTTGGGAGTAGAGGTCGGGATCTTCACCGGAATCTGGCGCAGAATACTTTCGCCGCGATACGGCCGTAGCAGCGCCTCAATGGTGATCTCGTCACCGGGTCGGACTTCCGTCACGTCGGTGCGGGCAGTCTCCAGGCGAGCTGAGCGGCGATCGGGCACGAGTTCAAAGTTCAATTCCACCGCTTCGATTTTCGGCCTCTCATACGGGTTCTCGTAAATGCGGCTAAAGTGCTCACCGATGGACAGCGCGATACCGTACGCCGTCGGAGAGGCGCCGTCGGCAGGTGCGTACATGTTCTTGACGTTGAGCTTGGGATAGCCAAGCACCGAAATGTCGCCCTTCAACCGATAGGTAGTGTCCTCGCCGTATTCGTTCATTCCCTGGATAGCATTAAACACGGTCGCCATCATTGCCGCGGGCGTGATCTTTGCGTTGTTCAATACTTCGTAATGGAACTGCTTGGGATGCGAGACACCTTGAAACGTCAGCGTTACCGGAATCATGTGCGGTTCGCGGTCGAAGCGTCCCATGATCCCCGCACGGCGGTCCTGCACAAACGCGCCCACAGGTTCGGTTGCGTTGACGATCTTGAAGGAATTGGCGGAAGAAGGCAGAGTGGCCAGCACCGTCGCCTTGGTCATCGGCATGTCAATATTGCCCGATTGCAACAGCGGATGTCCGCAGGCCAGCAGGTGCGAATCGTCAAGGTAGGTGACGGTGCAGGTCCCGGCGATGTTCATGTCGCCGCGGACGAGGATCGCGCTGACGGCGGAGCCGGGCGCCAGAGGTTCGGGCTGCTTGTCATTGCTGACCGAGCCTGCGCCCATGACCGGCATGACGCCGGCAGAAGCGAAATCTTTGGCGAATAGCCGCAGGGTATCTTCGCTGAATCCGGTGAAGACCAGTGGTGTCTCAATCGGCTTCAGCAAGTTTGCGTAGCCGGCAGCCTGCCCGCCGGGATCAGCGCTTTCACCGGGACCGGAGGTGCGGCTCGCCTCTCGGTTCTCGCGGGCTGGGCCCCGGGCCACATCCGGCGCAGGCGCTTTGTCCATGTCGTCGATTTCCAGCATGGCGCCGGCAGGCGTAATTCCCGCGATTGGCTCTTTGGAGAACTCGCCGATGCGGTAAGCGATGGCGCCGACGAGTTTGCCATCAACGTAAACCGGGCTACCGCTCATGCCTGCGACCACGCCCGTGTACTCAACCTTCTTGCCGTGGAGGCGGGCAAGAATAACATCGGACTTGGGGCCGGCCATATTGTGCAGCACGCCGAGAATCTCGACTTCCATCGGCTCGGGCGTGGTCCCCTCAAAGACGGTGTAAGCCACACCGTGCATGCCGGCTTTGACTTGGCTAATTGGCAGGATTTGGACTTTGGGCTTTTCGGCAGCGCAGGCCGCCAGGGCAGTAAGGCACAACAGGATTGACGAAATCGCGCTTCGGAGCATGCTCCTCATCCCTTTAAGCCGCGACCGGCTTGTCCGTACTCTCCGCCATGGCTCTAACACGCCGGGCGAGCGGGCTGGAGCCTCGAATAACGAATGCAGCAGCTTGTGCGTCTAACAGCAAGCTAATTTTGCACTGGCTGCAGCGAATCAACGTAGCAGGAATTGCATTTATACTAGCAGAAAGAATGGCCCATGAGGCATCAAGATGTGTTGTGAGAACCACCCTAACCACCTAAGAATTTCCCCAATTTTACTTCGCATTTTCGCCGTAGCGATTGTCACTTTGGTTGTAGGCGCGGTTGGGTTCACCGTTCCCGGCGTCGCCCAATCCTCCAGCAGCGGCCAATCCGGCTCGCAGGCCCAGCAAAACCAGGGACAGAACAGCCAGACCCCGGATGAGGCCGGCGGACCGTCCGGAGAATCAGGCCCGATAGCGGTCCCGAAGAAAAAGGATGCGGAAGAAGCGCCTCCGCCGCCCAAGCCAAAGGCTGGTAACAGCCCGGAATTCTCGCTCCACGTGGATGTTCCGCTGGTGACCGTCAACGCTCGCGTCATCCAGAAAGACGGACGCCCGATTGCCTTGCCGGTGGATGTCGCCAAAGAGCACTTCAAGCTTTGGGAGGATGGCGTTCCGCAGCAAATCCAGAGCGTGACGGTGAGTAAGGCCCCCATCACCGCGGTGCTGCTGGTGGAATTCGCGGCCACTAATTACCGGTTTATGTACGACGCCTTGAACGCGTCCTACGTGTTTGCCTCAAGTCTGCAGCCCCAGGATTGGGTCGCCGTGGTTGAATTCGACATGAAAGACCATATCCTGGTGGACTTCACTCAAGACAAGCAAGCCATCCTTGGCGCGCTTAATACGCTGCGCGTTCCGGGGTTCAGCGAGACCAACGTCTTCGACGCGATGTATGACACCCTCGACCGCCTCGATCGCCTTCCTGGCCGCAAGGAGCTGGTGGTGGTGGCCAGCGGACGTGACACCTTCAGCAAACTCACGCTGGACCAGATCCTGAAGAAGGTAAAGCTCACGCCCAACGTTACCATTTATACGATCAGCACAGGCGCCGCATTTCTAAACGCAATGGATGCACGGTATGGAAACAACCCCAACGTGTCGATGGCGATGATGGATTACGTCCAGGCCGACAACCAGATGAACACCTTCGCCAAGATGACGGGCGGACGCTGGTACAAGCCGCGGCTGGAGGGAGAGCTGCCGGAAATCTTCCGCGACATCGCGAGCTCCATTCGCGACCAGTACACCATTACCTACAAGCCTACCAACACCAGGCAGGACGGCACCTATCGCAAGCTGAAGGTGGAGTTGGTGGGACCGAATGACAAGCCGCTGGAGATCAAGGACCAGAAGAACAAGGACATCAAGTACCAGATCATCGCTCGCGATGGCTACACCGCGAAGCACCAGGTGGAGTAGCGGGATCCCTTTAGAGTTGACGACAGCTCGGATTTGAGCGCCAGCGCGGCGCGTTCCTGCTGCAGCACGGTTGCGTCCCGCGCGCGGCTCCCGCTACCATCGATTACCCATGAAACAGGCCGTCTTCCGTGAACGCAACAAGCAGTATTACCGCGTTCTGCACGCTCCCATCTGGATTTGGGTCTTCTGGGTACTGCCCGGATACCCCCTCACCTACGACCTGTACGCACACGGCCCCGACCGCCGGCATGCGGTTTGGTTGGCGATCGTGGTGGCCGGTGTTACCTGGCGCGGTTTCAACGGCCGCATTCCGGGATGCGAAGAGCGGCCCTACATCACTCACTACGGCGTGCATCAGCCGAACCTTGGGTATCGCGTGGTTTGCTACACCGCCGCGTGGATCGACCTCATTGTGCCTTACACGCTGAACCTGATCGGGTTGATCGTAGCGTCCATCAATGGCCGCTGGCTGCTGAAAGAGTTGTACCAGTTCGGCTACTATCCGTTGGCGGCGGCGGTGGTGCTGGCAACGGTTTGCGATTGGACGCCGCGGGCTCGCCGTGACACTTTCGGCGAAGGCGTCGAACGGGCCTGGTTTTACATCGCGATATGGATGGTGGTTCCGACGCAGGTGATCAACTGGGCCGCGTGGAGGCTGGGCAGGTTCATGGACCTGCCTCCGTTGCCGCTGGCCCACGTGCGCCTGGCAGTGTGCCTGTTCTCGACGGCGGTGTTCTTTCTGCTGGGTTATTCGGCGAAGCTGCCACGAACGCAGCGGCATTATGAAGGCGTCGCAGCGGCAGGGGTGTAAGGAAGCAGGGCATAGTGGTCAGGGGATAGTGGTCAGGGGATAGTTGCTACTCGCTCTGTGCCGGAAATAAGAAAGGCGGCCGATTGGCCGCCTTTCCTAACCCTGAGGCTCTAGATCCTACAGAACTTGTACGTTCTCCGCCTGCCAGCCCTTGGGTCCCTTGACCACGTTGAACGAGACCGCCTGGCCTTCCTGTAAGCTGCGGAAGCCGTTGGTCTGGATTGCAGAATAGTGAACGAAAACATCTTCCCCATTCTGCCGGCTGATGAAGCCGTAGCCCTTCGCGTCATTGAACCACTTAACTGTTCCTTGTTCCATGGTGATGCATATTCCTTCGAAGTGATGTAGCTGCAATTCGATCGAGATGTGATGCAGGCAGGGATTGCTGCTTGGGCAGGAAACTGCTGCGTACAAATGACGATCAATCGAGCAACTTCATCATATCAGCCCAGGTTAAAAAACCCAAGCATTTCTGCCAGATGCGTCGCCCAGAAGCTCGCCGAAGCACTCATGTTGTCAGTGTGTTACCTTCTTCGCAGCAGAGCGGCTGCCGGTCATATTAAAGAGCAGCGACTGCCCGGACCGTTACGGATGATCGTTGGAACCGGCATTGACATTGCGGAGGTGGATCGCGTCGCGGCGTCCATCGAGCGCTTCGGGAAGAGGTTTCTGGAGCGCGTTTTCACTCCGGCAGAAATCCGGTACTGCGAGTCGAAAGCGAACAAAGCAGAGCGCTACGCCGGACGCTTCGCCGCCAAAGAAGCGGCCATGAAGGCGATTGGCACCGGCTGGAGCCGCGGCGTTCGTTGGCAGGATGTTGAGGTCACACGGGTTCCGGGCGGGCGGCCAACGGTGACGTTCCATGGTAAAGCGGCAGAGTTCTTCCACAGGCTGGGCGCGGTGCGTGCCCACCTCTCGATCACCCATACGCAGCAGTCGGCGATGGCGCAGATAATTCTCGAGGCGGACGAATCCAAGCAGCGCTGAAAACGCGACTTGCGATACCACGAATCTCTGCCGGCGGCGCTGCTGTTTATCGCTTGTTTTGCGTCTGAAGAAAAGCGGTGACGCAGAAATCCACACACTACTTGCCATGCAGACAACTTGAGTTGCTATAATCACACGCTTGGGTGATTTTCGTCACACCCTTTCGTGATTAAGCAATCCGTACGAGGCTGGGACCGGGAGGGGTATCGGGCCCGAAGCCGCAAATCTGGAACACTTCATACATGGCCCAGGTCTTTCATCGTAGTGCGAATACAATTGCGCGGGCGTCGATCATCGGCGTTGTGCTGGTGGTGTCTGTGCTGCTCTGGGCGGCTCTGGAAATGCAGCGCTCGCCTTATGCCACCTACCAGGACGTCGCGCAGGCCCAGCCCGTGCCGTTTAGCCATCAGCACCACAATTCGGGTCTCGGAATCGACTGCCGCTATTGTCATACTTCGGTGGAGAACTCCAGTTATGCCGGCATACCGCCCACCAAGACCTGCATGAACTGCCACTCGCAGATATGGACGAACGCGCCTCTGCTGGAGCCGGTACGCGAGAGTTATCGCACCGGCAAGTCGCTGATGTGGACCAAGGTGACCTACGTTCCCGACTTCGTTTATTTCGACCACAGCATTCATATCAACAAGGGTGTGGGCTGCGCGAGCTGCCATGGGCCGGTGAACGAGATGCCGCTGATGCGCCAGGCGAGTTCGATGCGCATGGAGTGGTGCCTGAGTTGCCATCGCGCGACGGAGCAGTATCTCCGTCCTCGCGACCAGGTGTTTAACATGCTCTACCAACAGCCGAGTGCCGCACATCCCGTCAAGCTGGATGACGGCACTGTTTTCACCGACCAGATTGCGCTGGGTACGGAGCTGAGGCACCGCTATAACGTTCGTAGCGTGGAAGGCATTACCAGTTGCAACACCTGTCACCGCTGATTTGATCGTGAGTGAAAAGCTTGGTCAGAGGATGTTCATCCATCGGTTTGTATCAGGGCACGGCCTTTAGCCGTGCCGGTCAAGGCTTGCTTCTCGGACGGGCTTTAGCCCCTGTTCGCAGCGGCTAAAGCCGGCTTCTTGCGCCGCGGACTGCGGCACGACTGGAAGTCGTGCCCTGTTACAAGTCTGTTCTTGAAAAACTAGAGTTCTGTTTCCGAAGCAACGAGAAGAATGGAAAAAGAGAGTCCCAATAAGTCTGAGGCAGTCTGTCCCGGCAAACTGGAACTTGCCGAAGTCAAAGAGAAGCTGGCACGCGCCAAGAGCGGCCCGCAGTATTGGCGGAGCCTGGAAGAACTCGCGCAGACCGATGGCTTCTACGAGATGATGCATCGGGAGTTCCCACGGCAGGCTTCGGTCTGGCCTGAGGCCTCGTCGCGCCGCGATTTCCTGAAGCTGATGAGCGCCTCCATGGCGCTGGCGGGACTCTCGGCCTGCGTGAAGCAGCCAGTTGAACCCATCGTGCCCTACGTCAGGCAGCCGGATGAAATGGTGCTCGGTAAGTCGCTGTTTTTCGCCAGCGCCATGCCGTTCGGCGCTTATGCCACCCCAGTCATGGTAGAGAGTCACGAAGGACGCCCGACCAAGATTGAAGGCAACCCCGACCACCCCGCGAGTCTGGGCGGAAGCGATGTTTTCGCCCAAGCTTCCATCCTGGACATGTACGACCCGGATCGCTCGCAGACCATCACCTACCGAGGCGGGATGAGTACCTGGAGCGAGTTTGCGATTGCGCTCAAAGGCCCGTTGAATTCGCAGAAGGCAATGAGCGGGAACGGTCTGCGGATTCTCAGCCGCCCCGTCAGCTCGCCCACTATGGCGTCGCTGATGGATGCGGTACAGGCGGCATATCCCGAGTCGAAGTGGGTGCAATACGAGCCCGTGAATCGCGACAATGTTCGCGCCGGTTCGCAATTGGCCTTCGGGCAGTTCGTCGAAACCCGCTACAACCTGGAGAAGGCCGACGTCATTCTTTCGCTGGATGGCGACTTCCTCTCCAGCGGCTTTCCCGGCTTCCTTTGTTACGCACGCAGTTTCGCAGCGCGGCGCAATCCCGATCTCAAAGAGAAGATGTCGCGTTTCTACTCCATCGAGAGCACGCCCACCAATACGGGCGGCAAGGCCGATCATCACCTGCCGGTGCGGGCTTCAGAAGTTGAGCAACTTGCGCGTGCGATTGCCGCCGGCTTGGGTGCAGGCGGGGGAGAAACCGCGAAGCCGGAGCACCAGAAGTTTGTCGCCGCGGTAGTGAAAGACCTTCAGGCCCACAAGGGTGGAGCGGTGGTGATCCCTGGCGACAACCAGCCGCCGGCAGTACACGCGGTGGCCCATGCCATGAACCAGGCGCTGGGCGCGGCCGGCAACACCGTCATCTATACCGACACCGTGGACGCCAAGCCGCAGATGCAGACCGCTGCACTGAAGGAACTCGTCGGCGACATGAACGCCGGCAAAGTGGACCTGCTCATTATTTTGGACAGCAATCCGGTGTACGAAGCTCCAGCGGATCTCGAATTCGCCAAGGCGATGGACAAGGTCCAGCTGCGCGTGCAGTACGGTTTATACAAGGACGAGACCTACGATCACGTTCACTGGCACGTTAACGGCACGCACTACCTGGAGCAGTGGGGCGACGCCCGGGCGTTCGATGGAACGGTCACGCTTACGCAACCGCTGGTCGCTCCGCTATACGACGGCAAGAGTCCGTACGAATTCATCTTCTCGCTGGTCGGCTCGTCTGAAATGGCGGGCTACGACATCGTTCGCAATTACTGGCAAGGCAAGATGACGGGCGGCGACTTTGAAGCTGCGTGGCGTAAAGCGGTCCATGATGGCTTTGTCGCGAACACGGCGGCCCCAGCTAAGAGCGTGTCGGCCAAGGGCGGGGCAATTCCGGCTTCGAACGCCAGCACTGGCGACTTGGAAGTTATCTTCCGTCGCGATCCGCTCATCTACGACGGGAGCCGCGCCAACAATGCCTGGCTGCAGGAGACGCCGAAGCCGCTTAGCAACCTCTGCTGGGACAATGCCGTGCTCATCAGTCCGGCGACAGCGAAGAAGGGCGGGCTGGTCACCGGCGACGTGATCGAAATTGACGTCAATGGGCGCAAGGTCAATGGCCCAATCTGGCCGCAGCCCGGACATCCCAACGATGCCATCACGGTTTTCCTCGGCTACGGACGAAGCAAGGGCGGACGCGTGGCTGACGGCGTCGGCTTCGATGCTTACCAGATCCGGAGCAGCGATGCTCAATGGATGGCCGGCGGCAAGATCACGAAAGTCGGCAGCGGATACGGCTTCGCCGACCCGCAGGGGTTCCAGTACATTGACTACTCCGACCTGCCCAAAGGCACTGAGCCGCTCAAGAACCGCCACATCATTCGCAAGGCGACGCTTGAGGACTTCATCAAGAACCCCAACTTCGCGCACGAAGAGGAAGAGCCCGTTCCTCCGGAGCTGACGCTGTACACCACCACGTCAGGAGGACCTCTTTATCAGTACACCGAGCTGAAGTGGGGGATGACCATCGACATGAACTCCTGCATCGGCTGCAAGACGTGCGTCGTGGCTTGCCAGGCGGAGAACAACATTCCTGTCGTCGGCAAAGAACAGACCATGCGTGGCCGCCAGATGCAATGGTTGCGGGTTGATGTTTATTACGAGGGTGGGACCGAGAACCCCTCCATGTACTACCAGCCGGTCCCCTGCCAGCAATGCGAGAACGCGCCCTGCGAGGTTGTGTGTCCTGTCGGCGCAACGGTACACAGCACCGAGGGCCTGAATGACATGGTGTACAACCGCTGCGTCGGTACGCGGTATTGCTCCAACAACTGCCCGTACAAGGTGCGGCGCTTCAACTTCCTGTTGTGGCAGGACTGGACTACGCCGCAGTACAAGATGATGCGCAACCCCGAGGTGACCATCCGCAGCCGCGGCGTAATGGAAAAGTGCACGTACTGCATCCAGCGCATCACCCACGGGCGCCTGACGGCGGAGAAGGAAAACCGCAGCGTGCGCGACGGCGAAGTAGTCACCGCCTGTCAGCAAGCGTGTCCTGCAGGCGCCATCGTATTCGGCAATCTGAACGACAAAGACAGTCGCGTGGCGAAGATCCAGGCCCAACAGCGCAACTACAAGCTGCTGGAAGACTTGAACACGCGTCCCCGCACCTCCTATATGGCCGTGGTGCAGAACCCGAACCCCGAACTTGAGTCGGAGCCCAGTTAGCGATGAGCCAGGGTCCAGAGAAAAAAACCGCTCTACTTGAAACGCCGTGGCCGGACGAGCCACCGGTACTTGGGCCGGGGCAGAGCTTCGGCAGCATGACCGACCAGATCTCGGATGCTGTGCTTACCCGGCCCATAGGCTTCGGCTGGCTGGGAGGCCTGGCCATCGCCATGGGCTGCGTAGCGCTGCTGATGGCGGCCGTCACCTATCTCTTCCTGGTAGGCGTCGGTATCTGGGGCATCGAAGTTCCGGTTGCCTGGGGCTTTGCCATCATCAACTTCGTGTGGTGGATTGGTATCGGTCACGCGGGCACGCTGATCTCGGCCATTCTGCTGCTGCTGAAGCAGAGCTGGCGCAACTCCATCAACCGCTTCGCGGAAGCCATGACGTTGTTTGCCGTGGCCTGCGCCGGCATGTTCCCAGTGCTTCACATGGGCCGTCCATGGCTGGCCTACTGGATGTTCCCTTACCCCAGCAGTATGGGGGTATGGCCGCAGTTCCGTAGTCCGCTGATATGGGATGTCTTCGCAGTGTCGACGTATGCCACCATCTCCGCCGTCTTCTGGTATGTCGGCCTGGTTCCCGACCTCGCGACCATGCGCGAGAAGGCGAACAACCGCTACACCAGAATGGTGTATGGACTTCTGGCGATGGGCTGGCGCGGATCGGCCCGTCATTGGAAGCGCTATGAGGCGCTGTACATTCTGCTGGCCGGCCTCGCGACTCCGCTGGTGCTTTCGGTGCACACCGTCGTCAGCTTTGATTTTGCCATCTCAATTGTGCCCGGTTGGCACACCACCATCTTCCCGCCCTACTTTGTCGCGGGCGCCATTTACTCGGGTTTTGCCATGGTGCTGGTGCTGGCGATCCCCATCCGCCACTACTACGGCCTGCAGAACATGATTACCATGCGCCATCTGCAGAACTCGGCCAAGGTCATGCTGGCGACCGGATTGATCGTCGGATACGGCTATTTCTTCGAGGCGTTTATCGCCTTCTATAGCGGCTCGACCTATGAGCGATTCATGATGGAGAACCGCTGGTTCGGGCCCTACGCGCTGTTTTACTGGTCTCTGATTTTCTTCAACCTGGTGGTTCCGCAGGTCCTCTGGATCCCGAAGGTTCGCGCCAATACCGTTTGGTTGTTCATGATCTCACTGGTGATTCTGGTCGGAATGTGGCTGGAGCGCTTCATCATTATCATCACCAGCCTGAGCCGCGACTTCCTGCCGTCGTCGTGGGGCCATTACGTTCCCACGCGCTGGGACTATGCG
>Ga0209039_10002833_pt1 | contig 14217 bp, 12 predicted proteins | sample BogFormECP12_OM1_FD_188238 | JGI IMG/M metagenome (GOLD analysis project Ga0209039, IMG submission 188238) | Bog forest soil microbial communities from Calvert Island, British Columbia, Canada - ECP12_OM1 (SPAdes) (version 2) | ecosystem: Environmental > Aquatic > Freshwater > Wetlands > Bog ...
CCACCTTGACCTCGAGCTGGAAATGAACTTTTCCCCGCCCCAATTCCAAGACTTCGCGGAGGGTGGGAATCAACTCACTTTGACCCGCGTCGAGTTCCCGCAACTCGGCGAAAGTAAGGTCTTTTATGAAGCCTGTCCCATTCGTCGTGCGCGACACGTCACCGTCGTGCATAACTACGAGCTCACCATCCAACGTTTGGTGGACGTCAAATTCGATTGCGTCGGCGCCGACGGCAATGGCTTCACGGAATGCAAGCAGCGTATTTTCAGGGTATTGGGCACTTAAACCCCGGTGGGCTATGGCTGTAACCATAGATTAATGTGGGGTCGCCGCCCATTAAATGACTATGGCCAAGCGAAAGGCAGTTTCGAAATATCTGACGGGCATAGTTGTAGGCGCCGGGGAACGCGGCCGAGATGCTTACGCGACTTATTTGCTCAAGCACCCGGAAGAAGGCAAGATTATCGCGGTCGCCGAGCCCAAGGACGCACGGCGGGCGGTATTCGCAAAAAAATATAATATAGCTCCCGAATATCAATTTACGGACTATAACGAGGTATTGTCAAAACCCAAATTCGCCGATTTCGTAATTGTCGCGACGCAGGACCAGATGCACGTCGAGCCAGCAGTGATGGCCATGGAACAAGGCTACGACGTGCTCCTCGAAAAACCGATGGCGCTGGCTGAGGCAGACTGCCGTTACTTGGTCGAAGTGTCCGAGCGGACGGGCAAATTGCTGCAGATTTGCCACGTGCTCCGGTATGCCCCCTTCTTCCGCACCATTAAAGAAATAGTCGACAAGGGCGAGCTCGGGCAGATCGTTACCATCCAGCACAGTGAAAATGTGTCCCACTGGCATTATGCTCACTCCTACTGCCGCGGGAATTGGCGCAATTCGGCTACGTCCTCGCCCATGATTCTCGCCAAGTCATGCCACGACATGGACCTCCTCTATTGGCTGGCAGGCACGAAACCCGTGAAAATCACCTCCCTCGCCCGACCCACCGAGTTGTGCGAAAAGAATAAGCCGGAAGGTGCGCCACTTTATTGCATTGAAGGGTGCCCCCACTCAAGTACCTGCCAATACGACGCAGTGCCGGCCTACACGCGGGTGGAGCCAATGCTCCACGATTTTGAACTGAGCCAGCGCCACCGGGGGATGAAATGGCTCTTCCACCAGGCGCTTCACCGCCCGTGGGTGCTATATTTGATCACCTTCGGATTTGCGCGTAAAATTTGGCCTTGGCGGGGATTCCCCGTGACGGTTATTACGGATGATACATCCCCTGCAGGCATTGACAAGGCCCTGCGCACCACTACCTACGGCCGGTGCGTGTACCAGGTCGGCGACAACGACCAGGTGTCCTCGCAAACAGTGAACGTCCAATTTGAGAACGGCGTCAATGCCTGCTTCACCATGCACTCGACGTCCTACCGGGAAGGGCGGGAAATCCGCATCGACGGAACGAAAGGGTCCATACAAGGCTGGTTTTACCAATTTGACACCTATATGCGTGTGGTAGACCACAAAACGGGGAAAGACCGGTGGATCGACATCCCCATGTTCTTCGGGGCACACGGCGGCGGAGACCAACGCCTCTTCGCCGGATTCCTCGCGGCGCTCCGGGGTGATGCGAAACCTCTCACCACTGCCCGCGAATCGCTCACGTCCCACCTCATGGCGTTCGCCGCAGACCAAGCCCAGCGCGAAGGCATAGTAGTAGATTTTGCGACATACCTATGAAACTCTGACGCCTTTGAACGAGGAGGAACAACGCGTGAGTCCACCTGCACCTAAATCCCCGCCGAAGTCGGTGAACGAAATGTGGACCTGGGAAAGGGTCCAGACTTCCATTGCTCCGCTGTCAGGGCGGCCGGAATTTCAGGATGGCATTTGCTTGCTAAAATATCGCCTGGGAGACGACGGCACGTTCGTTGACGAATTGAACGACCTTGCGCCGGTCACGGATTTGCGCCGCGTCCAATACCTGTACAGCATCCTCAAGTATTATTCCGCAGCAGAGCCAATTCAACTCAGCGGGAAGCTCATCAAGTTCAACCAGCTCGATGGGGGTGCCGCCAAAGCTGCTTTCTCTGACCAGCTCGAGCGCCAGCTCAAAGGTTTATTTGACTGTGACTTGGCGTTAACGAGTTTCTTATTTACGACCATTTTTGGGGCACGCCAAGACCGGTATGGGGACCAGAGCTTCACGCTGGAAATTCTCCCGAACTTGCCCGTTACATTTGTATATCACGCGCCCGACGAGGAATTCGAGTCCGAGTGCAAGCTCTTCTTTGATTCCACTGCGAATCACTTCTTGCCAACGGAGATTTGCGATTTCTTGGTTGATATTTTCGTGTCTCGCTTGGAGGCCGCATTTTCAAAAGCCTCCTAAAACCAAGCTCCTTTGACAGGGGGTTTAGCGCCCTCAAAAATGGGACAAGTTCGCTGCAATGTTTTTATCGCGAAATCTTTCCTTCATATATTAAAATAGAAGATGACATAAATATGGACAGGAAAATCGCGATTATTGGCGGCGGTGTCACGTTATTGGGAACACTCTTAGGGTTTTGGTTCCCAGGGTGGGTGCTGTGGTATTCCGCGTCGGCGACGGCGCAAGCAATTTCAAACGGCGTTCTGGGAACGGTTTTCATAATAACTAGTGCGATTACAATACTTGGCGGGTCAGCACAGAAAGAAAAATGGGTCCGAATAGGGGTTTTCCTCACACTCGTGGGCCTTGCGATTGTTTCCGTCTTGCTCCCCTTCACTTCCCAAAATCTCTTCCAACCTACAATGAGTGATCAATCGACAAATCCCAATATTTTACCTAGTGGCCAAGCTCCTGTTCCCCTAGGCGTCGTAGCGGTGTACTGGGGAGCGGGATTTTGGATCGCATTAGCAGGGGGCGTGATCACAATGGCAGGATTCGCTTGGCCTCGGGCGGAGGCAGCCACGCAATCCCCCGAGATCCCGGAAGGAGTCTGCATCATTGATGCCGATTTGAGTGTCGTGAAAGCGTCGCCCGAATGCGATGACGACGAGATTCTGGAAGAACAAAAGAAACTCCTCGAGGAAGGCGCAGGTGCACCCGAGGAGGATTAAATTTTTCTCTCATTGCATGATTTTTCATTGAAATTTTTGCGTTGATTAAGTTATTTCCTCAAGACCGCTGCAGGAATTCTTGAATTATGCCAACGATCCGCTCCGGCGCGTCTTCTTGGAGGAAATGCCCCGCCTCGGCAATTTCAAACACTTCCAATTCTGGATAAATCCGGCGCCAGAATTCAATGATTTTCGGCGGGAAAATTGGGTCTTGCATGCCCCAAATCAGGATTTTGGGTGTATTTTGAAGGATGTCCAGTTTGTCCCGCGTTTCCTGCATGTACGGGGCGGTCGGGTGGTCGTCTCCCGACGGAATGTCCAAAGGAAATGCTTTTGCCCCTTTGCAACTTTCCTTATCCGGGAAAGGCGCCGTGTAGGCCTTCTTGAGTAATTTTTTTTCGTCTTTGTCCATTTTGCGGCGAATCGTGCCTAGCATCATTTGGGGGATGAAGACTTGCATATTGTCAAACAGGTCGTCAAAAGACCCATTATCGACCATATCTTGATACCAGAGTCGCATGGTTTTCTTTGCTACCCCAACGCTCGTATTCATAATGACAAGGCGCTTGACGAGCTCCGGGTGGCGAGTAGCAAATGAGAAACCAATGGGTCCGCCCCAGTCTTGCATCACAAGGGTCACGTCAGTAGCTCCTATTTCTGCCAGTAATTGGGTCAGGTTGTCCACGTGCTGCTCCAGTGTATAAGGCAGGTCTTGGGGAACGTCGCTCTTGCCAAATCCCATGTGGTCTGGCACGATGACCCGGTTGGTTTGCGAGAGGGGTGGGATAAAGTTCCGGTACAGGTATCCCCACGTCGGCTCCCCGTGCAGGCACACAACCGGTTCGCCACTCCCCTCGTCCACAAAATGCATTTGGAAGCCATTGATTTGTAAAAAATGGGGGTGAAACGGGAATGTCCCGTCAAAATCTTCCTGCGCGATATTCTTTCCCACAGTCAAATCACTCCGACCATAAGATATTATCAAGCTTGGATGCACTCAATAGAATTTGAAGGACGCTCCGAATAATATAATTATAATGGTCTTCGTTCGCAGCAATAAAATAAGTTTCACCGGTCGCGGAATTGTAGATTTCCAGATAATTTTCCGGTAACGTATATTCATCGCAAAAAACAACAAAAGGATCGAGAATTTGCTTCAAACCAGCCATCACGCCCGCGACCTTTGGGTCATAATACGTAATTAAGCCGTCTTCGACTGTCTCGATTTTGATCGGCATGCCTTCTGCCGCCGATTCATTCTCAATACATTGAAGTGCGCCGGGATTTAGCCGCTTTGTTCGCGGGAAACTTCTTCTGATGCGTAAATAATCTGTCAGGACGGCCTACCTCGACCATATCCTACTCTGCGTATAGATATATAAATGTGGTTACCGAGCGTTTATGGGGAGATACGAGGAAAATAACTGCATGGACGATGAAATTTATTCTTTGGAACCAAAGAACGTCCCGCTCGTGGAGACCCAGTACCGGTGCATTTGCACGCCGATCCCCGTGCCAGAATCTCTGCCCATTTTGGAACGATTGCGCGAATTGGAACCCATTTCGATGCGGGGACAACCCCCCGTAGTTTGGGATAGAGCAGAAGGATTTCAGGTGTTTGACAAGTGGGGGAACATGTGGTTGGACTTTAGCTCGGGCGTGCTGGTCGCGAATGCTGGTCACGGGCGCCAACCCGTCATCGACGCCATCGTCGCCCAAGCACAGCACGGGTTGATTCACAATTATTGCTTCCCATCGGAAATACGCATGCGGTGTTGTGAAAAAATCCTCGAGTTTGCTCCGCCCTACTTGAATAAAGTCTTCCTAGTAACAACCGGATCTGAGGCAACGGAATGTGCCTTGAAGTTGACGCGCACGTGGGGCCACCAGCAAGGGGGAACTACCAAGAATGTCATAGTCTCGTTTGAAAATGGCTTCCACGGCCGCACATTGGGTGCCCAATTGATGGGAGGCTCCCCGACCTTGAAGGAATGGATCGTGCACCAGGATCCCGAAATCATTCAGGTGCCCTTCCCCGACGGGTTTTACAACGAAAATACGTCCTTTGACCTGTTTGAGGAGACTCTCGCGCAGAAGGGCATAGACCCGGACCGAGTTAGTGGCGTCATCGTCGAGTCCTACCAAGGAGGCGGCGCGGACTTTCTCCCGGTCGAATACGCGCAATCATTACGCGAATGGTGCAATGCCCACAACGCTCTCTTGGTCTTTGACGAGGTGCAGGCAGGATTTGGCCGGACGGGCAAGATTTTCTGCTTCGAACATTACGGGGTCGAAGCTGACATTGTTTGCGCGGGTAAGGGCATATCCAGCAGTCTTCCTTTGAGCGCGGTCATCGGGCGCAAGGACATCCTCGACATTTACCCGCCCAATACCATGACGTCAACTCATACGGGCAATCCGGTCTGCTGCGCGGCGGTTATAGCCAATTTAGACCTCATTCAGCAAGAAGGGCTAGTTGAAAATGCCGCTATTGTGGGGGAGGTTCTCCAAGAAAAATTGCAGGCGCTAGTCCAGAAGTATCCCGTGGCAGGGGTCTGTCACGGTAAAGGACTCGTCGCGGGCATGCAAATTGTAGAACCAGGGACGAAAAAACCAGACAAGCACCTGGCGAATGAGATATGCGCGCGAATCATCGAAAAGGGCGTGATGCTCTTCTCGCCGGTCGGAAGGGCCACGCTGAAGATCGCCCCGCCGCTCTGCATTACGGCAGAGGCAGTTGAAGAAGCATGCGGCGTGATTGACGAAGCAATTGCCGAAATTTGTGCGGAAAAAGGGTTATAATGAAGTCCGCATGGAAAGGGAGAGAAATTGCATGATTCAACCCCAGAAAAAAATCGACGTGACGGTCGTTGGCGGCGGAATGATCGTTAACGACCAGCTCTTGCCCTCGCTTTACCACTTGCAGCGGGTTGGGGTTATTAGAGACATTCACGTGGTTGACCAGAGCACGCGGTCGCTGCGGGCACTTGCGGAAAGTCCTGATTTTGCCCAGAACTTTCCCGGGCAGCAATTTACCCCGCACCCAGACCTCGAGGAACCACCCGAAAATACCAATCCCGACCTCTTCCGGGAAGTGATTGCCGCCATAGAACCTCGCAATGTGGTTTTGGTCGCGTTGCCGGACCACCTGCATTATATGGCAGTCAAGGAGGCTCTCGATCATGACCAGAACGTGCTGAGCGTTAAGCCTCTCGTCATTAAATATGAGCAGACCGTAGAAATTGAGCAACTTGCTTACGAAAAGGGGTTGTTCGTAGCGGCCGAGTACCACAAGAGATTTGACCGGCGGTCTCTTCTTGCGAAGCGCCGATATGCCGCCGGGCAATTTGGGGAATTTATCTACGGTGAAGCGAAACTCTTCGAACCGTACTATTATCGCCATTCAAACTTCCAGAACTGGTTCTTAGTGGACAACACGGACCCCTTCGTTTACATCGGTTGCCATTACGTGGATCTCGTGTGGTTCATCACAGGTTTAAAACCAGTTCGAGTGTCCGTGACGGGCGTCAAGGGCCGGTTCCCAAATGGTAACGAAGGGTACTTGTGGTCAAATGCCCGCGTGGTGTACGAAAATGGGGCGATCCTAGCGGTGTCCAACGGGCTCGGGTACCCGAATGCCGCCGCGGGCAGCAATGATCAAGGCCTCCTAATGTTCTTTGAAGGCGACGAAAAGACGGGATATCTGAAGCATAACGACCAATTTCGGGGCGTGGAATGCAGTTTCTTGGAAGGAATGGGACCATCCGGGCAGCAGTTCAACTATATTAATCCCGATTACTTCCAATACGTGCTGTGGGAGGGCGACGGCCTCAAGCCTGTCGGGTACGGGTACGACTCCGTAGCGGCGTCGATGACAGCAATTAGCCTCTTGGGGAGTGAAACTGAGGGAATGGAAGATGAAGAAGCATTGCAGAGGCGGCAAGAAATCCTCAAGGAAATTGACGCGAAGGGAATCCTCGCCACGCCAGCCAACGCATATATTAACGAACTCGTGACTGAGGCCGCGCGACTGTCCATCCAAAATGACGGCAAATTTGCCTCTATTTCTTACGATCCTGCTCCGCACGTGGATCTCGAATAAAAAACGAATATCCAAGAGGACTGCACGATGCCAATAGGTAGCACAAGCTTGCGAGATTTAGCCAAACCCAAAGATTTCATTCGACGGCGGGAAAGTAGCTTCGACCGCACGGGCGGCAACGAGGACTTTTACCGCATTGGCCCCGGCGAGAAGCGGGTCATTTTCGACGTCACCGGCGTGGCCGGCATCATCAACCACTTATGGAACACACTCATTTCGTTCACATGGCACGGTCTGCGGGGAATTATCATCCGTATTTGGTGGGACGACGACCCGGAGGACAGTCCGTCAGTAGAAACGCCATTGGGCGACTTTTTCGGGGTGGCGTGGGGCGGACGACCCGAAATGGTGTCACTGCCCATTCAAAGGTCGGTTCGGGCCGGAAAGTCCATGAATTGCTGGTGGCCAATGCCGTTCAACAAAGCGGCAAAATTTGAAATTGAAAACCTAAACAAGCACACTCTCGTGTTTTACTTTTACGTGGACTGGGAGGAGCACGCCCAGGGTCTCGACAGCGGCGAGGAATTGCTGTATTTCCACGCGCATTACCGCCAGCAGGACTTTCAACGTAGAACGGTTGACCGGGATACCGGCAAGCGGTTGCACGGTGCCGCGTGGCAAGGGACTGATGGTAAAAATACTCTCGCGAATGGCGGGTACAAGGAAAATTATACCATTCTCGAGGCTGAAGGGCGCGGACACTATGTTGGTGTTACACTCGGCATCCGCCGCGGTCGGGCGTCGCTCCTTGCACCCTTAGGCTGGCCCGGTGAAGGGGACGACATGATCTGGATCGATACTGGGGGCGAGGGAGAACCCCAACTTTACGGGACGGGAACGGAGGACTATTTTTGCACTGCATTTTCGCCGTGGGCACCCCATTCGACCCCTTACTATGGGGTTTCCCTCGGCGGGGGATTTAACTGGGCCGGGCGAATCTCGTATTACCGATTCCACGTCGAGGACCCAGTCACCTTCACCAAGGACATCAAGGTGACCATCGAGCACGGGCACGACAACCACTACGGCGGGCGGTGGTGCTCGTGCGCCTTCTGGTATCAAACAGAACCGCATGCTCCCCAAGCCGCTCTTCCCTCCTACAATGACCTGCTGCCTCCCGGTACCATCCGGGGGAAAGTAATCACAACTAGCATTATTGTAATCTTGTTGGTAATAGTTCTGACCTGGTTGCACGTAATCCCATGGTTACTATGATTTATATTTCAGAAAGGAGAGCTAGTATCATGCTTTCGCAACAAATCTATTTAAAACGGATTTATCCCGTTGCCGCCATCATTATCCTCGTCTTTTCGATTCTCGCCCGAGTCCTGTGGGTGGGCCCGCCCTACATCGACCTCTGGGAAACCATTAGTAGCTTATATAATCCCAGCCACCCAGAATACAATCCCGTGGGCGCTTATTTCTTCTGGGGCACCATGGCGACCACAGGCTTGCTCACGATTGCCATGATCGTGTACGTGCACCCCCGGCTCGCCCACGTGAAAAAAGGGATCACAATCTTTGGGACGTTTTGGATGCTGGTCGGCGCCATCGGATTTCTCTTGGTTGGCCTCGTTCCGCAGCACACGCTGGACTTCATCAGCCCGCGATTTCACGAGATCTCTGCCGTGGTCGCGCTAATAGGGGCACTTTTCGGCGCCGCGTTTTATGGCCTCGCAATGATCACGGGGAAGCCGCCACTCAACCGGAAATTGTTCATTTTAATCACGGTCTTAATGTGGGGGTTAATTGGACTGATAGTACTTTCAGCCGGCGGGGCCTACCTGGTTTTTGGCACCGATTGGGCAGGTCAAACGCCCATTCCGAACCTGAGTCCGCTATTTTCGATTGCTATTTGCGAAAAAGTCGGGTTCTGGGTCTGGATCGCCTACATGGGACTCATTGGAGCCCTCATCCCGGACCACTTATAGATGTTGCGCGCTTTCAAGCGGTTTTAATTTTTTTTCCACATTTTTCATTTAAAGCTTGGAAAGCCATTAATTTCCTCCGCGGGCAGTAAAATCATGCGGTCAATGTCACAACAGACTTTCCTGAAACGTGTTTATCTCCCGGCCGCCATCCTCATCGTGGCCTTTCTGGTAATAGCTCGCCTCTTGTGGGTAGGCACTCAACCTTACTACGATTGGTGGGAAACGATTAGCGGGCTGTACCAACCTAACGATCTCGCGGCGAACCCCGTCGGAGCGTATTTCTTTTGGGCAGCAATGGTCACGTTGGGTTTGATATTCTTCCCCACCATTCTATACGTTCACCCGCGGTTGTCCCAGTATCGAATGCGATTGACCCGGTTAGGGTCATTCTGGATGGCGATAGGCGGGATTGGGTTCCTCCTCGTCGGCTTTGTCCCCCAAGGTACGCTAGATTTCCTCCTTCCGAGTGTTGGGTCAGGTGGTATCCTGCATTACATCGTCGAAAAATTCCACGAAGTTTGTACGGGAATGGGAGTCATTGGGGTGCTTTTCGGGCAAATTGTCTACTGGATTGCTATTCGCAATGGTAAAGTGCCCGTGAACCACAAATTGGACGTTTTAAACATCTGCATTTGGTGGGGGGCCTTCATTCTCGGCGCGATTTCTGCTGGAGGAGCGTATTTGGTTTTCCAAACGGATTGGACTGGCCAAATTCCGTTAAATATTAGTCTATTTTTCACGTTCGGCGTTTGGGAGCGAATCTTTTATGGTCTCATTGTTAGCTATTTCGGAATAATCGGCCTCATGATTCCCGACCGCCTGGATTTGTCCAAAATGCCCTAAATTTTTCCATGTTTTTTTTACCGATAACTAAAATGTTAAAACGCAGGATTCCGCATATTAAACTAAATTCGCCGCAATGGACTTGACCAAAAAAATCAATTTTTGCGTTAAATCTTGGGGACTTTGGAGAACCACGTAATTATGTTTTCCGTAGATGTTTGGCAGATAGGTATTACCCAAAAGATCAATCGAAAGCATGAACATTTTCAGGCGTTGCTTCAATGAACGGACCGTTTCTGTGGTGTGTTTTATTGCTTTTGGACCGACGTAACACGTCTTCCCGTGGTTGGGTTTTCCATCAGAGATAATTAACATTATGGGAACGTTGCCCTGAAAATTTTTAAAATGCCTCTCAGCTATAGTTTGAAATGACGTGCCATCGCGATTATCTGTATAAGATTGCGAACTCCAAATGCATCCGAGGCGAGAAGGATCGTTGGACTCCCCGAATCGCTTGTAAATCTTTTCTGCTATTATATTACAACCCGTTCGCGCAGTAAATCCGACAACACCATATGCAATACGCGTACCTTTGAGAGCTTCTGCAAGAATAATGGCGGATTGCTTTGCAATTTCGATAGAAGAAGAATCCAGCATAGAGTACGACTCGTCTACCACTATGAGTAAATTCGCTCCTTGATTATTCTGGGGAGTTAAGAATGGGCGATTAAATGTTCCTTTGCTAGAAACTACGCGTGATAAATCTCGGGAACAAACAATTCCACGGCGTCCGCCTCGTTCATAACCGGCACTTGTCTTGATTTGCTGGAGTTGACAGCGTAGTTGGTCTATCATATTTCTATTTTGACGTACAATATTATCATATTCCTGAGCAGGATTTTCGATCCAATTGATTCGTTGAAGTTCTTCGGAGGTTTCATATAGGTGGATTTCAATCTCTTTTCCATCTTCGCGTACTTTTTCGATCGGATTTTTGGGGGGTTGCCCGGCTTGGGTACTATTTCTACAACTCTCGACGATATCCTGAATGTTTTTCCGGCAACGATTGAGTTGCTCTTCAAATTTTTCTTCCAAAGCAGAAAGATCATCTGGGTTTTCCTTTAGATCTTCTTGCAATTCTTCTAGGATGATTTTTTCAATCCCTTTTAAATTCTCAAAATTTATGCTACTGGAATCGAAATCATTTGGGAGATTTATATCTTCGATTTCAAGGGTTTGGTTAGCAATGGATAGCTCTTCTTTTACAGATTCTTGCAAAGGAGCAGAAAAACCTGAATTATTTGGACGTTGTTCCCCGGTTTCTTCCGTTTCGTCATCCAAGTTTTCCTCCCCATCGGATTGATCCTCATTTTCACGGTTATCAAAATGGGTTTTTCCAGGGGAATTATTGTCTTCCTTAGGACTGAGCTGTTCTTGTGAGCTTTCGAGAAATTCATCTTCTTCCTTAGAACTGTGCTGCTCTTGTGAGTTTTCGGGGGCATCATCATTTTCCCCTAGACCTTTCTCCGTTTGTGACCGACCCTGATCATTTTCCATTTGTTTCGAGAATTCAAGCAGCAGGGCTTCTATTGCTTTAATTACCCTCTGCCCAGCAATCACGGTTGCGGGGAAACTCAGAAACTTGAATAAGTATGCTTTTGCTGCCAAGAAAGCATTCCAGAATTTCCCCAACAATTTTGTTCCGAATTTGAAGCGTCCCGAAGGTAAGCGAAGGTCCTCAGCCAGTATCAGCGAGATATTTCCTGTTAAATCCAGATTCAAAAGGCGTAAAAGAAAATTCGCAGTTAGGTGCGAGTAGAGAATATTTTCCGGGAAGTCTGCCATTTGTTTTATGGATATGAGGGCTTGCCGTTTGTTCGCCTGGTCCAATTCAATCCAGAATCCCGGATACGCCTCTTTTAACAAAAAGTCAACACGGGCATCCTCCAGAATGTTCAATACTGTGCCGCCAAGAATTGGATTTTCCGGGCAGATAATTTCGCGGATATTTGTGCCGAACACACTGTGAAACCGTAGGTGTGATGCTTCATGGGCGGTAATTCCGATTAATTCTTTCAAACTAAATTGCGGGGGGTTAAGGGGGAGCCAGATTGTCTTCCCGTCGGTGAGCGCGGGGCCATTCACGATTGCGTGCAGCGGTTTGTCTGCGACTCTCTGCCCCACGACTTTCAGTAACTGTTGCTCATGCTCATTTAAATTACAGGGTTTTGATGATAGCATTAACATTATAGTTTGTTCCCCCAATGCGAGTACCAAGCTTTTTTATCGGGATTTATTAACGCCGTTCTTTTTCTTTAGTAGGTAAGCCACCCGCCGTTTTCTTAGCATAATTACGGAGGAGTTATTCGAGGAAAAGTGAGATAAAATGGCAAGTGTACCAATCTCTTGTGCAATTTTGCAGGATGAACTTGATGAAAGCTCGGCTAATCGCAAATCCTGTTCTGGTTTAAAACATCTGATTTATAATGTTATAATGCCCTCGGGCCAAGAACAGGTTTACTATCCGATGCTGGATTTTACAATAGGGGAAACGCAGACTAATGAATTGGACTTAATTCAACTCGCATTGGAGCAAGATCAGCTCGACCCAAGTAGGCGAGTTACGGCGTTTTATTTTCTCAGCCCCCCAGGACTGGGAAAAACGGTATTAGGAGCCCACCTTGCCCGTGAATTAAATTGTCCATACCAGATCATTAATTGTGTTTCAACGATGACTGATCTCGACCTTCTAGGTAGTCATGTCCTCATCGGACAGGAAACAGTTTGGCAAGATGGACCTCTTCCGGCAATAATCCGGGCGACAAATGAATTCGGCATAGGGGTTTTGATCATTAATGAGCTAAATGCCCTCACTCTTAATGCCCAAATTGGATTGAATCCAATTTTCGATAAACAACATTGTATTGTCCTGACTTTAAACAATAATGAAGTCGTTCGTTTGAATGAAGGGGCACACCTGCTCGTTATTGCATCAATGAATCCGGACATACTTGGCATAAATGAACTGCAAGATGCTATTCGAGATCGGTCTAATGCGGTTATTTGGATGGATTACCCGACCGTGGAAAAGGAAGCAGGTCTTATTCATAAATTAACGGGTTTGCCCACAACTGTCGCGCGGCAATTTACAGGCGTTATTCACGAGTGTCGCCAACTGAAATTGCGGGACCATCAAATAACCAAATCGCCCAGTACTCGTGGCCTGTTGGATTGGATTAATTATTCGGTTGTCTGGGGAACGGAAGTCGCATTTGAATTGACAATAGTAAATCGTTATGGCACAAACGAGGATGAACGAAATGCGCTGCGCGTCATTGGAAAGGGAAAAGCTGTCGGAAGCATTAAAATCTCGAAGAAGTTTTCCAATGTCGGGAACGTTTCACAGAATGAAAATTCTACCACTGGGGGGAAAATTGTCACATTGTCTCAGATTGCATATAATATGTACGTAAATGAAGGAAAAACTGTGACCGAAATCGCGGAAGCAATTCAAAGATCTCCCAGAACGGTTCAGCGTTACATTCGGTTTGAAGGCCAAACTTAGTACGGAGAATCATAGGCGGTATTGGTCTGCAATGAATCCTAACAGCACGTCCTTGATTTTGCCGCGGTCTCCCATCGTGGCAGCCATCCCGTAAACCGCGGCGCTCCGCTTCGCTTTCAAGTCGGGGTTGTTTGCTACAAATTCCACGCTTTCGGACAGGTCGCTAAGGAATTGGTCTGCCACTTCGAGGTGTTTGGTACTAATAATCATGAGGTGGAGGGCAGGGGGATTCTGCAGGTAATTGATGTCCCAACCGCGCTGCTCCATCTCCTCACCGATCAAGTATGGGTCGAGTGTGTCTGACGTGAACGCGAACACGGTCCCTTCCGGTTCGCCGATGACGTGTAACCCGGGGATTGCATTAATGCCGGCCTGAATCTTGTCCGATGCCATTTTGATAATGCGTGCGGCCTCCAAGTAACCATCTGAACCGAGAGCCTTGAGTGCCGCCCACGCCTCGGCGATATTGCCCCCGCGGCGAGTCCCTGACATTCCCGGAGAGATGTAGATGCCCCCGCTCCAATCTGCTTCGGCAAAAAATTGATTCTTCAGGAATTTTACATTCCGGTACAAAATAACCGATGCCCCCTTCGACACGAACCCGTACTTGTGCAAGTCTGCGGAGATGGAGGTCACGCCGGGCACGGAAAAGTCCCACGGGGGAATAGCTTGCCCAAGCTGCGCGAGCCACGGCAATATAAATCCGCCCAAGCAGGCGTCCACGTGCAT
>Ga0209039_10002834_pt1 | contig 14216 bp, 19 predicted proteins | sample BogFormECP12_OM1_FD_188238 | JGI IMG/M metagenome (GOLD analysis project Ga0209039, IMG submission 188238) | Bog forest soil microbial communities from Calvert Island, British Columbia, Canada - ECP12_OM1 (SPAdes) (version 2) | ecosystem: Environmental > Aquatic > Freshwater > Wetlands > Bog ...
TTCACCTGCACGAGCTGCCAGGCCTGCTTTGTGGCCTGCCCCAAAAAGATCCAGATCCCGGGAAAAGCGATCGAGAAGCTGCGGGCGCTCGCAAACCGGCAGGGTCTCACCCTGCCCCGGCATCAGGAGGTCGCGGCACTTATTAAAGAGACCGGCCGCTCCGTCCCGCGGACGGCGACATCGTTCCTCGAACAGGTTCCCGACGTGATCGAGCCGTACGGCCCCGTGAAGGCAACGGTCGGGTTCTTTGTCGGCTGCATGTACAACCTGCGCCAGCAGCAGTCCGCGCTCGACGCAATGGAGGTACTGCGCCGGAACGGCATCCGCGTGACCATCCCCAAAGAGCAGATCTGCTGCGGTTCGCCGCTGATCCGGACCGGACAGCTCGACTACGTGGACACTTTAAAGAGACGTAACATCCAGACCTTCACTTCCCGGGGCATTGATACCGTGCTCACGATGTGCGCCGGTTGTGGTTCCACGCTCAAGAACGATTACACCACACCTTTCAAAGTCATCGACATCAACGAGCTCCTCACACAGTACGGCATCGAACCGCCGGCGAAACTCGGCATCAGGGCCACGTACCACGACCCCTGCCACCTCCTGAGGGGACAGGGTGTCCGCGACCAGCCGCGGGAGCTCATCCGGAATATCGTGGATCTCGTGGAAATGCCGGCGATCTGCTGCGGCAGTGGTGGCGGCGTCCGGGCCGGTGTCCCGGAGGAGGCGGCAGCGCTCGGCAGGCGCCGGGGCGAGGAGATCGGGAAGACCGGCGCAGAGCTCGTCATCACATCCTGTCCGTTCTGCGAATTCCATATCGCCGGCCACACGGACAAGCCGGTGAAGCATGTGGTCTCGGTGCTGCTTGACGGGTACCGGGAGAAAGACCGGCTGGCAGAAAAGAAGAACGCGTAAAAGCGTTATTCAGTAACCGGAGTCTAAACCACCCCCCACAATCCTACCTTCCTCCATCCAAATCCGGGCCCAATCTGGTCTCCGATTTCCCGTTTCCGGACCCCGGATCTTATCTCCACAGGAACCGATGTCCACGCCCGTAGAAAATCCTGATTTAATCGCTTATTTTTAAAAATGCGTCGATTTAAGGGCCACTTAAACCTGCATAATAGCAGGCTTCTGTTGGCAGGGTTTCTGGAGAGGTTCTGATGGTCATCTGAGCGGGATATCGGCCGCCCGGAGGCCGCTATGAGCGTTTTTCAATTTTACGTCGGAGAAATCGGTTTATTGTGGGGAGATCGATGGTGACGTGGGGAGATGGGAACGCTCTTCCCGGGCAGCCGCCCCCGCCGCTCGGGCATCTCCCGGTTGCGATGATGCCGTATTACCTGTACACAGGGAAGTTCCCCATACAGGTAAAAAACAGATCAACCCTGTCTCATTAGATGCTCGTACGCTTCAAGCGCCGCCTTTGCCCCGTCACCGGCTGCAATAATGATCTGCTTGCTTTTTACCGAGGTTACATCACCGGCAGCAAAAATACCGGGCCGGCTCGTCCGACAATCTATGTCCACCACAATCTCCTTGTTGGCATTGAGGTCTACCAGTCCATCGAGGATATCTGTATTCGGCGTCCACCCGACCTCGATAAACACCCCGTCCACATCGATACCCTGTTCGCTCTGTCCGTCAGTTGTGAGGGTAATACGTTGGAGGAACGGGTCTCCGGCAAGTGCGGTGATCTGCGCGTGGAGGTGCACGGTGATATTCTTTATTCCCTCGAGCTTCCTGACATACACCGGATCCGCCTTGATCGTGCTGCGGACGATCAGGCTCACCGAAGACGCAATCCCGCTCATTTCGACTGCGGTCTGGAGTGCCGAGTTGCCTCCGCCGACCACCGCGACCTTCTTTCCCTTGTAGAGCGGGCCGTCGCACGTCGAACAGATGGAGAGGCCGCGTCCCAGATACTTCTCCTCGTCTTTTACGCCGAGTTTCCGCGGCTGTTTTCCCTGGGTCAGAATCAGGCTTTTTGCCTTTACTGTAATCCCGGATACGGTTGTAACGGCAAACAGGTTCTCCTCGGGTGTGATGCTGCTCACCCGGTCAAGTTCCAGCCGCACATCGAGGGTCCGTACCTGTTCCTCGAACTTTTTCATCAGGTCTTCACCGGTAATCATCCGGTAGCCCATATAGTTCTCGATCGCCCATGACTCCAGCGCTTGTCCGCCAATGCTTTCCGAAACGATAAGAGTCTTCAGGAGCTTGCGTGCGCAATATACCGCAGCGGTCAGCCCGGCAGGGCCAGCACCCACGATAACGACATCGTAGGTCTCATCGGAGGGATGGGTACCGAACAACTCATTGAGCCGCTGGGAATCGAACCCGACAATGACCTCGTCGTCGACCGTGATAACCGGCACGCCACGCTGGCCCGAAAGCGCGATCATCTTCTCCGCCGCAGTGGCATCAACACCGACATCTATGTTGGTATACCGGACGCCCTGCTTGTCGAGAAACACTTTGGCCATCCGGCAGTACGGGCAGTTCTTGGTGGAATAAACGGTGACCGTGCTCATCAATGCGAAGAGGTTTGCGACGGATATAAAGATTATGCCGCTGGCGTAGGAGCGCGGTATCAATCGCAAATTTCTTTTCTCGCAAACCCCAATACCCCTTCATACTAGGAGCAGGACCCTGCCATGCCTACCACAACCTGCCGGACACGCTTCCGGGGAATTGTCTGGGGGACGATCGTTATGCTGCTGATCTGCACGTCGCTTGCGGCCGCTGCATCCGTTACGACTCCCACCTCGGGCGGCCCTGTGGTGTATCTCAATTTCAACGAAGGCAGCAGCAATCTTGCACTTGACGCATCCGGCCATGGGAATACCGGAACCATCCATGGCAGCGCATACCGGATCGACAACGGAGTGTGTGTGAAAGCGCTGGTGCTCGACGGAAACGGAAGTTACGTATCTGTATCGTACACGCCAGCAAACCATCCCACCGGTGCAATAACAGTATCCACATGGTTCTACGTCAACGACACGACACCTCAGGCTCTGGTCTCGACGTATGAGGATGGCGGGGGGTACCGGCTCGGGTTCGATGAGGGAAAAGATCTCTGGTGGACCCTTGGTCTTGACAACCTCGCAGGAAGGGTTTCAGTAGTGATCCCGCACGAGACCATCGCACTCGGGCAGTGGCACCAGGTAACCGGGTCCTACGATGGATCAGTTGCGAGGATCTATCTCGACGGCATTCTCCGCAACCAGATGAATGCGACCGGCTCTATCCGGTACGTTGATAACAACTCTGTCATGATCGGCGCTGATGCGGGCCCGGCAGATTCACCCGCTGACAATTCCCCTGATTATCTGACCGGGGGGGTGGACGAGGTCAAGATTTACGACCGGGCACTCTCGTACAGCGAAGAGATGGATGACCGGTACCAGTGCACTGCTGCTCCCGGGACCGGAATCCTCTCGCTTCCCACCGGCGCTCCACCGGTATTTCTTTCCTCAGGCTCACTCGCCCTTACTCCCGGTGAAACCGCTATGCGGAGGCTGACCTTTTCGAACCAGAGCGATCAGGGGGTCTGGCAGGTGTCGGTTCCCCCCGGCTCCCAGCTCTCGGTTGGTGCCACGGATTCTTATCCCGGCACCTATCCTGACGAATGGTACGTGGAGCTCAGGGACCAGGACACCCGGCTCACGCGTATTGTCGCCTTCCCGGTCCCGTACAACGCCCCGGCAACCGGCATTATTGAGTCGGGAAATGCCACTGTACTTGTCCATTACTTTGGCGGCCCGGGCCGGTTCCCGGCGAGCATGAGCCTCAGCTTTACCAGCACCGGGCAGGAGAGCCCGGTTACGTCCCTGCCCAAAGCAATTCTCGAATACCCAATCATCGTAATCTATTCAGCATCCTGGGCAACACTGATTGCCCTTATTGTGGTCATCGTCTGGGCCCACAAGCGTCGCACCAAACAATAACCTTCTTTTATTTTTTACCATAAAGGCACGAACAATCAACAGTGTCCACGGCTATGAGCATGGCACAATTTAAAAAAAGATCAAAGGGTAATTTCACGGAACTGTTTTCCGAATACCCCGCAGATAGGACACTTGTCAGGCGCCTTGCCGATCTCGATATTGCCACAGACCGGGCAAAGGAAGATTTTCTCCCTGCCAAGATCATGGCCTGCTTTTAAGGCAGCAAGCGCCTTTTTGTACAGCCCCGCATGGACTTCTTCGGCCTTCATTGCGTGAGTGAATGCAAGCACTGCCTCACTCTTCTTCTCGGCTTCAGCCTCCTTGATAAATGCGGGATACATGGATGTGTACTCGTGGGTCTCCCCTTCGATGCTTCCTTCCAGGTTCTTCTCGGTAGCGTTGACTGCCCCAAGCACTTTTAAAAGCTTCTTTGCGTGGATTGCCTCGGCCTCAGATGCAGCCTTGTAAAGCGTGGCAATGCTGGTGAAGCCATCGGCAGCTGCTTTTTCGGAAAATGCAAGATATTTCCGGTTGGCCTGGGATTCTCCGGCAAACGCGTCCATAGCATTGTTCTGGGTTGTCATACGGGAACGTATGGTCTGGTATTTACTTAAACATTTTTCATGAGGCATACCGGGTATAATATCGTCATGAATATCGTCATGATCCCGCGATAAGCGGAATTACATAAGAAAGAGATTATAGATTTTGGCACACCACGCTTATGTATGCGTAAACAGGTGCCGACCCGCGGGTTATTGTGCCCCGGCCGGATCATGCCATGAAGATGATGAAGGATCTCCCCGCACACGACCGTCCCCGGGAGAAGATCGCAAAAAAAGGAGTGCGGGCACTCACTGAAACGGAGCTCATCGAGGCGATCCTCGGGAGGGGTGTGCAGAACCGGGATGTCCGGGCGATCGCCCACGATATCGCTGCGCTGCTGGATGATCCTGCCCGGCAGATCCGGTATGAAGACCTGCTGGAGATCGGGGGGATGGGGCCAACAAAAGCCGCCCAGATCATGGCCTGCCTCGAACTCGGGCGGCGCAGGTATGAGCCGGGCAGCGCTGTAAAGATCCAGAAACCAGAGGATATCCTGCCGCTTGTAGGTTCCTACCGGGAAAAACCTCAGGAGCATTTTATCTGTATCTCGCTTTCCGGGGCCGGCGAGGTGATCCAAAGCCGCGTGATCACTATCGGGATCCTCAACCACAGCCTCGTCCACCCACGCGAGGTGTTTGCCGGGGCGATCACTGACCGGGCGGCATCGGTCATCTGCGTGCACAACCACCCGTCAGGATCCCTTGAAGCAAGCCCGCAGGACATCGCGATCACCCGGCAGCTCCAGGAGGCAGGAGCCCTGCTTGGTATCCAGCTCCTCGACCATATTATCATCACAAAGAATGGTTTTTCCAGCCTGAAGGAAAAAGGGCTGATGTGATCTCCGGGCCGACAGCTGCAGCGAGGCCGTGTCTGATATATCCTGTGACGGAAAACGGGGGATTAATTCAGGATTAGTGCGGGCATTATCCCGGGGGAGCAAGCGACTTCCCAAGGGCAAATCCCTTTTTATACGCCGCATCGAGGAGCTCAGGTCGGGTTGCAATATCCCCTATAGTGTCCATGCCATTGACCAGCAGCTCATCCTGGTACTGGCAGTCGATGATATCGAAGAATGCCCGGGTCGTCAGTTTTGCGCCAACGAACACTTCCGGGATATCCATTCCTGATATGCAGATGAAAAGGCCGGCCCGTTTTTCCTTCCGGTCCGGGGAAATTAAAGACTGGTTCCGGAGGTACTTGGCCATAAAAAAGACCTGAAACCTATCCATAAAGGCTTTGAGCGTGCCGGGGATCCCCATCGTCATCACGGGTGTTGCAAGGATCAGGCCGTCCATATCCACAAATTTCGGGTAGATCTGCTGCATATCATCATCGAGAATGCAGGTCTCGTGATCCCGACAGAAAAACATTTCCTGGCAGCCCTGGAAATCCAGACTGGTCACCGGGACGAGTTCCACGGTGCAGCCGGCGTCCCGTGCTCCCTGCACGGCCCGTGCGAGCAACCGTGCCGTGTTGCCTTCGGGAAGGGGGCTGCCGAGAAGTCCGATGACCTTTGGTGTCATACCGGCATTAGGGGAAAAAAACCAATATAGTTTTGCATAGGTCAAAAAGTGCGGACAGACATCCGATGACGTCGTATGCGGGTGCACTAACAGGTTCTGTCAAGTTGTCGGCAGTTCGACACTTACCGAAATCCCTGTCAAAACTCGGCAGGTGGGGTTTCATGGTGAAGGATCATGAAACCTGCTAGCCGGTTTTGGATTGAAGTGGTATTACTCTTGATTGGAGTAATTTATATATCAGTATTAACCTATGCAGTTTTCATTCATCCAAATCCAATTGTTCCCGCAAGTATGTCCCCATATCTCATAATATTCGTATTTATGGAATCGGTGCTTATTTTAGGAGCTTTTGTTTTTTCTTTTCTTATTTTACATATGGATTTGACATAGATAACGTGAAAAATCAAAAACATATAATAAAATAGTTATATACTTTAAATATTTACGATGTTAGAATGAAAACCGGCGAAAAAATTACCGTCATTATATCTATTATTGCTATAGTTTTCTCAGTTGGTTGTGTAATATTGAATCAAAATCTAATAGAGCAAGCAAATCAACAACAACAAGAAAACTATCAACACAACGTTGCACAGGCACTATATTTTGATATCAATATTTTACAAATCAGATTTGAAAACACACCATCTCCTGTCAATCATACAACATTTTTAGCTATGTCTGTTGATGAACAGCCATATTATACTAGTAACGGTCTTTATTATGTTTTTAGTAAAGATATAGCGAATTTTAATGACCCAATTCTCTCTTCTGAATTATATGATTATTATAACGTAGTAACACTAATTGAAAACGAACGTAACTTTATTGAGGAGACTACTGGGGGATGCGGAGTGACCTACCAAAATACACCGATGAGCTCTGAAAAATTACTATATACTTCAGATGCAATGCAAACGAACTTGCAAATAGCAAACGAAGAATCAAAAGTTATACTTCAAAAATTAAAACAAGAGTATAACTTATCCGAACCTCAACCCATATCCTATGCGGCAGAGAGTTGTTCATTTGACCTAAATATATAGAACACACAATTTTAACAGATGATCAATCTCTCATAATCTCAATTCTCAATCCCTCGCTTTCAATACACCATCGGAACCGATGCCCCCTCTTTAATTCCAGTTTCGCTACGATATAACTCGGGATTGTCGTCCTCAGAGACATGCTGTTAGTGGTAGCCGGATTCAGTACCGACTCATCCGCCCTCGCGTTCTTTGTCATGTGTAGGTTATTGGTTGCCTTTTTATTTAAAGTTTGTTGCCTTTTTAATTACCCATAAGTTATTATACCTATCCAACATATAGGTAATTAACAAGTAAACAAGTAGGTGAGAGAAATGCAGCAATTAACCACGACCCGACAGGAACGCGGAGAGGCTATCGCAAAAAAGGTTGGTCAAATCAGAAGACTTGACGAGACACATTACATCGTCAAGTCACAGTCCCGAAATGATCAGCTCTACGAAGTATCGCAGACTGACATCGGATGGAATTGCAGTTGCCTCGACCATCAATCGCGCGGCGTCGAATGCAAACATATCATCGCCGTGAAACTGTCGTTTGCGATGCGCAAACAGGTAAAGGCAAGCGTTATCCTGGATCCGGTCGTTGTGACCAACTGCCCTTCGTGTGGATCGGAAATGATCAAGAAGGCAGGGATCCGGCACAACCGGAGCGGCGATATCCAGCGGTATTTGTGCGAGGCCTGCGGCAAGCTGTTCAGTATCAACCTCGGCTTTGAGCGGATGAAACACAACCCGAAGGCAATCACGGCAGCGATGCAGCTCTACTTTAGCGGGGAATCCCTGAGAAACACGCAGAGATCGTTAAAGCTTCTCGGTGCGGATGTAAGCCACCAGACAATTGCCAACTGGATAGAGAAATACACGACGCTGATGAAGGGATATGTCGACAAGCTCAACCCGAATGTCGGCGACGTGTGGAGAGCGGATGAGGTTTACATCAAGGTCAAAGGCAACATGAAATATCTTTTTGCTCTCATGGACGACGAAACCCGGTACTGGATCGCGCAGGAAGTTGCAGACTCAAAACAGAAGCACGACGCACAGGGGTTATTCCACGAAGGCAAACAACTGATGGATAAAGTACCGGGAGTTCTGATCACAGATGGCTTACCGGCTTACCACGACGCATTCAAGAGGGAATTTTATAGCAGAATGTACCCTCAGCCACGACACATTAACGCAATCAAAATAACCGGGCATGAAAGCGAAGCCAACAACAATAAGATGGAACGGATTAATGGAGAAATCCGCGACAGAGAAAAGACCATGCGCGGGTTAAAGAAGAAAGATACCTCGATCCTGAAAGGAATGCAGGTTTATCACAATTACATCAAGCCACACGAAGGACTTGACGGAAAGACACCGGCTGAGGCATGCGGGATCAAATTAAATGGTGAGGATAAGTGGATGACCTTGATCCAGAATGCAGCAGCGGCAAAATAATTTTTTTGACTTTTTGTGACTTTTGTGATTCGCAAATTGTAAATTGTGGGATTTACTACATTCAATCCATACAGAACCTCAAAAAAATTACTACAAATTGCAAATCACGTCATTAACGAAAATATATATATGATTCTAATCAAGTAAATCGTATTACATTCTAAGTTCCAGACTGGGAAGTTTACTGGATTGAGATGGGAGAGATGGTACAGAAAACTGTGTTATTTGAAAAACATTATCAGGTTGATGTCAATCAGTTCAAAACCACTGATGATGTGGATCGTTTCTTAGAAGAACGATCTGGGCAGAAACTCGGTGTTGTCCGTATCTCTGGAAACATTGTGGAACAAACAGGAAATATATTGCCTGTAAAACACATAAATGCCGATAATATCATCGACAAAGCAATAAGTAACTAATCTTTTTTCGTGGATTTCATGGCTGTAGATCATACTTCAATAGAGAGCTTTGCTCAATATTATCGTGAAACATTTGTCCCTGCATACAGTGACGTAACGAGTTACTTACTAGCCAAACCAGAATCTGTTTTGTTAGGGATTGAAAATGCGTTTTCCCATATCACTCAATACTTAGACGCTTCCAAAAGCGAATCCATCAGAAAAGGCAACCTTGAGAAAGCGTACCATCACCTTGAGAGGGCAACTTTAGATTGCTACAAAATTCTCTGGGTAAGGATGCAAAACGATCTCCAAGAGATCCTTACCGATCAGGAAATGAGGAAATTTTGTGTCAATACCCCAGAAGGTGATTTCCTAAAGAAATATGGGGAATTCATTAAGCGCATACAAGAGGCGAGAGTATTTGAGCTGAATAATGTCGGAGCTGATATATCGGCAACTGTGGAACATTACAAGCGAGCTATTGAATGCGGCAATTCAATATGCAGTTTAGTAGACCATATAAAAATACAGGATTTCAAAGAAACAAGGAAAAAATGGATTAAAAAGATCACATTAAGGGATGTGATTGTAGGAGTTGTTGGAGCAATAATAGGAGCTATCCTCTGGGGGGTTATAACTCACACGGGATTGCTCTCATATATTATCCATGGATTAAACTTATAACAAAACTCTCTATTTTTTGAGTGTTACAACACTTCACTCTGTATTATGATCTATCCTCTCCTCTAACCTCTCCTGCTTTTTGATGATCTCCACCAGCGCAGAGAATATTGCACCCTCTAATGGTTCTTGGCAAGCGTCAAAAGCTTCGCTTGCATTTGTCTTGGTGTATTGCACGAGGAGTTGGCCGTATATCTGATCGTCCTTTTTCAACCAACGGGCCGATTGTGCCCACCGGCTTGCAATCTCATTGATACCCTGCCTGATAGATGGAAATGTGCGACCCATAGCAGGAGCATAACCCATGCAGATTTTAGAGCTCAGGCCGCGCGTGGCGTGAAAGTGTGTGTCCTATCCAGCGTGTTGTGGGACACTTTTTATTTTCAAACGAAGATAATAACACAAATGGCCTTTCTGACAACAGGTGACATCCTTGGTATATCTGTTGGGATTGCAGGGTTACTTTCTGGGCTCTATTTTTATCTAAAAAGTAAAAAACACAAAGATACCATCGCCGCGAGGCAAGAGACGCATTTAACAAAGATAGAGGGATCTGTCACAGAGACCCAAATCAAATTAAGTAACATAGAGGTATCACTCACTCAATACAGGGCTCAGGAAAGAGTGGAGAATTATCCCGATATTAAAAAGGAGAGCAATCTTCTGAGAGCCTTAGAGGCATTTTTAGCCTTTGTTCTTATCATTGTCCTTATTAAAGTGATTTCAGATTACATTTCTGGAAAGAGAGCGAGCGTTGAAGAATACGAAGAATAATGCCGGATTTGTCACTAAGCAAACCGATAAAAACCAATAATCCTTATTTTTACAAATCGTAACTGCCGAGTTTTGACAGAGACTTTTGCCTTAGGCTACCTGCCGACAACTTGACAGAACCCACTAACACAACTGATATATATCTTCGATATAAAAGTGAAGTCTGGTGATACATCTGACCGAACAAAAGACGTATACAGCAGGCCAGAAAGTCGGGCCGGGAAAATACGTGTGTATTGATTGCGGCAAGGAATTCACGCTCGACAAGAGCGAACAGGATCTCCGCAAATGCCCGGCCTGCTCCTGCGAGGAGTACCAGTGTTTCCCTATGACCCATATCCGGCCGGATATCAAGACTCCCGAGGATGCCAAAAACCCGCCCAAGCGGGGTAAGAGTTTCCAGTAATTTCTCATTTTTCCGGCAACGGTACTGCCAGTTGTGAACGCCCAAGGAAACCTCTGAAAGGGTTCCTCGGGTCCGGTGGTGCAGCAGAACACCACGTCACAAAAAACGAGGTTCAGCATGGTGAATGTATCAGCAGAAGGGCAGGTCTTCAAATGCGAGATCTGCGGGAATGTTGTGATCGTAAAAGAAGCCGGCGGTGGAGAACTGGTCTGCTGCGGCGAACCGATGATTCTGGAGAGTGAATGATTATGGTAGTCAAAAAGCCTGTTACAAAGAAACCTGTTGCGAAGAAGACGATAAAGGAACTCAAGGGACTTGAAAAGAAGATCGGCAAAGTACCCAAGTTCTTCAAAGAGCTGACCGTAAACGATCCTGGTATGTATAACCTTGTCATCAAGATGGAAGGCCATGTCTGGGATGACGGCAAGCTCACAAGGAAGACCAAGAAGCTGATCGCGATTGCAATCGCTGCCGCACTCCGCGACCCTCATGCAGTCCATGCCCAACTGATCGGGGCGGCAAATCTCGGTGTCACAAAAGCCGAAGTCGAAGAGGCGCTCCGGGTCACCTTCCTGCTATCGGGCATGCCGGCCTATGTCTACGGCAAGGCCCAGCTTGATGAAGTCATGAAAAAGTAACCCCGTGAGAGCGGTATAATCAATTTTTTGTTTTCCTGAAGTTTAGTACATACTCACTTGTCCGGCCGGGTTGCTGGCGCACGCAGGGATTGCCCAGGGCATGTATCGTATCCAATGATTTTTCACCCACCGTATCCAAGCATCATCTATGCCCATAAAGGTCCTCGCGTTTGCCGGCAGCCCGCGCAGGTTTGGCAATTCGGAGACGCTGCTCGACTGGACGCTTGCATCCATGGCAGAAGAGCCTGACGTCACTATAGAGAAAGTCCCGCTCACTGAAGCGAACATTAACCCCTGCCGGGGGTGCAACGCGTGCGAAAAACTCAATAAGTGCGTCCAGCGTGACGGGATGGATACCTGGCATGATAAGATCGTCGAAGCGGACTGTATCGTCCTCTCCTCCCCCATCTTCTGTATGGGACTCTGTTCACAGGTAAAAGCCCTTGTCGATCGGGCGCAGGTTTTCCGGTCCCGGAAATATGTTCTCAAACTGCCGATTGTACCGCCCGAGCGCAAAGGTAAACGCCTGGGGGTCTTCCTTGCGACCGCGGGGCAGAACTGGCCGCATGTTTTTGATGCGGCAGTGCCCTCGGTCAAGTGCTTTTACCACGTGATCGATATCAATGACGCAGATATCAGGTACCTGATGGTGAACGGCGTGGACGAGAAGGGGGCAATCGAGCACCACCCGACTGCTCGTGAAGATGCAAAAAAACTGGGAAAATCTGTCATTGCTGAACTCAAAAAACGGCTGGCGGATGGGATCTCGGCATGACCCTAAAGGTCCTGGGCATTTCGGGAAGCCCGCACCGGCACGGGAACACCGAGACCCTGCTCGACAGTTTCCTTGAAGGGGCACTGTCGGCGGGAGCATCAGTGGAAAAGGTGGTGCTCAAGGAAATTAATTACTCCCCCTGCCAGGGATGCAACGCCTGTCACAAAACCGGCGATTGCATCGTCAAAGACGACGCCCCGGGCCTGTACGACAAGATCCTCTCTGCCGACATTGTAGCCGTCGCCTCCCCGATCTACAGCATGGGGATCACCGCACAGCTCAAAGGGTTCATCGACCGGGCGCAGTACCTCTGGGCACGCAAGTTTATCCTCAAAACGCTCGACTTTTCAGAAGACCACATAAAAAGGCATAAGGGAGTTTTTATCTCGACGGCGGGCCAGAGCCTCGATCATGTGTTCGACAGTGCCTTCCCCGCGATCACCGCCCTCTTTCATGGTACGGGGTTTGACTATTCCGACAATATCGTCGCTAACGACATGGACCGCTACAACGGGATCAAAAATCACCCGACTGCGTTAAAAGAAGCCTACCAAAAGGGGCAGCAGATCGTCCGCGATCTGGAGATAATCACCGGGAACAACTGAAATCCTCGGCTTTTTTCGCGCAGATAAAAAGAAAATCAGAGGATATAGAAGGAGCTCACCAGCACCGCGAAGGATGCGCCAAGCAGCAGGACAAATACCGGCAGGTTCCAGGACAGGACCTTGTTCCCGTCCAAGATGCTGATCGGGAGCATGTTGAAAGCGGCGATCATCGCATTGATCTGGATCCCGAAGATGCCGATCTGATAAAGGAGGGTGTTTGGCACAAGGGAGAGAGGGCCGCTGATGAAAAAGAGGGCGGCAAACGGGATACAGAGCAGGAGATTGGTAAGCGGACCGGCTGCCGAGATCTTCCCGTTCTCCTTGCGGGTGAGCACCCTGCCGTCAGGCCTGACGTTGTAGATCACGGTCGCACCTGGTGCGGCAAAGACAAAGCCTACCAGTGCCGCAAGGGCGACGGCCACAAGGAGCATGAAGTTGTTCTTCCTGAATTCCGCCCAGAACCCGAATTTTATCGCGGCAAACTTGTGGGCCAGTTCGTGCAGGACGAGGCCGATCCCAGCAGTGAGGAGAGCGATGACAAGGTAGGTGAGGGCCACCATCGGTTCAACAGCACGGATGGGGCCAAGGACGCCATAGGGTGCCAGCTTGATAATGGCAAACGAGAGCGATATGGCCAGCCATGCGGCAAAAAGATCATATTCCTCGCGCCGGGTAATGTTTCCGAGCATGAAATCACTGGATCAGATAGGGTGTTTATCCGATAAGTGTCTTCGCGTACAGACAAACGAAACCGGTGTCATCACGTTTATCCCTTTTTCCTGCGATGTACTTTCCTATGACTATTGAGGAAGTCCGTGCGGAGATTACCCTGATCGATGAGGAGATCATCCGCCTCATCGCACAGCGGCAGAGTTTCGCCGGAAAAATTGCTGCAATCAAACAGGAGAGGGGAATACCGGTCCATGACAACCAGCGCAAAACTGACGTGCTGGAATACGTAATGAAACTCGCCAAGGTAAGCCACATCGATCCGGTTCCGGTCAAGGTGATCTTTGAAACCCTGATCGCCATGAACGAGAAAGCGCAGCGGGCGGCAATGGAAAAACCCATTCCGAAAAGAACGACCCGCAAATAATCTTTTTTACCTGTTTTATATACCAGATATACCTCCCTGGAGTTTTTCATTTAAAAAAGGAGACTTGCACCAGGGAAATTACACGAGCAGTGGTCCGATAAGGATGAAGACCCCGACGAGGATCATGGCAATACCGATTGCAAACCGGAGCTTCCGGCGGTTCTCCAGCCTCCATGCGTTGACCCGTTCCGGGGGGATGCCTACCACAACCGCGAGAAGAATCAATATGAGCGGCAGGATGAAGATAAAGTTATAGAGGAGCAG
>Ga0209039_10002838_pt1 | contig 14199 bp, 13 predicted proteins | sample BogFormECP12_OM1_FD_188238 | JGI IMG/M metagenome (GOLD analysis project Ga0209039, IMG submission 188238) | Bog forest soil microbial communities from Calvert Island, British Columbia, Canada - ECP12_OM1 (SPAdes) (version 2) | ecosystem: Environmental > Aquatic > Freshwater > Wetlands > Bog ...
GATGCGCACGCAAACGCCGCTGTTCACCGGTGTTATAAAAACCGTCGTCTTCGCGCCCTACTGGAACGTTCCGCCGAGCATTACCCGCAAGGAGATCCTCCCGAAACTGCGCTCGAACCCTGGCTATCTCGCGGCACAGAATATGGAGATCGTGAGCGACGGTACCCCGCTTCCGCCTTCCGAGAGCAACATCGCGAAGGTTGCGAGTGGCGCCGCGCAGATCCGGCAACGCCCCGGCCCGAAGAACGCCCTCGGCCGCGTAAAGTTCCTGTTTCCGAATGACAACAGCGTCTACCTGCATGATACGCCGACCCAGTCGGTGTTCGACAAGACAAGGCGCGATTTTAGCCACGGCTGCATCCGACTCTCTCGCCCTGCGGCGCTTGCACAGTGGGTGCTACGCGATGAGGACGGGTGGGACGCTGCCCGCGTCGAGCAGGAGATGGCCCAGACCACGGAAAAAGCTGTGCCGCTCCGGAAGCCCATCCCGGTTGTCGTCTTCTACACGACGGCCGTCGCTCGACGGGACGGGACGATCTCGTTCTTCGACGACGTCTACGGGCACGACAAGGCGCTTGAGCGCGCGCTCGCCGCCGGCTATCCCTACCCGCCCTGATCACCGCTCAGCGACGGAAGGCCGGCCGCGTGCTCCCCCCCGCGCGAGAAGAAGGGCAAGCCGGGGCGGTCCTCCCGTCGATTGGGGCCTGCCGCGAAGACTACGCTGCCATCCTGAATCCGCTCAATGATGGAGTGGGCGACGGCAGGATCGAGCGCGGGGCAGCCCCAGCTGCGCCCGACGCGCCCGCCACTCTTTGCCCGAAACGCTTCGCCCACATAAGCGGCTGGATGCATCACGATGTGCCGTTCCTGAGCGCGATCGTTCACGCCGGGTTCGAGGCCGAAGAGCTCCAAGGAGTATCCATGCTCTCCCGCGTAGCTGTCTCCGGTCAGGAACGTGCCAAGGCTTGAGCGGTGGCTCTCGGGCTCGTTACCGAAGCGAATGGCCCGGTCGGGATCTTCGGCCGGCGCCGAACCCCTGCCGTGGGCCACAAACTCGTGCATGAGAACGCGCGATGTGCGCGGCTCAATGACCCAAAGCCTACGCAGCGAGGAAGGGAGCCCGTAATCGATCACCGTAAGAAGCTGGTTTCGCACGAGCCCGGCTTGCTCGGCGCGGTGGTACGCAGCGAGTGCATGCACGAGGACCTCGTGATCAGGGAGAGCCGAAGACGGATCTGCCACAGGCCCCGCGCATGCGGGATTCGGCACGAGTGCAAGCAGCGGCACCACGAGAGAAAGAGCGGTGATTGCGCGCGAAATCAACGCGTGCTCCGCGACTGCTCGAGTTGGTCCAAGCGCTGCTCGATCCGGCGCAAGCGAATTTCCTCCTGGCTCCGATCGAACGCGCGCTCTGCGTCGCGCTTCTGGTTTTCGAGCCGCACGCTGTCTTCCGCACGGCGCTGCGCCGCCCAACGCTGCAATTCCGCGAACTCGCGCCCAGGGGTGGCGGGCCACGCCCCGCTGAACTCATCGGCCAGTCCGAGGCTCGGGCTAAGCAGGCAGAGCGCGGCGATGGCCAGAGGTGCGCGCACCGGGACCCCTTCGTGGATGGGGCTATACGTTACACCGATTCAGGAGCACTTTGGAAAGAAGAAGTTGCCGGCTTGTGAGGGCTTGAGGCGTGAAGCCACAGTGGTCGTGGCTGAGCGCTGCAAGCGCACAAGCGACAAGTTGCCCACGACCTCAAGCAGGGTTTTGGTGAGCTGAATCACAGATTCCACTGTCGGATGACCGACGTCTCACGCTCCTCACCGAGCACACTGACGGACGCTGTGGCGAGGGCAAAAAAACGCCCACCCGTCGGCTCGAGCCCCAGCCAGCGCGCGGCGAGGACACGCAAAACATGGGCATGTGCGAACAGCGCCACGTCTCCCGGACTCGAGCGGATGCGAGCGATTACGCGGTCGACGCGCTGCCCCACCCGCTCCGCGGTCTCGCCCCCGGGCGCGCCCCCGCTAAAGACGGTCCAGCCTGGCCGGGAGCGGCGGATCTCCTCGGTCGTGGCGCCCTCGTAGCTGCCGTAATCCCATTCCACGAGATCATCGCAGCACTCTGCACGATCACCGAGTCCTGCGAGGTGGCACGTCTCACGTGCCCGCGAGAGCGGGCTCGTGAGAACAAGCGAGAAGCTGCGCCCCGCGAGCTGCCCCCTCACGCGTTCGGCCTGATGGCGTCCCTCGGCGGTGAGCGGCACATCGGTGCGCCCGGTGTGGCGCCCCGCCTTGCTCCACTCTGTCTCGCCATGCCGGACGAGCACTACTTCGACCACGCGTTTGCCTCCGGACCTGTTCACCCGTGAACGGCGTCGTGATCACGCTACCCTCGCGCCGCCCGCGTCGGGAGGATGCCATGCAAAGCGAAGAACAGCGCCGATGAGGGTGCTCGTATGAGGGTGCTCGTGGCGGGCGGGGCCGGCTACATCGGCTCGCACACGGCGAAGCGTCTGGCCGAGGCGGGGCACGCCGCTGTGGTCTACGACAATCTCTCGCGCGGCCACCGCACACCCGTCGAAATCTTGGGCCTGCCCGCGGTCTATGCGGATCTGGCCGATCGCACGGCGTTGGTTCACGCGCTACGCGAGTACGGGATCGAGGTGGTGATGCACTTTGCCGCCTATGCCTATGTCGGCGAGAGCGTCAGGGAGCCCCTCCTCTACTACGACAACAACGTCGCAACCACGATCGGCGTTCTCCGGGCCATGCGTGAGGCCGGGGTTCAGCGCTTCGTCTTTAGCGGTACCTGCGCGACGTACGGCAATCCCGACCACGTTCCCATCCCTGAGGACGCGCCGAAGCGACCCGTCTCGCCGTACGGGCGGAGCAAGGTCATGGTCGAGGAAATCCTTGCCGATTGCCTCACTGCCGAACCGCATTTCTCCTATGCCTCGTTGCGCTACTTCAACGCTTGTGGTTGCGCAATGGATGGAAGCTTGGGCGAGCACCACGAGCCAGAGACCCATCTCGTTCCGAACGTGATCCAAGCGATCCAGGGTGTGAAGCGCGAGCTTACCGTCTTCGGCACGGACTACCCGACCGCGGACGGGACAAACGTGCGCGACTACATCCACGTCGACGATCTGGCGGACGCCCATATCACGGCCATGACGCAGCTTGCGCCGGGCCGTTCGATCGTATGCAACCTTGGCACGGGCCGCGGCTTCTCGGTGCGCGAAATTATTGCCGCCGCCGAGCGCGTCACGGGGCGCAAGGTGCCTGTCGCCTACGGGACGCGCCGGCCGGGCGACGCCATCGCCCTCTATGCCGACCCAAGCCGCGCGCGCGATCTGCTCGGCTGGGAAGCGAAGTACAAGGACCCGGAGACAATCATCGCGTCGGTCTGGCGCTGGATGCAGGCCCATCCGAAGGGCTATCCCCGATGACGGACTTTGCTTCGGTGGCTCGGAGCCCGAGGGCAGCGCTGCCCGCCCGTAGGCTCCTGCTGAAGGGCCTTCCCTCCTCCTTTCGCTACCGTCCAAGAGGACGGTCGAGCCTCTGCCATCGACTGCTGTTCTGAGGAGGATGCGCTAACGGCGAACACCGCTGTGAGCAGCCTCGTGCAGGACGACACCGTACTCATCGTCGACGACGAGCCGCAGATCCGTCGGGTTGTGAAGAACGCTCTCCGGATGGAAATGTCGCGCTTTCTCGAAGCGGGTACAGGTCGCGAGGGCATCGACCTTGCAGCCGCTACGCGTCCGGGGCTGATCGTGCTCGATCTGGGTCTGCCGGACATCACGGGACTCGAGGTCTGCCGGGAGATTCGGCGCTGGTCCAGCGCTCCGATCGTGGTGTTGTCGGCGCGCCATTCGGACCAGGAGAAGGCGCTTCTCCTCGATGCTGGCGCCGATGACTACATCACCAAGCCGTTCAGCACTCTCGAGTTCACAGCCCGGGTGCGCGCGCACCGGCGACGCTTCCAAGCCGCGCAGCAGCACGCCGCCCCGCAGGTCATCACGATCGGCGATCTTCGGATTGATCTCGCCGCCCGAACGATCCGACGGGACAGCCAGCCCATTCATCTCACGCCGATCGAGTGGGATTTGCTTCGGACGATGGTCACCCAGGCAGGGCGTACCCTCACCCATCGCCAGCTCTTTCAGTCGGTCTGGGGACAGGTATCGGGGGACCCGCAGCAGTATCTTCGTGTGCACGTCGCAAACCTGCGCCGGAAGATCGAACGCGATCCGGTCCGGCCGCGGCTCATCGTGACGGAGCCTGGCGTGGGCTATCGCTTCGAGTCGTCTTAAATGAGCATCGTCGCAAGACGCGCCCTTCTTTGGATCGCGTGGGGCGTGATCCTGACCGTGGTGACGGTCGCCCTCGTCTCCGTACGCGAGCGCCTCGACCAGGCCCATGTGGCCCTCGTCTATCTCCTCGTCGTGCTCGGCGGCAGCGCCAGTGCGGGCCGGAGCCTAGGTATCGTCCTCGCTCTCGCCTGTTTCGTCTTGATCGACTACTACCTCCAGACTCCTTACGGAACTCTCTCGGTCGACAAGGGACTGGACTGGCTGTTGCTGCTTGCGTTCCTCACGACGGCGATCGTTGCAGCCCAGCTCCTCGGTCGCGCGAACGCAGAAGCCGCGGCGGCCCGCGAGCGAGCCGACGAGATCGATCGCCTCTCCTCCCTCGGCGCGGAGACGCTGAGCGCCGGCCGCGCAGAGGATGCGCTCGCGGCCGTCGCAAAGGTGATTCAAGAGACCATAGGCGCGGCGCGCTGCGAGATCCTCACGCGCAGCGGGCTTGGCGATGACAGCGGAGATGTAAGGTCCGCCGTGGGAGGCCAAACGCCCGAAGCCGCAACCTTGGACAAGGCGACCGTCGACGGGGTGATCGCCCAAGGGCGCGCCGCGGCGATCCATACCGACGGGACTCTCGTCCAGCTCGAGAGCGGGGCGCTCGTTCAACTCGCGGACCGCCCGCCCGGCCCCCTGACTCTCCGTGCCCGGCTCCCGCGCCTGCGGACGCTCTTGCTCCCGCTCGTCGCGCACGACCGTACCGTGGGAGTCCTCCGGCTCGACGATCCGGCCGGGCTCTCGCTCGATCCGCCGAAGCTGCGCTTTCTGAGTGCGTTGGCCTACTACGCGGCCCTGGCGGTGGACAGGCTCCGACTCGTTGCTGAGGCAGAGCACGCCGACGCGCTTCGCCAGGCGGACCAGCTCAAGGACTCTCTTCTCGCATCGGTGTCGCACGACCTGCGCACGCCGCTCACCACCATCAAGGTCCTCGCCCATGACATTGCTGGGGGTGGCGAGGAACGCGCGGCCGTAATTGAAGAGCAAGTGGACCGGCTCAATCACATGGTGGCCGACCTCCTCGATCTCTCCCGTCTCAATGCGGGCGGCGTGCCGATTCATCCCGAGATCAATGCCGCCGAGGACCTCGTGGGTGCGGCAATCCAGCAGGTCGGCGGTGCAATCGGAGGCCGGGAGATCCGGACGGTGGTGGCGTGGTCCGAGCCGGTGGTGGCCGGCCGCTTTGACTTCGTTCACTCCCTGCGGATCGTCGTGAACCTGATCGAGAACGCGCTCAAGTACACTCCTCCCTCAAGCCCGATCGATGTCGAAGTGACGCAGGAAGGCGGCATGCTCGTGATCGCGGTGGGAGATCGCGGGCCGGGCGTGCCCAAGGCCGAGCGGGAACGCATCTTCGAGGCCTTCTATCGGCCTTCGACCGGCCCGCCTGACGCAGGGGGTGCCGGGCTCGGCCTTGCCATCGCGCGGCGACTCGCCGAAGCGCAGGGTGGTTCCCTCCGCTACCAGGATCGCCTTGGCGGAGGGAGCGTCTTCTCGCTGCGACTTCCTGCAGTCTCACTCCCCGACGAAGCGCAGCGCGCCTTCGAAAAGGCCTGATCCCCGCGATTCAACCCTCCGAAGCGCCTGGCGGACGCTTCGCGGCCTGTTCTGCTGCCTGAGAAGGGGAGCGAGTTGCCCGCGGCCCTCGTCGGAGCGCCTTGCGAAGGGGCCTTGAGAGGACGCATCGGAGCGGATCGCAGGATCCCCGCCGATTCCGCTCGAACTCGCTGCCCCTCCACGCGCCCGGTAAGCTCGCCGCGAGAGCCAACGACCATGTTCCACAAAAACCTTCGGCTGCTTCTTTCGGTGCTGGCCTGCGCGGGCTGCGCCGCCGCGGTGCCGAGCGCGCGTACTCCCACGCGGCTACGCGCAGTCGCGTGGTACGACCGCTTCAATGAGGTGCTCGAAGGCACGATTGACTACGACCCTGTGCTCCACCTCGGCTTCATCGACCTCACGAGCCAGGTGAACGGCATGCGCTGCGTCGGCCAGCTCCGCGTGGTCCAGCTGGCGCCGAGCGCCTCCAAGGGCGGCGGGGGCTGCAGCGGTGCGAAGGGTGTGGGAAAGCTCGAGTGCAGCGATGGCCGGGAGATCAGCAGTCAGTGGTCTAGCGAAAGAACGTGTGGCGAAGGTAGCGGCAAAGGCAAGGACAGCCTGGGTGCAGAGCTCTACTTTGCATACGGGATGAGTTCGGTGCAGGAGCAGACCGTCGTAGCGGACGCCCTCCGCGAGCAGGGGCGGAAACCGTCGCTCCCCGCCCCTCCACCCGCGGGCGAGAGCCAGACGGCGGCGCGAGCACAGAGTTCGGGGACCGCATTCTTCGTGACCGGTGACGGGAAGCTTGTGACCAACCACCACGTCGTGTCGGGCGCCCAGAAGATTGAGGTCGCGCTGAACGAGGAGGAGGTCGTCGAGGCAAGACTTCTCCATGACGACCCAATCAACGATCTTGCGATCCTCGAGGTGGACGCTGTGCGCGCCCCGCTCCAGCTGCGCTCCGAGCACGGCCTCGGCAAGGGGGAAGAGGTTTTCACCCTAGGGTTTCCCGTCCCAAGCCTTCAGGGTCCCGAGGCCAAGGCGACCTTTGGCCATGTGAACGCGCTCTCCGGCATCTCGGGGGATGAGCGCTATGTGCAGATCGATGTCCCGATCCAGCCCGGCAACTCCGGCGGTCCGCTATTCGACCAGCGCGGCGAGGTCGTCGGAGTCGTCACTGCGACGCTCGATCCGAGGCAGACAATGACCAACGCGGGCTACATCCCCCAGAACGTGAACTACGCCCTGAAAGCGGAGGTGGTGTACGCGATGCTGCGGGAGAACCTCCCGTCGGTTCCTCCGCCCACTCGCGCCCGACGCGGGACAACACCGATGATTCAAGAGCTTGTGGCGCGTGCCGAGGAATCGGTGGTGAGGGTGATCGTACGCTAATCCGCCTGACTCCCTGCGCCGAGGAAGGATCCGATGACCGCTGAACTCGCACCTGCGATCGACCTGCCTCTCCCGCCTGAGCCTGGCATCCTGGAAACCTTCCAGCGCGGGCGTCTTATGCGCTCGGATCCCCTCGCCTGCACGATGCGGATGTACGAGAGCGAGGGCCCGGTGGTGGGCCAACGGATGGGCCTATTCCGCTCCGTGAATCTCTTCGGGCCCGATGCCGTGAAGCAGGTCGTCCTCAATCGCGAGGGCATCTTCTCGAACAAACAGGCCTGGGACCTCATTATCGGGAAGATCTTCACGAACGGTCTCATGCTGCGGGACGGCGAGGATCATCGGTATCAACGCAACATCATGCAGGGCGCCTTCAAGAGGCCGGCGCTCGAGGAGTACCTCGAGCACATGAACCCGCAGATTGCGGCACGCCTTTCGCACTGGCGGGCGACGGATCCGTTCCTTGTGTATCCGGCGTTCAAGAGGCTGACACTCGATCTCGCGTGCTCAGTCTTTTTGGGCATCGAGCTTGGCCCCGAGGCGGAACGCGTAAACCGCGCCTTTGAAGACGCGGTAGCCGCCTCGATGGCGGTGATGCGCGTTCGACTTCCAGGGCTCGCTTGGACCCGGGGCCTCGAAGGACGCGAGTACATGGTGAAATTTCTGCGCCGGCTCATTCCCGCCAAACGCAAAGGCGGGGGCTCGGACATGTTCAGCCAGCTCTGCCGTGCCGAGAGTGAGGAGGGCCACAAATTTAGCGATCAGGAGATCATCGATCACATGATCTTCCTCATGATGGCGGCGCACGACACCACGACGAGCACGCTCACGTCGATGATGTACGAGTTGGCGCAGCATCCCGAGTGGCAGGATCGCATTCGGGAAGAGAGCCGCGCCCTCGGCAAAGATCAGATGGACTTCAAAGACCTCGAATCACCTGGCATCGTCCCCCTCGTCATGAACGAAACCCTGCGCCGCTATCCCCCGCTCTCCACCATGCCCCGGATGGCCACGCGCGAGTTCCAGTACGGCGGCTATCGCGTCCCGTCCGGTACCATGGTGATTGTCTTTCCGATCCACATGCACCACATGTCGGAGTGGTGGACGAATCCTTTTTCTTTTGATCCTGAGCGTTTCAGCGAGGCGCGCGCTGAGCACAAGCGCCACTCTCACAGCTTCGTGCCTTTCGGCGGGGGAGCCCACATGTGCATCGGGTTCCGTTTCGCAGAAATCCAGATCCGAGCGATCTTGCACCAGATCGTACAACGCTTCCGCTGGAGCGTGCGCAAGGACTACACGATGCCGGTGCAGCAGAGCCCGATTTCCAAACCGAAGGATGGTCTCCCCGTGCGGCTTGAAGCGCTGGCGTGACTGCAGGGACGACGCGGCACCTCTGGGCTGTCCTCGGCCTTGCGTGTGCGGTCGCGAGCTGCGCAAAGCCGCCGCGCGTGGTCCCTCCCGTCGCCAAAAGGATCGCCCGCACCTGCGAGGTTTCGCCGCTCACAATCGAGCGGCACGGGAACGGCTGGGAGGACAAGATCACTCTCCCCGCCACGGGCCGCTTTGCGGTGGAGCCTCACCTCGCGGCGCGTGAAGATGCGTTCGGGAAGGAACCATTTCCAAAGACAGTCGCCGAAGGGATCGAGCCGCATCTTGGGCGCTCGTGCGCGAAACTCCAGCCCCTCGGCGCCCGACCCGACTGCTCCGACGTGTATCTCTCCGAGGATCTCCGCCAGTTCATGCCGGGAAGCGACGACGCAGCGATCGGGCAGGGCGCGAGGGGAACCCACAAGCCCTCCGCGGACGAAGAGATGTGGCTGATCGACATGGCGTTCGCGCCGGGCCACCGCGCCCGGGCCGGCCAACGCTGGCTCCTCTCCGCCAACGGCCGACGTGTCGTCGCGATCGCGGGCTACGAAGCAAGGCCCCTGCTCTGGAAGTTCCTGGGTGGCGCCCCGGCAGAGCTGCACTGGTATCTCGGTAGCGACGAAGGGTCGCAGATCACCTTGCTCGGTCCCCTGAAAGACCAGACCCTGGTACCGGGCCCGATCGTCTGTCCCTAGCTTTCTCTCTTGTGGGGAAATCCAGAGCGGACCGCCCGAGGGAAGGAGCGGAGATCGGCGGGGTTTTCCCGGCCCCTTCGCGCCCGCGAGGCATTCAGGGCTTCAAACTTGCCTTGCTCCAGTCGTACACTAGGCGTCATGCACCCCTCCCATCTCGATCCCCAACCGCGTTTTCTCTTGCTCCTTCTGCTGACCGCCCTGGCGCTTCCCGCAGCCGCCGTTGCGCATGAAGAAGACCCTTCCGACCATGCCTTCTTCCGCGTGGGCGCCGCGGCTGTGGAGGTGACGCCGCCTCTTTTCGGCCAAGGCGAGAACCCCGCGGCCTGCGCAGGCGCGTCGAATTTTACCGGGCCCCACGTTTTTTCCTTGGAGGAGCCGTACACCGATACCAATGGAAACGGCCGGTACGATGAAGGGGAGCCGTTCCTCGACTGCCCGACGCCGCGGGCGGACGGCAGCACGCGCCCGCCCGATGGGCGCTGGAATGGCATTTATCTCGGCGGCGGCGACGGCTACAACCGCCTGCCGACCGCAGTCCTCGACCCACTCTGGGCGCGTACGATTGTGATTTCCGACGGGCACAAGACCATCTCGCTCACGAGCGTCGACAACGAGGGTGTCTTCAAGGAGATCTGGGACCGGGTGCGCGCCAAGGTGGCGGCGGATGGCGTGGTAGGCCTCGACGAGATGGCCTTTACCTCTACCCACGACGAGTCCGCACCGGACACCATTGGAATTACCGGTCCGGACCAGTTCACCTCCGGGACCAACCCCTTCTATGTCGAGTTTCTGATCGAGCGCACGGCACGCAGCATCGAGGACGCCGTTAAGGCCCAGCGCCGCGCGACGCTCCGTTTCGGGCAGATTCACCCCGACGACCTCGTCCCATGCTGGTCATCGTACCCCTACACAGCGGACGAGCAGATCGGCGTGATGCAGGCCGAAGATCGGCACGGCCGTGTCATCGCGACACTCTTGAACTACGGCATCCATGCCGAGGAGCTCGGCTTTTCGGACGACTCGCAGGATCGCCTCCACCTCTCGTCGGACTGGCACCACTTTGCGCGAAAGACCCTCGAGAGTCGCTACGGTGGCATGGCGATCACGATGGCGGGGGCGGTGGGTTCGGTGGAGATGCCCCAGGTCTATCCGTCGCCGCGAGACTTTACGCCCGTGGACGAGTATTCCTCTAGTGGCAATGGGGGGTGCCGCACCATCTACGCGACCGACAATACGCGCGTCCCCTACGGTTATGAGCTCTCGACCCGTAGCCGGGGCGAGCGCATCGCCAGCTGGGCGGAGAAAGCACTCGAGAAGGGTCACGTTTCACACAGCAGCGTGGTCGATGCGCGCCGCAAGACCTTCTTCCTTCCGCTGGAGAACGCGTTCTTCTCCTTGGGCACTGCGATCGGCGTCATCCCCGAGAAGGATGCGTATCTCGATGGCCAGAAGCTAAGCCGCCTGCCGAACGGCGCAGTCATCTCCTCGGAACCGCCCAACCAGTTCCTCACCGATGTCCTTTGGCTCCGGATTGGCGACGCCGAGTTCGTGAATGCGCCTGGCGAGGTCTTTCCCTACACTTACGTGCGAGACTTCGGCGGGCCCGGCGATCAAGCCGTGCCAGACGGCGCTCCGCCGCCGGACTGGGTGATGCCACGCCTGTCGCAGGGTTTCCGGTTCATCGTTGGCCTCGGCGATGACATGGTGGGTTACATCTTCCCGAAGACCAACGCGGTGGGCGTACCGCTGTCGCTCAGCGACACGAGCGACGTCGACCGTTTCGGCTGCTCGCATTCCGACGACGGCGAGGCGGCGGCGAGGGAGGCCGGCGATCTCATCGTCGCGGCCCTGATCTCCATCCTGCCCGACAGCACGTCGGACGACGCGATCCGCACAGGCCGCTACGTCTGGCGCGACGGCACGCTTCATCGCAGCCCGCTCGGCGAGGGCGGTCAGGCGTGCCAAGGGCCGGGCAATACGTTCGTCGCGGCTCCGGGCGGCGCGGCGACCGGGGTCTGGATCTTGCCGCCGGGTACCACGCAGTTTGCGCCTCACGTTGGAAAACGGATCACGGTCGAAGCCGAAGGCGTTTGGCGCTGGATGGACCTGCGTGGCCGCCCGCAGGAGCGCGCCAGCACCCAGACCCGGGGCGTGATCGACCGCGAGGGCCGGCGGATCTGGCTGGACGTCTTCCCCGAAACCAGCGGTCCGTGAATCACTTCGCCGAATGGGTGGTGTCCCGGCCGAGGCTGGTGGTCGGGATCATGCTCCTATTCACCGCCGCGCTTGCCACCGAGCTCCGTCATGTGACGATGCAGGTACGGCTGCGTGACCTGACGCCCCGGGGTCACATACATGGCGATTGACGACCGACTCTCGGCGCTCTTCGGTGCCGAACAGACCTCGCTCCTTGCGATCGGAGTCTCGTCCGGCGACGTGCTGCGACGCATTCAGCGTCGCACCGAGGCAGTGCAGCGACTCCCCGGAGTGATCCCCAGTAGCGTGATGAGTACGTCGCCGCGGGTGAAAGCCCTCACGGCCTCTTCGGACGGTGTGCGCGTAGCTCCGTTGCTTGAGGAGATCCCCGAGGATCCCGCGTAACTGCGCGCGCCGCGCGAACGCGTCTTCTCCTATCCCATGTACGTCGGAACGATTGTCACGCCGGAAGGCCGGGGCGCGCTCCTTCTCGCGGACTTCTCCAACGTCGCCTCGGTTCGAGTCACGACCGATGCGCTGGAAGCGCTCGCCGCGCGCGAGCGCGCCCCAGGGATCGAGATCTATGTCGGTGGACAGTCGTCTGCGCTCGCCGCCCTCGAAGACGCCACGCGCGGCATCGTGTCCCTCCTGCCGCTCGCGCTCGCGGTGATTGCCATCGTGCACTATGAGGCCTTCCGCACCGGGCAGGCCGTCGTACTGCCGCTCGTGACCGCGATCCTGTCGGTGATCTGGAGCACCGGTCTCATCACATTCTCCGCATCCGGATCACGCCGTGGACCGCAATCACGGCGATCCTGGTTCTTTCCGTTGCTGCGGGCCATGCCGTCCAAATTCTGAAGCGCTACTACGAATGCTTCGAAGAATTGCACGATAACCGTGCCGCCGTGGTGGCTTCCCTGGTGCGGATCGGCCCTGTCATGCTGACAGCGGGCTTTGTGGCGGCCGCGGGCTTCGCCTCGCTTGCCACCTTTGGCGTGCCGGCGGTGCGTGACTTCGGGCTCATGGCAGCCATAGGGATCTTGTCCGCGCTTGCCATCGGGCTCACGGTGATCCCGGCGTGGCGGGTCATGCTCCCCCCGCCACGGGCCCGCGAGGCCAGCACGGCCTTCTCGACGCTGCCCCTCAACGCATTGCTCGTCTGGTCGGCCGATCCCCGCGCATCGTGCTGCTTGCGATCCTGAGCACCGTGGGGGTCGCTGCGGTCGGTATTCTCGAGCTTCACGTGAATCTCGGACAACGTGGATTGGGCCGAAGGGGTCTTCCAAAAGCTCCGTCGGGTCGCTGCCAAAATGCCGGCAGGAGTCCGCGTTTCGATTGCGGGCGGCGAGCTCGCTCAGTCCTCGGCAATGAACGCGACGGTCGTCCACGAAAAGCTTCTCAACATGCTCCAGGTGAGTGCGGTCATCTTCGTGCTGTCGTCCCTCGTCTTCCGGTCCGCGGTGGCAGGTCTCTTTGTACTCGCGCCGCTCGCGTGCGCGGCGCTCGTGAACCTGGGTCTTATGGGCTGGTTCGGTAGCTGGCTCTCGTTCGCCACCGCGACCTATTCCTCGATGGGCGTTTCTCTCGGCGCCGACTTCGCGATTTATCTGCTCTTCCGTCTGCGCGAAGAGGGAGCTGGAGGCGGGCCGCTCGGGAAGGCCGTGGAGGCCGCGCTCCAGACCTCAGGACGAGCCATCTTTTTCGTGGCGTCGGCCATCGCAGCCGGCTACGCGCCGCTCCTCGCATCGACCTTCGCGCTTTGGAGACAGCTCGGCGCGTATGTTGCGATCATGATGGTGACGAGCGCACTGGCAAGCCGCGCTTCATCCGGAAAGGGCGCAGCCCAAAGCGGAACTAGCGGCGTCCGCTTCGCGCGCTCTGGGCGCGATCGGCCGCGCCATCCTGCCGTTGGCGCGCCAGGTGGCCCGGAGCGGGCGGTCGTGGAGCTGCGCCCGAAGCGGGGGCCCGCCCGCCTCCTTGGCAAGGCGGCCAGAAGGTGTATGTGGCCCCGACTCTTTCCAGAGCCGCTGAGATTTCCCGCGGCGCGCGCCTTCATGTCCATCCCCGCGCCTTGCGGCGCCTTTACGGCTCCCCTACCTCCCCTGCGGGCTGCCCGGCGGGGAGGACTTCGCGGTGACTTCCAGCCCCTCGCAAGCATCTGTCGGCGCGTCGGACGCCTCGCTGGTCTTCGAGCCCGGTCCGGAGGCCACGCTTCGCCTGCGCCTTTCCGGTCGACTCGACGTCCAGAGCACAGGCCGGATCTGGCGCGATGCGGTCGCCCGGGTCGACAAGGACGCGCCTCGCCGACTCGTGGTCGATGCGACACAGATCGCATACTGCGACGGCGCCGGGCTGGGGCTGCTTCTTGGGCTGCGCGCCCACCAGCGCCAGCATGGGCGCGAGTTCGAACTCGAGGGCCTGCGCAGCGACCTCCAGCGACTTCTCTCCCTCTATGACCCGAATGCCACACTCACTGGGAGCGTCCGTCCGCGGCAGGAGATCGGGCTCGTGGCCAGGGTGGGCCGGGCGGCCATCGAGCTCGGCACGAGCATCCGCCAGCTCGTGGCCTTTGTGGGCGAGCTCACCGCTGCACTACTCTGGGCGCTGCGCCATCCCTGGCGTGTGCGACGCCGCGACATGCTGTTCGTCGCCGAGCGCGCG
>Ga0209039_10002839_pt1 | contig 14197 bp, 13 predicted proteins | sample BogFormECP12_OM1_FD_188238 | JGI IMG/M metagenome (GOLD analysis project Ga0209039, IMG submission 188238) | Bog forest soil microbial communities from Calvert Island, British Columbia, Canada - ECP12_OM1 (SPAdes) (version 2) | ecosystem: Environmental > Aquatic > Freshwater > Wetlands > Bog ...
GCTTTCAGTCCCCTCTTCATTGGGGAAGTCTCTTCAACCGCTCGCGATCTCCAGCAGAATCAGTGACTTGCAAGCGCCCATCGAGCGCATTTTGCGAAAGGATCTGAATTGCACGAAAACACTCGAGGTTTGCGAAAATTTCACCGCAATGCGCCACCTCCAACATTTAGAAAATATCTCCGCAAAAATTGCGAAACTCGCACTCTTCACACCGGGCACGAACCGGCGTGGGAGGCGGGAGCATGCCATCGCTAATGATACCCCTAATCTCGGCGAGTCGCTGCAAGGTCTGTTCCTTCAGTTGCTTCGTTATTGCAATGGTGACCACTTGCTGGATCGGCGCCAGATAGATGAAACCGGTTTCGACATTCGTATGGAAGTTCTCTTCGATCAACACAGCATAGCCCGTGAGCTGAACAACATGATTCCGATGCGGTCGTCCCCGCGTGTACTTGAAATCGACCGGAAAAAAGCCTTTGGACGAGGTTACGAGCAGGTCCAGCTTCCCGCTTAGCCCCAACCGCGCCGATTCAAGCCAGACATGAAAACGTCTTTGTCCAGAGGCAAGTTCATAGCGCTTCAGAGTCCGCCGACCTTCGAGCGCATCTAGCCTTAATTCCTCCTCTTTCCCACGCTCCATCTTGACTGTAACCTTGCGTTCGACTGGCATGACCGTGTTGTAAAACACAATGCGCGGGCAGTACTCAAACTGCTTCAAATCATTGACTCGAAGCGGAACCTGGGCGGTCTCCACGGCCGATAATTGGTCTACGTCGATCATGTTACTGAAGTGCCCACCGGCGGAGCGGAATCTCCTCCATTTTGGTCTGCGCTGCTACCCCCTGCTGATGATCCACTGCTCTTGATTCGCCGTGACTCGTCTTCGGCATTCGATTTGGGCACATCTACAAAAAGATAAGCATACGTGGCCGTCCCCAGATCCTTTTCACATAAGGGCTGAATGAGAATCTTGAACGCCGGTTCCCATCGACCGGACGGTTCGGTCTCCGGAGGGTCGGGAAAATCGACTTGTTCAATGCGTGTTTCGGGGAAATCCTTACGCCAGCGAACCTCCCATTCTCGCTGGACCTTGCGCATCCTTTCGTAGAGCTCTTCGCGTTTGTTTTGTGAGAGCTTGCCACGGAAGCAACTGTATTGAATCCTTTGCAGGCCGAAATCCTTGCAAGCCTCCGCGACACGCGTCCGCGCCCGATCATCCTCCACGTCGTAAATAACGAGCGTGATCAGTTCAGCCACGTTTCACCTATTCTGTTCACCAGCGAAAACTGAAGGGCTTGTAAGCGCCCTTTCCGCGCAGGAAACTCACGAATGATCGCGCCTGCATCTGAATGATCGAGCGAACCTGATATTGCTGACCACGAAATGACTCTCGCGTGGCTAACCGCTCCAGAATCTTCTGCGCTATGGACCTTCTGGTATTTTCGTCCAGCAGGCCGTCTTTCATGGCAATCGCCTGTCCGAGGTTGGTGAACGCGATTACAGTGCGATCCACCACGGGTTGGCGGAACTCCTCCACCATGTCCAGCACGAGCGATGGCTTTCCCGGCCGATCAACGTGCAGATACCCGGCAAAAGGCTCCAGACCTGCGTTGACTACAGCGCCCCAGACGTGAGCGTAGAGAATGCCATAGCCGTAGTTGAGCAGCGCGTTAAAGACGTCGGAGGCGCCCTGATGGACACGGCCCATGAACTCCGCCTTGCTCTCGACGATTGTTCGCACGGCGTCCCAATATAGCCGTCCTGCCACGCCTTCCAGCCCCGTCAGCTCCGCTCGTTTCTCTCCGACTGATGTGCCCTCTATCTGCCTGGCCTGCAATTCGAGGGCGCGTAGCTTGCGTGCGATAGCGGAAACGGTGTTGAATCGCTCCGCATCCGACTGCTTGAGGTACTTGCCGAAATACAACAACAGATGCCTTTGATTGCGGATCTTTCCGCGCACGATCAGTCGCGCAAACCCCAGTCCACGCTCGTCGCGGAAGGCCAAAAGCTGTTCGCGCCGGGACTCGACCGTGGCGGTCAGCACCGGCGACGACAACATGGCGTATGGACGCCCGGAAGCTTCGATGAAAGTCAACCGTATGCCGCGCTCGCAAAATTCCTTCAGCAGATCGGAGGATAGCGAGACTCCCCGAGAGGCAACGACCACTTCGCTGATGCGAAAAAAGGGGAATTCATATACCGCTTTGCCGCCCAGTTTGACTTGCAGCCGCTCGCTCTTCTTGCCGAGGAACATTCCAAATCCCGAGAGGATCAGCTGGGCAGCATCTTCGGCTTGGGCGACGTAGAGCTGGCGGTTGCCGTTCGAGTCCAAGCGATGCTCAAAAGATCTGGCACCTGTGCCCTCCGATCTGACCGGAGGCTTACGCATGGACGCGTAGCCGATCGGGAATGCTAGGGACAGTCCTTCGTCGATTATCACCTGCCGCCCCGCCGCGTCTTCGGGCAGCACCAAGCCAAAATCGGGATCGAACAGCCAGCCGGATTCGGGAACTAAATCTGTTCTCAGCAGCTCTAACTCGCCGGTGAAGAGGCCGTACTGGCCAGGGAGATTCGCCTCGGCCAACGAGAAAACGGCAGCGGCTTCAGCAGTCATCGTTCATCCTTTCAAACCGTCCGACGATAATGGGTGAAGTGCCGTCCCCCACTCCTGCGCTGATAGGGCAGCAAAGTGTGTTGAAGCACGCGGTGTTCGCGCAGCGTGATCGTGCCGTCGTGATAAGTGCTTATTCTGTCAAAACCATCCTTAGCAGCACATAGCTTGGGGCCAAAATCGTCGAGGTACTCCGTCGCACGATACCGTCCAACGATTTCCAATGATTGGCGACCGATTTCAGTCATGACCAGTGAAAATCCGGCGGGTAAAGGTCCTCGATGCGGGCGTACGCCGAGGAATTGCCAAAAAGAGCCACGCTTACCAAAATAATTGATGTGCGCTGGCAACCTATCCAATTCTGCACCTTCAGAATCATCAAGACCATTGAGTCCCAGGGCGATCTCCATCTCACCATGGAAGAAAACAAATTCCCGATAAGCGATCGTCCGGGTGAATGGGCCTGAACTCATTCCGCCGTCATCGGATGCACGCTCAGGTTGTAGTATGCGCTGGAACGTGTTCTGCACCAGACATTCCGCAGGTGGTCTGACGCGAACCGGCTGTGCTTTGATCAAGTCGAAAACACGTCGCGCCGCCGCTTCGGCCTCAGATCTCGAGTACATGCGAAAAGTGGCGTCGATCAATGCCAATTTCACCGCATAGGGAGTCGGTACTAGCAGCGTCTTACCCCCCTTGCTAGTTGCGTAAGTCGAACGCAAACTGAACAACGAAACGGGGGCATACTGCGCAATAAGCCATTTGTCCGGAATCTCATTCACGCAGCACCTCCTCTGCCTATGCCATTGCCCGGGCCACCGCGGGACCCAAAATCGCGGCAATCGTCTCGACAAAGCCCGCCAAACCCTGAAATTCGTGAACGTTAATGGTGCCAGATTGAATCTGGTTCAAAACCCCGGCCACCCGCTTCATTTCTGAGACATAGCCATCGTTAAGTGCACTCACGGCCGGAGCCGGCAGTGAAGAAGTCGATGTTGCAACGACTCCCTGAAAATCAACAACGTGCGGACTCTGCGTATTGCGATGCGCGCCGGTCGGTTTCACAAACGCGCTCATAACGCTTCTCACTAACGCTGCTTGCCGGTGCTCGACTTCCTTTTGGTTCCCGATAACATCCAAGGAAATGTCATTACGTGAGACGCGAAACAGATCGACTCCAACCACAACAGCGTACTGGCCAGACGAGGCAGGGCGATGGAAGATATTCTGACCAAGGTTTTCGGATGACTCCGATCCTTTTCCTCGGCCTTCGGGAACGTACTTCGCATGAAAATAGGATTCGGTAGCAACTGCCCCCGGCTTGCCCACGACCCAACCAAATTCAACACAAGATTTCCGGGCAATCGATCTCTTCTTTCCAATCTCCGATGTAATTAGAACTCCCTGGAGATCGTCGACTACGCATTTGCGAAGTGCGGCGGAGAGTATGAAGCTATCTGCGGTCTCCTTCTTGAAATCCGCATTCTTGACGAAGCTCTCGTCCGCACAAATACGATTGGCATCGAACCGCTGACAACCGTCGCAGAGTGGCAATCCAGACTCCAGCGCCTCTTGGATGAGGTGCCCCGTCTGAATGTGCTTGAACATATCCCCAGATATCGCGTTTACCGTATGCTTCTGACCCGAGGCATCAACAATATCCACCATGCGCGTCATCATTGTGTTGCCTTCTGTGCCCTCGTTGTTGAGAGCGTGCATTTCCAGTGTAAGAAGGCCGACAATCGACAGTGATTTGATCATTATGCGCTTCCTCCCTTAGTTCCGGTCTTCGGTGCTTGCGCGTAACCATAGGCTAGGAGCAACAGGCCAACGGTCGCGGGCTGCTGAGATTCATCAAGTAAACGAGAGAGTTCGTCAAGATCCCTGGTGCCTACAACGTGATACTTGCGGCCAAAACGATTGATAACCTCCCAGTTATACTGCTGAACGAAGTCTGCAACGGCGCCAAGGAACTCTGCCTTTCCGGAGCGTAGTTTTTGTTTCCACTGTTGGGCGAGTCCGAAGCGGGTACTGATCTCAACAGGTGCCCCTTCACCCACAGAGTAGATGGTGGCATTGCGGATCGCCTGGGCAATGCTCAGAAACCCTGGATTTGTAACGATTTCATTCATGGAATACCTCTCTTGCGAAAGCAAGAATGTTAGGTTGTCAGTAGAGAACGGGCGAGTCCACTCCCGCCGAGACCGCCTTTGCATCAGATGGACGGCAAACGCCGAGTGGAAAGCCAACAAATCGTGGAGGTTTCCTGTCGCCAGCCAATCGCGAAACTCCTGAAGTGTCGCGCACTCGTCGGAGTGGCTTTCTTGTAAACTCGCGAGACAGCCAGGCTTCTCTCCTTGTCCTATGAACTCTTCGATAATGCCTAGCAATTTCCCTGCATCGTCGCGATTGCGAATCCTGAACCAATCAGGCAGCGGCAGCAGCGCTTCGTTCATCAGGGCTGCGGCGGTTCCAAGGCTCTTGAAATAGGCTTGCCGAAGGCCGGAGATTAAATCGCGGGGAGACCGTCCCTTCAAGCGGGCCGGTCCGCTTGCCATCACATCGGAATGACGAACGAGTTCAGCTGTACATTGGAGTACCGCATGAATATCGAGCCGTACACCTCCCCAGAGTTTAAGCTTGCGCAGGCCGGTCGCAATTTCAACAAGCATCGTCGGTGTCGCCAGAGCTGGCTCTAGCACAAACAACTTGAAATCATCACCCTCGCGATAGGCCAGCATCGCCATAAATGCCGCGCGAAGCTTCAACCAATCCTCGAACGGATCGCTGAGAGCTGCGTTGATTGCACTTGGCGCACGGGCAAGTGTCTTTGTTGAATGAACACCCTTCCCTGTAATAGGGTTCAGGAACTGAGTATTACTCCACTTCGGGTCATTCATCGAGACAGGTTCCAGCGCCAACTTTTGTTTCGTCCAACACAAGGCACGGCGTGGGTCATCTGTTATCCAACGATAGAGCTGGCGGTCGCCTTCCCAGCCCTTTCGCATAGAGGCTAAGATGGTGGCCAACTCAAGTTCAGGTCTTGGAGCGTCTTGCGTCTCTAGTCCCTGTTCTTGTAGTTTGGTCTTAATCCGGCTTCGGATCTTCGTAGCTGCCTTCAACGCTTTCCGCATGAGGTCGCGCTTTCCCACCTCTTGGCGGTAATCGAGAAAAGTGCCAGAAGGTGGTCTTGGTTCCTTCTTGGAATCCCAGATATACGGGTAGCCGGGCTGCGGTGCGTGCCATGCGTCAGGCTCCCAGACCTTTGCCGAGATTTTGAATGCAAATCCTTCGTCAGCAATCTCAGACACTTCGCCGGAGAGAGCTTGCAACAAATCCGCAAGACCGATTGCCTGAAGTGTATCTGCATACGTGCCGGTCTTCTTGGTAACGGATAAGCTCATGATTGCTCCTGAAAACTTCCTTGATCGGCAAGGCGAAGGATCCGGACTAGACCTGCATATAACGGCCAGCAATTCTGGTCCTCGGAGAGGTGCAGCAAGGAGTCGACTGGGAAGCGTGCGGCGTCAGCCTCATCTGCTCGCGAAAGGATACATAGCGGACGCGGAGAGCCTTCGGGCAGGCATTCCTCGAGTACTCTTGCGGCATCTGGTATCAGGTCGAACACCCTTAGATCCCGAGTGTGTGCCCCGTGGTGCCTTGCAATCGACGTGCTTGCTGTAATCGCGACTTCGGGCGGATAGTGTGCGCCAAGGTAGTCAAGTAGAGCAAAAGCGCCACATGGGGCATGAGGCGGGAACTTGGGCAAGAGCGGATGCCCTTTGTCACTCGCTGGATCATACGTTGTGTGGGCGAGGGGTTCATTCTCAGTGTGCGTAGCGCCGTTTCTGGAATTCACATGCTGCTGCCACTTCTGCGCCGCTCGCTGCCAATCAATCTGTAATTTGCCGGCATCATGCAATGCGCAGATCAACTCCACTAGCGTTGCGACCCGCAGCCCGCCGTAGATTTTGCCAAGTACGTCCATCGTGGTAGGACAGCGTGAAACGATGCGCTGAGCCTGGCTAACAATGCGGCGTGCGTGCGAAACAAACGCCTCTCGCTGATAAGAATAACGGGGCAGTAGTGGCGGGTCAGTGTACCGGACTCGAGAAATGGACTCAGAAGGCTGGCCAAGCTCCAATCCGAACTCTCCCGTATACTTCGCGTAAATGGGATTGATCGCGAGCAACCAACCGGCTTGCGCAGGGCTAGCGCAGTTCTTCCAGCTTATGTTTAATCCTCCCGCTGGGCTTGGTTGAACATCATCTGGAGCCTTTAGAACCCATTCCTGACCTTTTCCTGCTGAGCATGCTTCCCGGAGCTGAAAGAGGCTCATTCGCGGAACGCTCAACAACCGCGGCCAACGGCGGCCAGCAAACGACAGCGATGCTGGGTTGTCCGTCAGAATGACACTTATCGAACTAATGTCACGAATTAGACGTGCACATGCACTTTGATCCAGCCCATCCATTGCGCGAAGAACCTGTTGACGATGTGTATGCAATGACTCAAGATGCGAAAGGGCAGCAAGGTCAGAAATGCCGTGGACTTCATTAAGCCAGTGCAGTTCTTTCAGGTAATCCAACGATGATAACCCGTTGAAACAGGTAAAGGCAGAGCGCGTGCGATCGACGGTTTCTGCCTGATCTCTGTAGGGTCCCAGCTTGATCCGGCCGCTGCCATTGGTTGGCAGTTCAAAGACAATCAACCTGCCCACATTGCGAGGAGATTCATAACGCGCTACACGCCCAGCTCGCTGGATCAGGCTGTTGAGGGGCGCCAGCTCTGTCAAGAGCACGTCGGCGGAGATGTCAATTCCTGCCTCCACCACCTGCGTGCTGATCAAAATCGCATTTGACTCCGATGCTCTCGGTCCGAAATATCGTTCCAATTGCAATTCCCAGTGTCGTCGGTCTTCAGGGAAAAACCGTGAATGGAGGAGCAGCACCCGCGGAAGTGGAGACATTTGTTGCCGTTTTTCACGCACTTCGCGAAAGAGAGATTGGGCACGCCCAACTGTGTTTACGATGGCAATCGTTCGGCCCTCGTGAGCCCTAACTATGTCGTCGGCCGACAAAGGGTATGGCTTCCATAAGATGCTGCGCTTCTTTGCGGCGTGGCTGGGAAGCGCTAGAACCTCGTCTGTCGAGAGGGTTTTCGTTGCCACGCGCAGCGTGCGTCCAAGCCATTCCAAAATCGAGTCGGGCAGGGTCGCGCTCATAACCACGAACTGGGCAAGACCCTTGAGGCGGTCTAGCATTTCAATCGTTGTGGCCAAAGATCGATCGGGGTCGAGGAGGTGGACCTCGTCGAAAACCATCAAGCTGCCGATCAAAGCCCCCGCCGCAATGTTACCGACGCGGTCAGGCAGAGAGGCTGGGGCAAAGAGATATGATGAGAGTAGTTGATCAATTGTCGTGAAAATTAAATCCCCTTCAAAGAAGGGATCATCTTGTTGGCCGCCCATTTGTACCGTGATATAGACCGGATCATGGGGAAGATATTGCCGATTCCGAGCGCAAGCTGACACGGTCGCAGAGGAACCGAGAAACCCACTTACTTTCTCCAGAGTGCTTTGCCATAGGCTGCTCGCAAGGGACCGCAGGGGCAGAACGTAAATGAGCCGATCAGCACGGCCCTGTTTTTGTATGCGGTTGAACAAGAACGGTGCAACCGTGGCCCATGTCTTTCCCGAACCAGTCGGTGCACGCAGAACCACTGATTGATGTTGGAACAGTCTTTCCGCCAACTCCTCCTGATACCTGTATGGCGGGTACCCGACAAGCTTGCTAAAGAACTGCCGATAAGCTTCTTCCAGCGAAGTGGCCATTGTCGTCAACCTCGTTCGACCTCGTACTACTTCGCAACACCCAGAGTTGTCGGAGATCCGGCTATGTGCTCTCTCGTATCATGCCAGCCCAACCCTATTTGTCGTAAACCATCCATTTCCCCATGCAGTGTGTTTGCCCACATTTACCAATTCACCGATGGCGATCCATGGCAAGAATTCGGTCAAATCACCTTCATATGTTGTTTCCCCGACGAAGCCGGACAACTCGTGGCGTTGCCGTGTCTTCGACGAAGTTCGGAAGCGCTCAATCCACTTTACGTCGCAGGAGACGGTTCGCACCTCTTCAGAGCGTCTTCCCAATGCCAGAAAGTCGTCATCCAGCGCGCCGTCGCCGAAAAACGTGCTTAGTGTGTTGATCCGGTCGCGCAGGCGCTTGAATACGTGGTGAAATTCGGGTTGACGGATGACCTCCCCGTCGGCACGCAGGAATGTGGGCGTAAGAAATCGAACTGTAAGCCGCTGAGCTGCCGCAACGCCTTTGCAGGCAGAGGAATTGCGAAGGCGGCTTTTGATCCATTCCCCAGTCGTCATCGCTTCAGTCGCACGGAAAAGCTGATCTTCAGCAGTAAACACGATTTCAGTCTGGCAATCCTCAGCGGTCGCGCCGTCGGGACGGAGCTTGATCTGTTCAACTCGTTCCAGGTTGCATTTGGCTCTATTCAAGCCCAAACCTTCCGCGGCAAGCCCTCTAAACGACAGGACGAAATAGGGAAGGAAATCAAGGGCGCGCCCGATCAGCACCAGGCCAAACTCGAACCGCTGGCCTGGCTCAAACCGTGTTTGCTGGGTCTGTGGCGCTCGAAACACAAAGGGTCGGGGAATGTCTTGATTCTTGGACAGCCGGTCAGCATCGGGCGGCGGAGAGGGCTCGAAAACCGCTTTGTAGGGGCAGGAAGTCGCTAGTGGGCAAGTCTTGGCGTCTTTGCATTGGGGTACACAACACAAGCGCCGAAATGCATGCCCGAAGCCGCCACGCAGCATATTGCCCTTATTGACGGCGGGCACTTCGAGCGGCTGCACGGGGGCAATCGTAAAGCGAAATAGGCCGATCCGCAGATTGTGCGCCACCAGATCGTCAGGCATAGCGAACCCATAACGTAACAGCTCCCCATTTTACAACTGCAGAGCTGCGGCTCCCTCTTTTCCCCCGTGCAGCCGCCTGCACGCAATGCCAAACATTCACCGGGCGGACACCAAGCAGCACCGTTGATCTGATCGAAGACGCTATGCGCAGCGCATCTGCTGGTCGCACGCAATCTGTCCGATCCTCGACTTCTTGACGAACTGCCAGCTTTTCACTCCCCAGGAGACGCGAACCATGGGAACCGTTTACCAAAGAGGCCGCATCTGGTGGATCAAGTACTACCGGAACGGCAAGCCTTTCCGAGAAAGCAGCAAGTCGCAAAGTGTTTCCGACGCCAAGCGGCTGCTCCGCAGGCGTGAAGGAGAAATTACTACAGCCGAGTCTTTGGTTGCCGAGCGGGTGAGCTTCGAGGAATTGGCGGAAGATTTTCTCAATGATTATCGGGCCAACAATAGGAAATCGCTTATCTGGGCAAAGCGGCGCCTCGAACAACATCTGACGCCATTCTTTGGAGGCCTACGTGCAATTGACGTCACGACTGACCGGGTTCGTACTTACACCGACAAGCGGCGACAGCAGGGAGCCAGCAATGGGAGCATCAACCGCGAGCTGGCGGCGCTCAAGCGCATGCTGAACCTGGCGGCCGCAATGACGCCGCCAAAGGTCGTCCGCGTGCCCTATATTCCCATGCTCAAGGAGAGCAACGTTCGTAAAGGCTTCTTCGAGCACGATGAATATCTAGCACTCCGACAGGAATTGCCTATCCACGTCAAGGGAGTGCTCACGTTCGGTTACTACACCGGTGCCCGTGCGGGCGAGATCCTGGGTCTGCAGTGGGGACAAGTCGATTTGCAAGCTCGCACGGTGCATCTCGAGCCCGGAAGCACAAAGAATGACCAACCTCGAACCATTCCCCTCACGCGCGAGCTAATGGCGGTCTTGACAGCGCAAAAGGCCATGCATGATCGCAGCTTTCCGGAATGCAATTACGTGTTCTCCAGGGCTGGCAGGCGGATTGGCAGCTTCTATGTCGCCTGGAAATCAGCCTGCAAGCGCGCTGGCATAACGGGAAAGCTATTCCACGACCTCCGGCGAACCGCTGTGAGGAACATGGTACGCGCAGGAGTTCCCGAGCGGGTGGCCATGGCGATCTCCGGCCACAAGACACGGTCGGTTTTCGACCGCTATAACATCGTCACCGAGCGTGATCTGCATGAAGCGGCACGCCGGCTTGAGATATATCTGCACCGTTCATTTGGATAGGAGGGAGGCACGCGTGTGTATTACATGCGCTAAGGTCTGTTACACTCCGTGCGAACTAAGCTTACGAAAGGATTGCCATGGATACAGCAAGCATAGCTCTTCCCTGGCAGTTGGTCCCATTCCGTACACGATGCAGCAGCGGCTGATTGCTCATCGGCTGGGACTCACGGCCGAAGAAATTCTTAGCCGTAGTACCGGAAGTCCTTCCAGAAAACTGGCCAGCCCACCTTCGGCGGTCCGCAGACGAAAATGTCAGGGTGATCGACCGTCTCCTCGTTCTTGATCCCGTATTGATTCCAGGTGTGACCGGCCAGCCTGCAGGATTCGAAGTGCTCGCCCACGAACTTCCGGCTGAGGCCGATTACGATGAGCGTCTGCGGCTCAGGATCACCATAGCCGCGATACCAGAAAGAATTCACGCCGCTGATTGCGCGCGACAAACCGTATTCAGGACCATAGAGGTTGATTGCTCCCGCCTCGCCGTAATTCGTGCCGATAATGCCGAGATGAGCGCGTTCTTCGGGCCTGAGTGAGTCGCGAATTTTCGCCACCTCTTGCACCAGTTCACGCCAGCCGATTTGCTCGCGGAAATCCCCTTGCACTTCATTGGTGATGGCCCACCAGCGGGAGTTCAGGGGCGCTAAGGGCAACCAGAAAGCGGTAGTGAATAGGAGTTCGAAGGCCAGCGCCGCCCACACCGCCCAGCGAATTGTCATGGCCTTGCCGCGTTGCATGGTGGCCAGCCAGCCCTCTCCCCATACCGCACCGGCCGCATACAAAATGGGGTAGGCAGGCCCCATGTAGTACCAGCGTCCTTTCGCGATGGTGAACAGCAGCAGTGTGATCACGAACATCCAGCCCATCATGCGGAAGCGCTTGCCGTCGCGCGCGACCAGCAAATAGAAGAGCCCAGCCACGGCTAGCGGAAAACGAAAGCCGGTCATTTCCAACTGCTGCGGAAGGAAATAGGCCGTGCGGCCCTGGCGAATGTCGCGCGCGTGGATGTGATTCAGGAAATCGAGCGAGACGAAGTTGTGCTGGGCCTGCCACAGCAGGTTGGGCAGCCATATCAGGATGGAAAGCGCGACTCCGATCCACAGCCATTTGCTCTTCAGGTAGCGCCGGGCGTTGGTGAGCAACACACCCGCGACGATCGACAGTGCGAAGAAACCGATGGTGTACTTGCACAGCATGCCCAAGCCGACGCTGGCGCCAATCGGAACCCACCACCGCGGGTCTTGGGACCGAAGCAGGCGAGCGACGAAGTACGCTGTCAGCACCCAGGCCAGGCAGTCGAACGCCACGTACATCATCTCGTATCCGCCGCCCAGGCAGAAGGGGACAGCAGCCACGGCGGCGACGAGTTGCGCACCCCGGCGCGCGCCCATTTCACGCGCCATCAGCCCGGTGAGCACCACTGCGATCGCTTGCGCCAGCCCGGCAAAGAAACGGAAGCCGCGTATCGACGTGCCGAACAGTTCCAGGGAGATCCGCCCGAAAAACGGCGTAACCGGTGGATACGCAGGATACCCCCACGCCAGGTGTCGCGCGTCTTCCAGCGTCGCCAGTTCATCGCGATGAATTCCGTAACGGTTGCCGAGGACGAGGTGCAGGGTGACCGTTGCCAGCGCGATGTAGATCAGCAAAGCCGTATCGCTCAACCAGACAGGCGGCGTCATACCGCGGTCGGGCTCGTTAGGTCTTGCCGCTACCTGAAGTTCCATAGGTGCTAGCTAAGCTAGTTTGACAGAAAGAACTGTTGAAGCCCCCGTCACAACCGCTTCGGTTGCATGGTGACTGCGGCATTGGCTGAGCGGACTTGATCCAGTACGTTCTGGATACGTGAAGGGGTCCTCACCGTCGCCTCTTGCTAGCACCGTAAAACGTAACTTCGCCATCCACCACAACCGCCACGAACCTGTTATTTTCTACGTCCTTGAATTGCACGACCTGATGACCACTCCGCGCCAGTTGCCCCCAGCGGCTCGGCTTTTCCGGATTCTGTTCGATCGCCTGATATTCGCTACCTCCGACTGTGAACGCTGCGGTTCTCAGGTGCTGCCGACTCGTGCGGCCTACAGGTATAGACTTCCCCTCCACCCTTACTGAGGCGCTCGTCATCAACTGTGCGGCGATCGACTTTAGCAGCTCTGCGTCGAGCATTAGCACAGACCCCCGCCTAGAACTTCAGCCCCAAAGCCTTGGCGGTGAACTCCACCAGCGGCGACATCTTTCGGCATGCCGAGACGAAATCGTGCATCAGCCTGTCGCTGCAGATTTGGTCCTGACTGAGCGCGACCGACGCCACAAAGTCCTTCATCTTGAGGTCTTCGATAAAGGGGTGACTGGCATCGAATCCACGCGGCGGCCGCGATAGTCTGTCGCCCTCAAGAGTCAGCTTTTTCCGAACTTTGGCCCACTGCTGCGTGTCGCGCGCAATGGCCATACGCACTCTGGTCAGAACTCGGTTGTCCGGATGCCAGATGCCTGCCGCGGCGAAACAATTGTCGGGTTCAAGGTGCAGATAGAAAACTGGCGCATGAGCATCCTTGCCACTGGCATGAGAAAAGTGAATGCCAACATGGGTCTTGAAGGGACGCTTGTCGGGAGAAAAGCGGGTATCACGATAGATACGAAATAGGGAACCACGAGTGGGTCGCGCATCGGCGACGAAGAAAGGACTGATCCTTTCCAGCTGAGGCGCAAAGTTGCCAATGAACGAAAGCGCCGGTTCGACAATGGAGGTTTGGTATCGCGCCTTGTTCTTCGCGAACCACTCGCGGTCGTTGTTCCGCTTTAGCTGCCGCAGAAATACGAAAGCTTCTGGGCTGAAGAAAGCCGTGTCAGCCATCTAAATCTCCTCCGGTGCAGATGTCAGTTTATTGGTTGACGCTGCGTCCCTGAATCTCCCGCCAGACCAGTACCGCCAGCTGCACGGAATCGTAAATGGTCGCCTTCAATTTGGGGCTGGGCTGGATAGGCTCTCCCCGGAGCCGGATCGCAGCAATCAGGCAGGCGGCTATGAGCAGGGCACCACGTTCTCGTTCTTCCGGCATGCGAGCCAGTGTAGGCGAACAAAAGGCGAATAGTCAAGCTTGGCTGTGTTGATCCCGCGCAAGGCTCGAGTCGGGATCTACCATTACTGCTGCTCAGCAGGTACGCGGCGCCATCTTGCGCAGGACGTCCTCTGGCTGCGCGAGACAAATTACGTTGATCAGGGATTGGAGATCGATGTCGGTTCGCCAGCAAAAGGAAAAGGCTGTGACTTTGGTTATGCTCTAGCCGGCAACTCCCGCGAGAGAGTCCCCAGCGTGGACGCATGTACCGTCACAGCCCTTGATGCGATCACCGCTTTCGCAGTTCCAAACCCCGGCTGACACCTCGC
>Ga0209039_10002840_pt1 | contig 14188 bp, 6 predicted proteins | sample BogFormECP12_OM1_FD_188238 | JGI IMG/M metagenome (GOLD analysis project Ga0209039, IMG submission 188238) | Bog forest soil microbial communities from Calvert Island, British Columbia, Canada - ECP12_OM1 (SPAdes) (version 2) | ecosystem: Environmental > Aquatic > Freshwater > Wetlands > Bog ...
CCGACCAGTGCGGTGTCACGGCGGCCCAGAACTCGGCGGTCATCCCCGTGCGCAACGCGGGCGGCGGCAGGATGACGATTTCCGTCCAGGTCCTCGCCGGCGCCGCCACTTCGGTTCAGGCCAGGGCCACCGCCAAATCCTACGGCGGAGACGTCACCGTCCAGATCAACCCCGCCGTGAGCAGGACGCTGGGCACGGCCGCCCCGGACCAATTGCTGATCCAATCCGCCGAGGCCGTCAATATCGTCCCCGCGGTGCGGATCTACCAGAACAATCGCAACGCCGAAGCTCGCGGCGCCATCATCCCCGTGGATACCGGCGCGGGGAGCCTGGGACTGACGGATCTGGTGGCCGATCCGGCGCGCCCCCGTTTGTACATCGCCAATCCGGGCCTGAACCGCATCGAGGTGTTCGATACCCAACAGCAGCAGTTTCTGACTCCCGTGACCGTCGGCCAACTGCCGCGCTCCATCGCCCTGGCCGGCGACGGCAACACGCTCTACGTCGCCAATAGCGGCGGTGAATTCCTCACCGTGGTGGACGTGAGTAAACTGGCGGTCGCCGCGGAGGTAACCTTCCCTCCGTTGTCTTTCGGGTCCGCTCTGCCGATCCTCAACCCGCTGCTGGTGGCTTCCACCCAGCATGGCCCGCAAGTGATGATGTCGGACGGCTCGCTGTGGCAGGTGGTGGGCAGCACCATGACGCCGCGCACGCTCGACCCCCTGATTTTCGGGACGGCCGGCACGGTTTCGACGCCCGCGAATGCGTCCTTCGTTTCTTCCCCCGAAGGCTCCTACGCAATGCTGCTGGCGGGCAACGGGGCCGGGTATCTTTACAGCGCATCGGAGGACGCTTTCATCGCCACGCGCCAGGTGGTCCCCACGCCGATTGCCTCGACGTACTTCGGCGCGGCGTCGGCCGGGCCCAATGGGAGTTATTTCCTGGTGGACGGGTTGCAACTGAACTCGTCGCTGACCATCGTCTCCAGCACGGCCACCGGCGGCTCACCCACGGGAGGAGGAGCGCCGCCAGCCCCCACCGCCACTACCCGCCCGGTGCCGGCTGTGGCCGCTGTGAATGCGCAGTCCTACCTGCGCTTCTCCACACCGATCCGCGCCAGCACCGCTACCGCGCCCAGCGATGCCGGCCTGGTGGAGATGGTGAGCGTTTCGTCGCAGGCCGCCACCGCCAGCGCCAACGCCCTGGAAGGGCCCTTGACGCAGTTGACGGGGGCGGCGCGCGTCAACGTTCCCGGCCGCACCCTGGCGTACGATGCCGCCTCTTCCACGGCCTACGCGCTCACCGAATCGGGCTTGAGCGTCATCCCCATGACTCCGGCCGCTTCCGCCTCGCCGCAGATTTCCTCCGGCGGGGTGGTGAATCTGGCCAACTACCAGGCGCGGATCGCGCCCGTCGGGCTGTTCGCGATTTTCGGCAGGAACCTGGCGGCCAACGCGGTCTATTCGAGCACGCCGCTGCCCACACTGCTGGGAGGCGTGTGCGTGACGCTGAACAATGCCGCCATCCCGCTGATCGCCACCTCGGCCACGCAGATCAACGCCCAGGTGCCGCCCACGCTGGCGGCCGGGAGCTACCCGCTGGTGATCCGCTCGGTCTCGGCCCAGGCGGCGTCGGCCGCGGTAAACGTGACGGTGGCCAAGTACGCTCCGGCGGTCTTCGTGGATCAGAATGGCGCGGCGATCTATCATCGGGACGGCGCCCGGGTGGACCAGGATCACCCGGCCACGCGCGACGAGCCCCTGACCGTCTTCGCCACCGGATTGGGCGTTACCACGGGCGGGAGAGTGACGGCCGGCGTCCCGTCGCCCTCGAATCCGCTCGCGGTCACCGCTCCCGTGGGCCTGTTTTTTGGCGATCCCACCATCGGCAATTCGGGTGTCATTGTGGACTGGAGCGGGCTGGCGCCCGGGGAGATTGGAGTTTATCAGCTCAACTGCCGGATACCAGGTGACCACTTGAGCGGCAAGGGCCTGGCCGTGACTCTCGAAATCGGCGGAATCGCCAGTCCCGTCACCGGCGCCAATGTGGCGCTGGTGTGGGTGGACTGAGGCGAATTGAATTGGGTGATAAGATGACCGCAGAGGCCGTCCGGGCGCCGGACGGGTTCGCGGTCTGGCGCGGGCAGCGCGGTTGTCATAAAGTGTAAGAGAATCGGTGAGGTGAGGCATCCATGCGCGTAATACGTATTCTTGCGGTTGTGGCCGTCGCTCTGCTGGCCCTGTCATCGTGCAACCGTGACCCCAACGTCGCCAAAAAACGCTACGTCGAAAGCGGGAACAAGTACTTCGAGAAGGGCAAGTACCGGGAAGCGATTCTGATGTACCGCGACGCCCTGCAAAAGGACCGGCGATATGGCGAGGCGCACTATCGCCTGGGGTTGACGTACCTCAGGATGAACAGCATGCGGGATGGGGTCAGTTCCCTGCGGCGGGCCCTGGAGTTCCTCGGCCCCAACGATCCGGATCGCTGGGACGCCATCGTCAGGATGTCGACGATCTTCGTCACCGCGGGCGGCCGCGACAAGCAACTCCAGGGCGAAGTGGAGGCGAACTGCAAACTGCTTCTGAAGCGCGATCCCAACTCCTTCGACGGCCACCATCTCAGCGGCGAGCTGGCTAACGTGCGCGCCATGGAGGCCATGCGGACGGGAAACCGGGACGATGCCAAGACCCTGCTCGACACCGCCTTAGAGGAATACCGCAAGGCCGACTCCATCAAGCCCGGGCAGACCAGCGTGTTGGTGGAAATAGCCGGAGTTTACGCCTTGCAGGAGAACTTCGAGGCCGCCGAGCAGATGTACCGCAAGGTGCTGGCTTCCGACAAGACGTACCTGATGGCCTATATCAGCCTCTACCAGTTGGCGATCCGGCAGAAGCATATGGATGTGGCCGAGCAGGTGCTCAGGGAAGGGTACACCAACAATCCCAAGCAGTACACGTTCCTGCAGAGACTGGCGCTCCTGTACTTCGCGGAGAAGCGCCAGGACGACATGATCAAGACCCTGCAGGAAATCAAGGCGCACGCCAAGGAGTACCCCGGCGCCTACATGGATGTCGGCGACTTCTACTACCGGTTGGGCGATTCGGAGTCGGCCATCCACGAATATCGCGATGGCATGGCCAAGGATCCCAAGCGGAAAGCCTCCTACCAGAAGCACATCATCGAAGTGCTCATGCACCAGGGCAAGCGGGCCGAGGCCGCCGCCATCAACGAACAGATTCTGAAAGACAACGCCGACGATCCCGACGCCAAGAGCCTGGATGCCTCGCTCAAACTGGATAGGGGCGACGTCGCTCGCGCGCAGACGGAACTGCAGCAGGTGGTCACGCAGTCTCCCGACAACCCCGTGGCCCATTTCAACCTGGGCCGCGCCTATGCCATGCGTCAGGAGTGGGAACAGGCCCGCCAGCAGTTCGAAAAGGCGATCGAAATCCGCGGCGATTATCTCGCGGCGCACATCGCCATGGCGCAGTTGCAGGCCGCGCGCGGAGATTACGACGCGGCCATCAAGGCGGCGCAACAGGCCTTGGCCGTGGACCCCAACAGTCTGTCCGCCCGGCTGATCCAGGCGGCGGCGCTGATCAACCTCAAGAAATATGCCGAAGCCCACGCCATGCTGGACTTCCTCCTGGCGCGCCATCCCGATTCGCCCGACATCATGTTCCAAATGGCGGTGCTGCTTCTGATCGAAAACAAGTACAAGGAAGCCGAAACCACGTTTCGCAAGGTCTACGATCTGAACCCCGCCAACCCGCGCGGACTCTTGGGACTCGCCGAGGCTTACATGATTCAGGGCAAGAACGACGAGGCCATAACCACGCTGAAGACCGAAGTCGAAAAGGCGCCGGCTAGGGTAGATCTGCAGGTGGCCCTGGCCGATGCGGCCGCCAGGACCGGCCGGTTTGACATGGCCATCCAGTACTATCAACACATTGCGGATTCCATGGACAAAGGGGCCAGACAGCGGGCCGACATCATGCTGCGCATGGGAGAATCCTACCGCCGGAAGGGCGACCTGCAAAATGCCATAATCTGCCTGGAGAAGGCGCGCGAGGTTCATCCCGAGAGCATCATGGTGCTCAGCAACCTCGCGCTGGTGCTCGATCAGGCGGCCCGGTGGGACGAGGCCAAGAAGGTTTACGAAGTGGCTCTCAAGCTCGATCCCAACAATGCCATCGCCCTGAACAACCTGGCGTACCTGGAGGCGGAGCACGGCGGCGACCTGAACCAGGCCCAGACCCTCGCCCAGCGCGCCAAGCAGTTCCTTCCGAACCGCCCCGAGGTCTCCGACACCCTGGGCTGGATTTACCTCAAGCGGAACCTGGCCGATAATGCCGCCGACATCTTCGCCGAACTCGTCCGCGCCAATCCGCACTCCTCCACTTTCCGCTACCACCTCGGCCAGGCTTATCAGCAGAAGGGCGACAAGCCGGGTGCGGTGCGCGAGTTGAATGCCGCGCTGCACGAGAATCCTCCGGCGGCGGAAGAGAAGAATATCCGGGACCTGCTGCGGCGCATCAACCAGTAAGCGGGACACCCGCATCAACCGGGCGACCCTCTACCGGCGCAAGACGCCGGCGTTCAGCCGGACACCGCAAGTAAATGCGCTCGAGACGATCCAGAATGGCAAGGGCGGCGGTGGGATCGCCGCTCTGCTTACCCCAGCCGCACCTTCACCATGGTGTAGGAGTGAGGGGCGAACCGCAGTGAGATCGTCTTTCCCCGCGCCGCCGCAGTGCGCTCCAGCGGCTGCACCTTGACCGACCCGAAATCGTTCTCGGCCTTGATATCGGGGCCATTCACTTCGGTGATGGCCGCCACGCCGGAAAACTCCTTGTCCTCGGCTTCGATCCCGGCGTCGATGGCCTGGTCGCGGTGGCGGTTGACCACGTTCAGCACCAGCGTGCCATTGTCGTAGGCCGCCGAGGCGTCCAGATACGGCACGTCGCCAAAGCGGCGGCTCGCGTATTTCGGACAATCCACGAACAGATCCAGCGCCGTGCCCTTGCTGTTGTTGGCGAAGAGCCGCAGCGGGTGGTAGATGGTTTGCAGGAACAGATCGTCGTCGCTGGTGAAGATGGGCGCGATCACGTTGACGAGCTGCGCCAGGTTGGCGATCTTTACGATGTGCGAGTGATTCAGAAACGAGTTCAGGAAGGTCGCCACCACCAGCGCGTCCTCCAGGTTGTAGCGCTCTTCGAGCGCGCGGCGCCCGCGTTCGGCCGCCCCGTTGCGCGCGCGATACCATACGTTCCACTCGTCCCAGGCGATATAGATGCGGCGCGAGCGCGGTAATCCCGAGAGCGCCGCGCGGATGGCGCCCTCGGCGGTCCTAATGCGCTCGTCGAGTTCCAGCGAACTGGCCATGAACTCCGCGAAGTCGTTCTCCGCGTTGCCCACGTAGAGATGCAGGGACAGGTAGTCGGCGTGGTTCTTCAGGTAATCGAGCACCGTGCGGTTCCAGCCGGTCCAATCCGCGTCGGGCCCGAAGTTGGATGAGCCGGCGGCGATCAGCTTGATGGTCGGGTCGGTCCACTTCATCAGCTTGGCGGCTTCCAGGGCGAACTTGCCGTAGTCCTCGGCGCTGCGGTGGCCCATCTGCCAGGGGCCGTCCATCTCGTTGCCCAGGCCCCAGTAGGTGACCTTCCAGGGCTGCTGGCGGCCGTTCTGCTTGCGCAGCCGCGTCATGGAGGTGTCTTCGGAGGAGTTGCAGTACTCCACCCACTGCTGCGCCTCTTCCCAGGTGCCCGTGCCCAGGTTGGCGCAGATGTACGGCTCGGTTCCCAGCATCCCGGCGTACTTCAGAAACTCGTGCGTGCCGAAGCGGTTATTCTCGACGCGGCCCCAGGCCATCTCCAGGCGCGGGGTGCGCTGGTCGCGGGGCCCGATGCCGTCCCTCCAATGGTAGTTGGATGAGAAGTTGCCGCCGGGCCAGCGCAGCAGCCCGACCTTCAGACCCTTGACGGCGTCAATGACGTCCTTGCGGTAGCCGTCGGCGTCGGAGAGTTTGGAGCCCTCCTGGAACACGCCGCCATCCACGCAGCGGCCCAGGTGTTCCACGAAGTTGCCGTAGAGCTTGGGGTCGATGGTGGAGATGGCGCGGTCGGTGTCGATCTTGATGCGCGCGCGGCCGGGAGCCTGCTGGGCCCGCGCCAGCAGGGGAGCGGCGAGGGCAGCCTTGGTGAATGCACGTCGAGAGAGCATGGATGGCAACTCCTTGAACAATGGTACGCGAACTACCCCATCGCGATGGTCAATTTCGTCACCGAGGCGGGCGGGAAGCGGTGGACCAGTTCGCCGGCCTTCAGCGCCACCGTCACCGCCCGGGGCTCGACCGCGCGCGGATCCTCGAAGCTGTTGTGAGCGTGCGGATCGGAGGCCGCCATCGTCATACCTGCGGCTTCGCGCGCGGCGCCGCCGCGAATCGAAATCTCCACCTCGCGCGCAGTATCGAGCGAGGGGTTGGTCACCGTCAGCGTGAGTTGCTTGCCCGTCACCGACGCCGAACCGTTCAGGCCGCGCATGGCCGCCGGGCTGCCGTTGCGGGTGTAGTGCGTCTCGGGCGACGCCACCACGGTGCGAACCGAACGCCCGCCCTGGTGCGCCGAGTAGAGATCGAAGACGTGGTAGGTGGGCGTCACCGAGAACTTGTCCTCGTGCGCCAGGAACAACGATTGCAGGCAGTTCACCAGTTGCGCCACGGCGGCCATCCCCACCTTATCGGCATGGCGGTTGAAGGTGTCCAGCGTCATGCCGGCCAGCACCGCGTCGCGCATGGTGTTCTGCTGGCCGATGAGCGCTTCGCTGAAGGGCTCGGTGCCGCTCGAGTACCAGGCGCCCCACTCATCCACCACCAGCTTGGTGCGATGCCGCGGATCGCTTTCCGCCATCACCGCCCAGTGCGCCGCGATCAGCGATTCCATTTCGTCGCCCTGGCGCAGGATGTCGTAGTACTGCTGGGCGTCGAACCGCAGCGCGTCGCCCTTGGCCCGCACCCAGTCTTCGATAACCCCGCCCGAGGCGTTCCAGGAGTAGTGGTGCATAGCCCATCCCCACAGGCGTCCCAGCGTGCCGAGGCGGGCGCACTTCGAGAAGAAGCGGCGCGTCCAATCCACGTTGCCGCCGTTGGGACCGCTGCCCACCAGCGCCAGCGGCGCGCCGTAATCCGGCAGCCAGGCGGAGTAGCGGTTGAACTCGGTGGCGTAGTCCTCGGGATCGAAATTGCCGCCGCAGCCCCACGACTCGTTGCCCACGCCCCAGTAGCGCACGCCCAGCGGCGCCGGCTCGCCATCGGCGGCGCGCAGATCGGCCAGGGTGGTGGATTTCGCCGGCGAATTGCAGTACTCCACCCACCGCCAAAACTCCTGCGCCGGCAGGCTGCGCAGGTTGGCGGCGAAGTACGGCTGCGCGCCAGTGAGCCTGCAAAACCGCGCGAAGTCCACAGTGCCGAACTGGTTGGGCTCGAACTTCTGCGGGCCGTCCGGGGCGGCGCCCTTGGGCCAGCCCTCGGAGGCGTCCACCCAGAAGTTGGTCCGGCGGGGCCGTTTGTCGCGTGGACCGGTGCCGTCGCGCCAGTCGTACTGATCGGCGAAGCAACCGCCCGGCCAGCGGATCACGCCCGGCTTCACCTTCTTGAGGGCGTCCACGAGCTGCTTGCGGAGCCCGTTCACGTTGGGCACGGGCGAGCGCTCGCCCACCCAGATGCCGTCGTACACCACGCCTCCCAGGTGTTCGACGAAGTGTCCGTAGATCTCGGGCGCGATGGTGCCCACGGGCTCATCGAGCAGGATGTCGATATGGGCTTCGGGCGATTGCGCCCAAGCACGCGAGAGGGCTCCCGCCGCCGCCGCGGCGCGCAGGAAGTCCCGCCGATTGGTGAGGTGTGTGGGGGGCTGCATATGCAATTCGCATCATATGGTAGCAGGCGGACACGCCGGTAGCCCCAGTCCGGCGCGCCCCACGTTCCCCCTAGCTCGAACATTCTTACGCGCACACCCAGCGGTGAGTTGTGTATACTAAAGATAATCATGATTTACCAGGAAAACCCTGAGATAATGTGCAAAATATGACACCTAGGGCAGACAGACTGGGGGGGAAATCCCGATACCGCCTGGCAGACGCCCTGAAGGTCGCATGCTGCTGTCTGCTGTTTACGATAGCCGCCCGCGCGGACAGCATCACCCTGACCTTGAACGGGAATTTCTCGTCGCCGACTTACACCTTCTATACCTACACGGATTTCAACGGCGACACCCAGACCCTGCCGGTCGCGCCCTACCAGATCACCCTGTTGGAACCGGGCGGCCCGTACAACGGGGCGGCCTACGCAATCTGCTACGACATCAACAACGACACACCTGTGGGTTCACCACTTGTTGGCTACCTTGAATACGAGCCTGGTGACACCGCGGTCCTCGAGGCCACCTACCTGGCCAATCTGCTGAACCTCGCCGGCGACCAGAAGGCGCCTGTCGCGGTTCAGGGAGGCATCGCCCTCGCGATCTGGCAAATCATGTTCCCGTCCTCCAACGATTCCAACGGCCACCCCTTCGGGCCTGGCCAATACGACCCGGCGGCGCAGCAATACGTAGCCCGAGCCTCGGCGGCGGTTGCGGTTGGAGATTGGACCGACTATGATGCCAGCTTTTACCCGACATGGGTACCGGAAAACTCGGCCTACCAGCGGTTTGGGGTCATCCTGCAATCCACCCCTCCGATCGCTCCCGAGCCGGGCAGTTTGGCGTTGCTGGGCACCGGCCTGCTGGCTTTGGCCTGGCTATGGCACAGCCGGACCAGGGCGGCCCGAACGCCCACCATGGCAGTCGCCGCTCAGCGTATTGTACAGACCCTGCCTTCACTCCGGAACACACCATAAAGGCTCACCTGCGCCCAGGCGGCATCTCCACTCCGCCGCACATAGCCAAGCCATTCACCACGGGGGAATCGCGCATGTGGCGGCGGTGCGGGTTGCGGTTCGATGAGAAGGCCGGGGATATAACCGTGCCGCAAACCGCCGCGCGCCATACCGATGACGCTGCCGGCTAAGTCCGCGAAGAGGATGTCGTCGGGCGGCTTGGAGCGGCCAGTATCCCACGCCCAACCCTGGACGCGCCAGGAAGATCCATCCAGACTGGTGGTTCTCTCGATGGCGCCGGAGCAAAGGCCCGCCGGCGCAGGAAACAGATCGGCAACACGCTGCCCCGGCCAGCCGGCGCGCGGCTCATGAAACATCGCGAGGCGGTGTTGCCGCAGGAAAGCGATTCGCTCGCCGCGCTCCGCGGGGTTGGGCCAGAGGCGCGACAGCAGTTGCTCGTCGGGCGCGTCCAGCAGAATGGCGGAACCGGCGGCGTCCACGCCGAGAAAGAAATCGGCCCAATCGTCCGCCGCCACGAGCTGGCGGGGGACGCTCGAGAACATCACCCACACGAAAAGGACTCCGTAGAAGCAGATCCACGGAACCCGCGGCTTCCGGCGCGCGATAGTGTGCAGCGCCAGCAGCGCAGTGCCTGCCCAAAAGACACAGATCAGGGTGAAGTACTGGCCCCCCAGATAGTCGTTTGAGCCCGCGCGCAGGATCTTCGGAGTCAGCCTGCCGGCGACCAGGGACAGCGCGCCGAGAAACGAAAACACCAGAATGGAGGCCAGGGCCGAGAGCCATCTTCTCTTCTCCACCGGCGTCCGCAAAGCGCGCACGAGTAAGTATCCGGTTAAGGCCAGCACCACGATCCCGGCCAGCGCGTCCCCCCGCAGGCTGAAGCCAAGAGGATTTCCCAGGACACACCCCAGGAGCCCGGCGGCGTCGACCGGATGGCGGAGCATGCCTCCCACGCCCATGCCGAACTCGACAGGTCTGGTGTAGTGCCGGAGGTAGGAACCGATCGCCACGGCGCCGGCCAGGGCGAACGCCATCACCACACCCGGCTTCCGCTTCAAGTAAATCGCCTGGGCCGCCAGTACGGGCCAGACGAGAATTCCGTTTGGCATGGTGTAGGAGCTGACTATGCCGCAAGCCACCGAGAGCGCCAGAAGCGCTCCGCGGCCGGTATCGCCGGCCAATGACAGACACAGAAAGGCTCCCGTGGCGGCCACGAAGACGAGCGGAAACATGGTCTGCATGCCCCAGACGAAATTCTCCATCTGAAGCGGCGACAACATGAGGTTCAGAATCGCCAGCACCGCGATCATGAACGGGGCCGGCGGCCGGCGGCCCAGCAGCAGCCAGGCGAGCGCCATCAGAAGTGCGATGTGGACAAACTGGAAAAGCAGGGTAAGCCAGGTGAGCGACGCGAGCGAGAACCAGCGGGCGTCGGCCAGAAACAGCAGGCGCGGGATCACCATCCGGTGCCCATAGTACAGCGACCACAGGGTGGGCCAGAGCGGCGCACCCCGCGCGTGCTGCGCCAATTCCTGCACCACCACCCACTGGTCCCACCAAGGCACGCTGGTTCTTGCCCGGGCGACCCGGACCAGCGTGTACCAGTTCATTCCGAGAGTAACCAGCAGTGCGAGCGCGATCAGACCGTAGCCGGATAGCCGCGCCATACGGTTGCGGATCGCGAGTAGTGGCGTTGGGTTTGGGCTCAAGCCATAGGGTAGCAACCGCCGTGGAAGCGGGCTACGTCCGGCTGGGCTGATATCCCGGACGGCAACGCACGCGGAATTTCTTGCCGGGGTCGCTCGAGATCTCGACGCGGATACGCCGGAATCCCTCGTTCGGATTGGTCGCCGGATAATACGTCACCGTGTAGGAGTTGCTCATGTCCTCGCGGATGTCCTCGAAGGCCTCCACCTGCTTCTGCCAGGTGCGCGCCCAGTAGGCCTTGCCGCCGGTGTTGGCCGACAGCCTGCGGAACACACTGCTGGAAATCGGGTCCTTGTTCACTTCCGCGGTGGAGATCACGTAGATGGGGATGCCTTCGTTCTCGGCCACAACGCGGACGTCGTCCGGCGCCACCATGCTGGCGTTGTCGGGACCGTTTGAGAACACGATGACTACCTTCCGGCCGGGCACCTTGGCGGCGTCGCGCAGGGTCAGCAGCAGACAGTTGTACAAGGCTGTATCGTCGCCGGCTACCGCGTTTCGCAGCCCGGAGATGGCTTCGCGGTGCTCGTGGGTGAGCAGGGCGGCGCGCGACAGGTTGCGGCTGAAAGTATAGACGGCCACCGAATCGGCGTGGTCCAACCCGCGCAGGAAATCGTCGATGGCGTCTTCGGCGTACACGAAACTCCGGTACATGAAGTTGCTGGTGTCGAACAGCACGAAGACGTTGGTGCCGACGAAGGCGTCGGGCCGGTCCATGCCCGGCAGGGCATCCGCCGGGGCGCCGTTCAACGGCCGCGCGGAACCGTCGGCGGCGATCGCGAGCGGTGCGCTGGCGCCCTCGGCGAAGGTGGAAATTCGCTGCGGAATGCCGTCCTCAAAAATGCGGAAGTCGGAGGGTTTGAGACCGTTGATGTAGTGGTTCTTGCTGTCCGTCACCTGGAAGCTCAACACCACCATGTCCACCTTGACCCGGTAAACCGGGCGCTGGTCCTGGGCTCGCAGCCACAGTCCCCCGGCCGCCGCTGCAATGAATCCTCGTCGTGAGAGTGTCATCGTCTTTACCCGTGGAAAAACTATTCGAGTCCGCCGTTCCGCTCCGCGCCCGCCGCGCGTTGCCGCTGGCGCACCCCTGCGCCGACCGCGTGCAGCGCTTCCAGCAACGCCGGCCAGTCCTCCAGGTGGGACGCGAAGATCTGCTCCGCCAGCAGCCCGGTCCACTCGGGGATCTTCATGTTCAGACCGGCGGGCGGCAGGTTCAACTCGTCCGCCAGGGCCGCCCAATACAAGGTATTGGATTCCCAACTTTCCGCCAGGATGCGGCTGGAGTAGCCCATCAGCGCGGGGAAGGTCCGGAGGTTCAGGAGTTCCGGCTCGTAGGAGGTAGCCAGCGTCGGCTTGGGCGTTCCGAAGGCCCGCGAGATGGCCGCATAATTGGCCGCCTGCGGCTGGTCCTGCGCGATCTGCCGCAGATCCGCCAGCAGCGGAGACCGGCCGGCCTCGCCGAGCGGCGCACAATCCCGCGCCAGCGAGAACAACTCCGACGGCGTCAACAGGTCCGCGGCCACGGAGACTTCACCCGCTTCCAACAGGCGGAGCACCTCGCTCAAGCGCGCCGGCGCCGCCAGCGCCCCAAGCGCGGTCAGGACCTGGGAACGCACCTGCGCATCGAGGGCCGATTCCGCCAGCAGTTCGCGCCCGTAGCGCAGGTGCAGCGCCACCCAGTGCACCTGGGCGGGCGTTACGTTCCACCAGCGCGGCACCTTGGCGCCGATCACCAGTTGCGGCACCAGGTCGCTCCAGATGAGCGCCTGGGTGTGGGTGGGGACCAGGAAGTTCTGCTCGGCTTCGGCCAGCCCATACGGCAATGTGGAGATCGACCCCACCAGCCGCCCGCCGCCATTCGAGGGCCAGCCGGAGCCGTACGGCTCGGTGGTGGCCCAAGTGCGCGGCTGCCCTTCGCCGCCGATGAAATCGTGGCTGCGCACGAACAGCGGATTGGTATACAGAATCTGCGCGCCGGGCGGCGCGTAGTAGGCATAGCTGAACGCCAGCAGGGTGTCGCGCATGGCCGGCGCCAGCAACCCGGCCAGCTCCTTTAGCTTGGCGGCATCGCCCGCGGTCTTCTCGATGGCGGCCTTGAGGTTCAACTTGCGCTCCGCGTCCAGATGCTTTTCGGTCCAGTAACCGAAGCCCATGGAGTTCTTCTCGGCGGAGGTGAGCGGCGGCCGCGGAATCCGAAACTCGCTCGCGCGGGCGATCAGCTTGTTCAACTGGGCGGGCGCCAGTTTCTGCGAGCCTTCCAGGTAGCCGGCCAGTTGCAGCAGCGTATCCAGCGGGATGGCCCGCTGCGCGTCCAAAATGCGCTGCATGTCCAGACGCATCTCCTCGTGCGTATCCGCCTCGCTGGAATTCACTCCCGTGAGCAGATCCACCATGCGGTCCTGCGCCGCCGCTGTCGCCTCGCCGCCCAGCAGCAGGTTCAAGCCGGTTCGCGCCGCACTGAGGCAATCGCGGCTGTTGCGGACCGGTGCGAACGCGGCCGCAATCCCAAAGAAGACCGCGTCCGCCCGGTCTTCGGAAATGGCGCCCTCGCGCACCAGAATCTGCCACAGGCTCACCAGCGACTGGAAGGAGCCGGCAGTGTCGCTGCGTTCGCCCATGTCGTGCAGGTGGGAGATGGCTTCGGCGGTATCCAGAAACTGCACGATGGATTTGTCGCTGATCCGCCGCGATTCGGTGAACACGGAATACTGGCTGCCGTAGGCGTGGTAGCCGCGCACCAACCGCTCCACCGTGGCGGGGGCCAGGGGCTCCGCGCGGTTGCGGTCCACGTCGCTCACGGTCATGAAGATCTTCAGCGGCTCGTTCTCCACCTGCTTGCGGCACAAGCCGAAGAGCGCCTCGATCACGTCGTCGGGCTCTTTCCATGTGGCAGCCTGTTTGGCCAGCTTGCTGTCGTACTTGCCCTGGGTATCCCTGGCGAAGAGGCCCTTCCACACTTCCAGGCTGCCCGGAATATGCGGCTTGCCGCCGGCGACTTGCAGCCGCGAGGTGAGCAGCATCATGTCGGTGTTCGACCGGAACACCGGCCGCGCCGGACCGGGACTGGTCACGCGGCCGCGGACCGCCGCGTAGAACCGCTTCAGGCGCGCCGGTTCGGTCAGGTAGTCGCGCACCGGGCCGCGGATGCGCGCCAGGGCGTCGAACATGCTGCACAGCCACCCGTCGTCCTTGGTGACCAGCTTGTCCAGAAACTCCGCGCCGTGGGAAGGCGGCGCGCCCACCAGTTCCGTCCACGCCCCGGCAGCGCGCGGGCCGCCGGGAGTCACGACGGATCCGTCGCGGATTTCAAACATGCCGCCGAAAAAGTCCAGCACGTGCGCGAAGGCTTTCCAGTGGGCAAAGGAGCCGCCCTTGCGCAAGGCCTCGGCGGTGTCCGGGTCGAGTTTGGAGAATCCCAGGTAGAGGCGGCACACGGCCGGGTCGGAGATGAAGTTCTCGATGAAGTCCGGCGCCCCCTTGGCCCCGGCCATCCAGTACTCGGGACCGAACAGAACCGGCACGGGCGTAGGATGGAAGTCGTACGTGAAGGGGCGGTTGGTGCGCAGCGCTTCCTCCAGTTGG
>Ga0209039_10002843_pt1 | contig 14164 bp, 11 predicted proteins | sample BogFormECP12_OM1_FD_188238 | JGI IMG/M metagenome (GOLD analysis project Ga0209039, IMG submission 188238) | Bog forest soil microbial communities from Calvert Island, British Columbia, Canada - ECP12_OM1 (SPAdes) (version 2) | ecosystem: Environmental > Aquatic > Freshwater > Wetlands > Bog ...
TCGACCAGCAAAACGGCATGCTGCGCGCGTGAAGCAATTTCCAGCAACTGCGCGCGCGTGGCTGCGGAGCCGGAGGGGCTGTTGGGGTTGGCGAGAGCGATGATCTTGGTGCGCGGCGTGATGGCTGCAAGCAGACGCTCGAAGGGAAACTGCAAATCGTTGCCGGCAAGCACAGTAATCACGCGCGCGTCGGTGGCTGATGCGTATACCTCGTACATGGTGTAGGTGGGCACGGGCAGCAGCAGTTCATCGCCCTCTTCAAGAAAGGTTTCGAAGAGAACATGAATGGCTTCGTCCACGCCGTTGGTGAGCGCGACCTGCGCAGGCACAAGTCCGAGATGCGCGGCGACAACGGCCTCGACAGGCTGGCGCTCGGGATAGCGCGTAAGGCTGCCCGCGCTGATGCGGCCCAGCACTTCGCGCACCTTAGGCGAGCAGGCCACGGTGTTCTCGTTGAAGTCCAGGCGTAGCGCGTCGCGGTTGCCGAGGGGAGGGTGATACTCCTTCATGGCCTGCACGCGAGCGCGTGGCGCCACTTGCGGTGGGGCCAACTCTACCGTTGTTCGTTCAGTCATGGTTGTTCCTCTTCTCGATGCGAACGCGAATCGCTTCGGCGTGGCCGGTGAGCCCTTCGGCTTCGGCCAGCAGGATTGCGGGTGGGTTGAGTGTGCGAAAACCTTGCTCCGAATATTGCTGCACGGTGATGAGCTTGACGAAATCGTTGACGCTTAGACCGCCGCGCACCCGCGCCATGCCACCGGTAGGCAAGGTGTGATTGGGGCCGGAGATGTAGTCGCCCATGGGCTGCGAGGACCAACGGCCGACGAAGACCGAGCCTGCGTTCTGCACCCAGTCAAGATCGCTTGTGGCGTCCACGGTGAGATGCTCGGGAGCGAGGCGATTGGTGATTGCGCGCGCTTCGTCCACGTTTGCGGCGACAATGACCAGGCCGTTGCGATTGAGAGACCGGCGCGCAACGGCATTCCTGCGGCTGCGCAGTTTGGCTTCGGCTATGACTTCTTTGGCGAGATCGTTGCAAGTAGTGATGAAGATGGCCAGCGCCTCAGGATCGTGCTCGGTTTGCGCGACCAGGTCAGAGGCGATCTCGGCGGCGTTTCCACATTCGCTGGTGACGACAATCTCCGTGGGGCCGGCAAGCATGTCGATAGCGCAGTCGAAAGCTACAAGACGTTTAGCGGCAGTGACGTAGAGATTGCCGGGACCGACAATCTTGTTAACACGCGGAATCGTTGCCGTTCCGTACGCCAACGCAGCGATGGCGTGAGCGCCTCCCAGGCGATAAAACTCCGTGATGCCGAGCAGGTGTGCAGCGGCAAGAGTTTCCGGTGCAGGCTTGGGCGAGATCACCACGATGCGCTCAACACCTGCCACCTGCGCAGGAATGGCGGTCATAAGCAGTGTAGAGGGCAGCGGATGGCGGCCACTGGGCACATAGCAGCCCACCGAGCCGAGGGGACGAACAAGCTGGCCTGTGGTGAGGCCGGGGATGGGTTCATCGCTGAATGAGGCAGGAAGTTGTGAAACGGCAAATGCGCGAATCTGCCCGGCTGCCGTGGCAAGCGCTTCCTGCATTGCTGGATTGAGGGATTCCCATGCCGCAGCCATCTCGCTCGGCGTAATACGCAGAGTGGAGGCGTTCGCGAGGCCATCGAATTTCGCAGCGTAGCGCAGCAGAGCGCGGTCGCCCTGCCTTCGCACATCAGCCACGATGCGTTTGACGGCGGGCAGCACGGAATCGAGCGCCGCGCCGCCGCGATCTTCGAGCGTGGTGAGGAGTTTTGCGGTTTGCTTTGCGCCACGTCCTTTGGTCCGTATCAGTTTCATGGTTGTTCTCCGCAGTTCCGTAATTCAGGCTACCTGCTATCCCACCCTAGCCGCGAAAACAAGAACGCGGCGAGGGTGGGGCACCCATAAATTCGTGATAAAACCCTAGAGCACGACCTTGTTGAGCGGATACTCGACGATGCCCGTTGCTTTGGCTGCCTTGAGTTTGGGAATCACGTCGCGGGCTACGCGCTCTTCGACAATGGTGTTGACCGCGACCCAGTCGGAGTTGCTGAGCTGGGAGATAGTGGGCGAGTTCAAGGCCGGCAGCACGGCGAGGACCGCGTCAAGATTGACGCGCTGAACGTTGAGCATAAGGCCGACCTGCGATTGCGCATCGATGGCGCCGCGCAGCATGAGCGCGATCTGGTCGAGCTTCTCGCGCTTCCACGGGTTTAAGAGAGTTTTTTGGCCGGCGATGAGATGCGTTTCGCTCTCCATGACGGTGTCGATAATCTTCAGGTGGTTGGCCTTGAGCGAGCTGCCGGTCTCAGTGACCTCCACAATGGCGTCGGCCAGCATGGGCGGCTTGACTTCCGTTGCTCCCCAACTGAATTCGACCTTCACGTTGACGCCTTTGGAAGCGAAGTAGCGCTTGCTGACTTCAACCAACTCGGTGGCGACAATTTTTCCCTCAAGGTCCTCGGCCTTCTCGAAGCCGCTGCCTTCAGGAACGGCCAGCACCCAGCGCACCTTGCGGCGGCTCTGTTTGGCATAAGTGAGTGTAGTGACGCTGGTGACCTCGAGGCCGCTCTCGACAACCCAATCGATGCCGGTAAGGCCGGCGTCGAGAACGCCGTGATCGACGTAGCGAGCCATCTCCTGGGCGCGGATTAACATGCACTCGATTTCCGGGTCGTCGATGGAGGGAAAGTAGGAGCGTCCGTCGGCGTAGATGTTCCAGCCGGCGCGCCGGAAGAGAGCGATGGTGGCATCCTGAAGGCTGCCTTTGGGAATGCCAAGTCTTAACTTGTTAGCCACGAGCTACCTCTTTCTTGTCGCCGGATTGCTGGTTGGCCGCGTTCACGGGCTTGGTAAAGCAACTGACCGTGCCCTCGTGGCAAACGAGTCCATCGCCCTCGACGACGACGCGAAAGAGCAACGCGTCATTGTCGCAGTCGGTGGCGGCAGAGACGACGCGCAGGCGGTTGCCGCTGGTTTCGCCCTTCATCCACAGCTTCTGGCGGGTACGGCTCCAGAAGGTGACGAAGCCGGTCTCCAGGGTTTTTGCATAGCTGACGGGGTTAAGAAAGCCGAGCATCAGCACCTCGCCGGTGCGCGCATCCTGCACAATGCCGGGAGCGAGGCCGTCCATTTTGTCGAAATCGATTGTGGGGTTCGTATGGCTCATGGTTTTCCTTGGGTTTGGTTGAATTTTACCTGGGAACGCTAAAAAGCCCGCGGGCTGAGTCGCCGGCGGGCTTCAAGTTTCTTTGATCTCTCTGGCCGATTACATCAGGCCATGGCAGTCCGCCGGCATGGGGTTTCCATGATGATGGTGATGACCGTGATGGCGGTGGCTCTGCATCTATTTGAGAGAATAAGGGAAAGCCGGCCATTGTGTCAAATCTTTTTCTTGCGGATGGGGGGCGGCGAGGCGGAGAATGGAGCCGTGCGAGCGAGGATACGATTCACGGTGGCGGCGGTTGCGGTGCTGGGCTTTTGTCTGGCCGGGACGGCGCAATGTCAGGATCGGGACACTCGTGGTATCCCTAAAACATCCGCAACGGCTCCACGTGCGGAGTTGCGCGTGGACATCAACCACGCCAGCGTGGAGGAACTGCTGAAAGTTCCCGGCATGACGCGCAGTTGGGCGGAGCGCATTGTTCGCTTCAGGCCTTACCACACCAAGCAGGACCTGGTAGAGCGCGGCGTGGTGACCAGCCAGGTCTACGACCAGATCAAAGATTATGTGATCGCGCACCAGAAGGCGCAATAAGCGTCTGTGTTATGTCACGGCCGACTGCGGCGTGTCGTCGTCGCCGCGCCGGAGAAGCCTGCTCAAAATCACGTAGAGCACCGGAATAAAGAAGAGGTTGAGGACGGTGGAGAGCAACATTCCGCCGACAATGGTAGTGCCCACGGAGCGGCGTCCGAGAGCGCCCGCGCCGGTGGCGAAGACCAGCGGCAGAACACCGAGGATGAAGGCGAAGGAGGTCATCAGAATGGGCCGCAGACGCAGCTCGCCTGCCTCGGCGGCGGCATCGGCGATGGAGCGGCCTTTGCGGCGCAACTGCTCGGCGAATTCGACGATCAGAATCGAGTTTTTAGCCGAGAGGCCGATGAGCATGACCAGGCCTATCTGGCAGTAGACATCGTTGGAGAGGCCGCGCAGCGAGACCAGGCCCAGGGCGCCGAGCACCGCCATGGGCACGGCCAGAAGAATAATAAAGGGCAACGCGAAGCTCTCGTATTGCGCCGAGAGGGTGAGATAGACAACCAGGATGCCGAGGCCGAAGATGAGCAACGCCTTGCCGCTGGATTCGATCTCATCGAGCGTCAAACCGGTCCACTGAAAGGTCATGCCGGGAATCATCGTCTTGTGAGCTACATCTTCCATGGCGGCGCGTCCCTGGCTGGAACTGTAGCCGGGCGCGGGCGAGCCGTCGATTTCAACCGCGCGGAAGAGGTTGTAGTGGGTGATGACCGGCGGGCCTGAGCTCTCGGTCACCCTGGCCAGGTTGTCAAGCGGAATCATCTGGCCGGGGTTGGAGCGCACGTAGTAGTTGTGCAGATCACGGGCTGACATGCGGAAGGGCTGGTCGGCCTGCACGAAGACGCGATAGGTGCGGTTGTTGAAGTCAAAGTCGTTGATGTACTCCGAGCCCATGAAGACGCTCAGCGTGTTGGTGATCTGCGAGAGCGGAATGTCCATAGCCTTGGCCTTCTCGCGATCGATGGTAACCAGCATTTGCGGATCGTTGGCAGAGTAAGTGGTGATCAAACCGCTGAGGTCCTTGCGCTGGCGGCTTGCGCCCACAATCTGGTGAGCGACGCGGTCCAGGTCGCTGAGCGTGTTGCTGCCCTGGTCCTGAAGCATGAACTGAAAGCCTCCATAGGCGCCCACGCCCGAGACCGCGGGAGGCTCAAAGATGCCCACGTAGCCCCCATCGGGAGCAAACATCAGGCTTTGCAGTTTGGGAGTAAGATCGGCGACGATATCCGCGGTGGAGTGGCCCTTGCCGCGTCGCTGATCGCTGGGCCTGGTGGAGATGAACATCATGCCCGCGTTGGAGGCGTTGCCTGAAAAATTGAAGCCGATAACCGAGAACGAACCGGCAATATCGGAATTCGACTGGAGAATTTGGGTTGCACGATCCGCCAGCGCGCTGGTGTAGGCCAGCGACGAGCCCGGCGGTGCCTGCACAATCACCATCAGAAAACTCTGGTCTTCCTGCGGAATAAAGCCGGTAGGAACGTGTTGATAGATCCAGACGGTTGCGCCCAGTCCGGCGAAAAAGAGCACGAGTAACACGTTGCGTATCCGGAGCGCGGCATGAATCGCTTTGGCGTAGGTGGCTCCCAGCCAAGTGATCTGACGGTCTGTGGAGTGAATGAATTGCGCAAAAAGACGCGAAACCGGAGCGATGCGGAGAAAGTCCAACTGCTTGGGACGTTCTTCTTCGCCACGTAGAAACATTGCCGAGAGAGCCGGCGAGAGCGTGAGCGCGTTGAAGGCCGAAATGGCGATGGCAAATGCAATGGTCAGCGAAAATTGGCGATAGAGAATGCCAGTGGTTCCGGGAAAAAATGAAACCGGCACGAAGACGGCGATCAGCACCAGCGATGTGGCAATGACGGCGCTGGTGACTTCGCCCATGGCGCGCGAGGTGGCAGCGTGGGGGTCGGAGTGTTCCAGGTGGATGTGGCGCTGCACGTTTTCGATAACCACGATGGCGTCATCCACAACAAGTCCCGTGGCCAGCGTGATGCCGAACAGGGTGAGCGAGTTGATGGAGAAGCCGAAGATCCTAATGAAGGCAAAGGTACCGATCAGCGAGACCGGAATGGTGACGGCGGGAATGATAGTGGCGCGCCAGTCGAGCAGAAAGAGGAAGATAACAGTGATGACAATGAACACGGCCACGCCCAGAGTGACCAGCACTTCGCGGATGGAGTCGCCGACCACGGTGGTGGAGTCAAAAGCGACGGCGTATTGCAGGCCGGGAGGAAAGCTCTTGGAAAGTTGCTCCAGCACGGCTTTGGCCTGGCGGTCAACTTCCAGGGAGTTGGCATTGGAAAGCTGCATGACGCCAATGCCCATCGCCTCATGCCCGGAGTATTTCAACATCGAGCTGTAATCTTCAGCGCCCACCTCGGAGTGGCCCACATCCTTGAGCAGCACCAGGCCGTTGGAGCTGTTTTTAACAATGATGTTATCGAACTCCTGGGGACTGGTGAGCCGGCCTACGACGCGCACCGGCACCTGGAAGGCCTGCTTCGCGTCCGAGGGAGGCTGGCCAAGCTGGCCTGCCGGAATCTCGACGTTCTGCTCGACCAGCGCGTTGATCACATCAGTGGCCGTGAGATTGCGCGCAGCCAGGCGAACCGGATCAAGCCAAACGCGCATGGCGTACTTGCGCTCGCCGAAGATCATTACGTCGCCCACGCCGGGCACGCGCTTGAGGGCGTCTTTTACATAAACATCGAGGTAGTTGGAGATGAATTCTGGAGAATAGCGTCCGTCGAGGGTAAAGAAGCCGGCGCCTAAGACAAAATTGTGCGAAGCCTTGGTGATGGTGATGCCGGTGGCGTTGACCGCCGCGGGCAGCCGGCCTGTAACGCTGGCCACGCGATTCTGCACGTCGACTGCGGCGATATCCAGATCGTAACCGGTCTTGAATGTAGTAATGATGGAACTGGTGCCGTTGTTGGTGCTCGACGAACTGATGTAACGCATTCCCTCGACGCCGTTGATGGCCTCTTCCAGCGGAATGGTGACGGCCTTCTCGACGGTGTCAGCGTTGGCGCCCACGTAGTTGCAGTCCACCTCCACCTGTGGAGGCGCCAGCGTGGGGTACATGGCGACCGGTAGGTTGGGGATGCACACCGCGCCCGCAAGAATGATCAGCAGGGCGCAGACCGTCGCAAAAACTGGCCGATGAATAAAGAAATCTACGAACAAGGGTTAGTTCCTTTCAGGTAGTTCTCGTGTCGAGGGCGCCAATTCTGTCGGCATAATATGCTGATTCGCCATGCGCGCTTAGCCGCCCATGGGCATCACCGGCATGCCGCTTACCAGATATTGCGTGCTCGACACGATGACACGGTCGCCGGCATTCAGCCCCGAGGAGATGGAGTAGTTGTTGCCCACGGTATCGCCCAGCGTGACCGCGACCTGACGAGCCGCAAAGCGGCCATTCTGCCCCTGGGCCACGAAGACGAAGCTCTGCCCACCCTGTCGCGTAACCGCCAGCACGGGTACAACAGCCATGGGCGTGGTGCTCCAGATGACGCGTGCCTTGATCATCTGCGCGTTGCGCAGCACTTCCGGAGTAGCGTGGACCGGAGCTTTCACCAGAATGCTCTGCAACGTGCTATCCACCTGAGGCGAGAGAAAGTCGATCTTAGTTTTCTCGATCAACTTGCCCGCGTTATCCATCAGCTCCACATCCAGCCCCAGGCGCACCTGGCCGGCGCGCTCCGAAGGAACGTAGATGTAGGCTTCCAGGTCTTTGTTTTCATCGACCGTAGTGAGCACCGCCGCCGGCGCGCTCATCGGCGAAACGTAGTCGCCCACATGCACCGGGATATCGCCCACCACGCCGTCAAAAGGAGCGCGAATGGTGTAGTAGGCCAGTTGCTCTTCCTGCGTCTTGCGCAGTTCTACCGCCGACTCGTAATCCGCCTTCGTGTTGCCGAAGGACTGCTGCGCCTGATCGTAAGCGTCGCGGCTGGTTACGCCGGCTTCAAAGAGTTTGCGCTGCCGCTCGACCTGGACCGCGTTGTAATCGTAGAGGGCCTTCTTCTGCCGCTCAGTAGCGCGGGCCGATGCTACGGTGGCAAGCTGGAGCCGCGGATCAATCTCCATAAGCACCTGGCCCGCTTTCACGTGGTCGCCTGAGTGGATCAGAATCTTCGTCAGGTTTCCGCTCACCTGTGGAAGCAGCGTTGCCGAGCGGCGCGATTTGATGGTGGCTACATACTCGCTTGATTGGGGCACCGGCGCAAAGGCGACCGTCACCGTTTGCACAGGCATCGCCTGCATCCCGGCCGCGGCCTGGGCCGGCGGCTTGTCTTGGCAGCCCGTAGCCATAAACCCAAGAAGAACAAAACAACCTATTCCTAAAATGCGTTTCAAGGCGATCTACCTCACTCTATGTTGCCTTCTCTATTGTAATGTGATGCCTGCGGGTGGGCATGGACGTAAAGAATCATCGAATACTCGACGGCCAGCCTGCCTGGATGGCGCCTTGAAATGGCTCAGGATTCTTTGACATAGCCCTGCTGAGTTGGTAGCCTTCATATGGGCGCATCTGGTCAATCCTGGCCGATTGTTGACCCTGCCTCAAGTCCCCGTCGTCTAGCCCGGCCTAGGACACCGCCCTTTCACGGCGATAACACGGGTTCAAATCCCGTCGGGGACGCCAACGGAATCAATAACTTATATCGAAATGCGGTTCAGAAAATCAACCCATCGGGCAATTTTATAGCAAAGGCCATTTTACTTTGCGAAGGCTTGACGAATCTTCCAAACGTTAACCGGCGATCTTTTGCGATGTGCTATGATGCATGCAAGGAAATCCAGATGATGCAAGTGAAGGCGATCCTGCCTGCTCTTTTCCTGCTCTCCATAGCGATGTCAGTCATGGTTGTCGGGCAGACGAAGGCACCAGCCAAGGCCCCGGCAAAGCCTGTCACTACCACAGGGGAACGCCTCAAAGACAACCGCGACGGCACTGTGACGGACAAAAAGACGGGGCTGATGTGGCAACAAGACGATGATCGGAAGCAAAGAAACTGGAGCGAATCACAAGACTACTGTCGCAACCTGTCTCTTGCGGGGCATAAAGACTGGCGACTACCGTCTATACAGAACCTAACTGACCTATTTCAGGTTATTGGCTCGGATGAACAAGTCCAAAAGAAATACTTCCCACGAATGATCACAAATGTTGAGTTGTATCCCGGCATTGTTGCAGGGTACTGGTCATCCACCGTAGGAGGGGGCAAAGTTCTTCCGGACACCGACAAGGACGAGGCGGGCATAGTCAGCTTCCATGACGGTGCAGTGCAGACTGGCACCATGAACTTCTTCGCTCTCTATTGTCGTTGTGTACGTCTTGTAAAGTGACCCTGACGCAACTCGATTTACCGTCATCACATAACGAAATATCTGCACTTAATACACTTTTTAGCGTCCGACATAACCACGCCGAAGAAGGCGAATAAGACGCAAACCAGCTCACTCTTGCCCTAGAATCTCACTATGACCGATGCTGTCTGGACGATTCGCGGGCTGCGTGAAGCTCTTGCCGCTGAATCGGTATGGCCCGTCGATCTGGCAGAGACGGCTCTGGCACACGCCAACAGAAATAAAAGCCGCAACACCTACCTGTGGCAGAACCCTGCGTGGACGCTGGCTGAAGCGGCGCGCGCGGGAGCCATGCCAAGCGGCGAGGGAGGTCCCTTCGGCGATGGCCGCAGCGCATTGTGGGGGCTGCCCATCTCGGTGAAGGATTGCTTCGACCTGGCCGGCGCGCCCACCAGTTGCGGCGTGCGATCTTATCGCGAGCTTGCCGGAATAGCAATGCGCGATTCCTGGCTGGTGGAAAAGCTGCGCGCGGCCGGCGCGGTCATCATCGGCAAGACCCATCTGCACCCGCTGGCTTACGGCATCACCGGCGAAAACCCCGACTTTGGCGATTGCCTTCAGCCGGGCAACGAAGGCGCGCTGACAGGCGGTTCGTCCTCGGGTGCGGCGGCCAGCGTGATGGAGGGTTCGGCCGTAGCCGCGCTGGGCACGGACACTGGCGGGTCCATCCGCGTGCCTGCCGCGCTGTGCGGGCTGGCCGGGTATCGCGCCTCGCTGGGCCGCGGCAACTGGCGAGGCGGCGCGCACCTGGCGCAATCCTTCGACACCATGGGATGGATCTTTCGCGATCTGGAAGATGCGCCGCTGTTGGCCGGGTTTTTTGCGCCTGCTAAGAAGGTTTCGACTCAGGCCTTCACGCGTTTTGCCGTTCTCGATGAGAGCTTCTATGACGATTGCGAGCCGGAGATACTCGCCGGCCTGCATGCGACCATCTCCGAGTTGGAGGCCCTTGGCCTGCACTCAGTGAAGATCGATGCAAAATGGTGGAACGAGGCCTTTGAAATTTATGCACCCATCCAGGCCTGGGAGGCAGCGCGCATCCATGCCGGCCACTTTGTCCGCTATGAACCAGGCCTCCGTGAGCGGCTGGAGTGGGGCGCGCGCATCACTCCCGCGGAAATCTCCGCGCTGCGCAACCGCCACGCAGAGTTCACTGCCCGCATGGACGAAGTTTTTTCAGTGCACGGTCTGCTGCTGATGCCTGCGACTCCTGTCGCGCGCCTGGCAGTCGGCGCGGATCACAGCAAGACGCGCGTTCGGCTCCTGCGCTACACCACGCCATTCAGCATGGCGGGAATGCCGGTGGTCACGCTTCCCTGTGCTGCAGGCGGCATGCAACTGGCCGCAGCGCGCGGATACGATGAATCCCTGGTGAAGTTTGCAGCCCGGATCGGAGCACGCAGAAAACAGGCGGCGTCGGCGTAACACACGGAATCAGATTCGTTAAAAGGCTAACCGGGCGATACCAGCGTACTTATCAGGCCGGGCGTGCGGCCTTCTCCACATAGCGGGTAATCAGCCCAACCGGCAGGAAACGGATGAGGAAGGCCCTGAATCTGCCGCGGTAGTAGGGGATGAAGGTGCGCTGTCCGCGCTTGAGGGCCATGACCGCGAGCCGTGCCACATCCTCAGCCGTCGGCATATGATTGCCCTTAAAAGCGCCTGCGTGAGCTACCTCGAAGAACTCGCTTTCGGTGCGCCCTGGGCAAAGCGCCGTTACCTTGACGCCGAAGCGCTCCACCTCGGCGGCCAGTCCCAGCGCAAAGAATCGGTCGAAGGCCTTGGTGGCCGCGTAGGTGGAGAGGTACGGCATGGGCTGAAAGCTGGCAGTTGAGGCCAATATCAGCACCCATCCGCGCCGCCTCTCCACCATGCGCGGAACAAACAGCCGGGTCAGCCGCACCATGGCCTCGCAGTTGACGCGCACCTGGCTCAGCTCCTGCGTAATCTCGCTCTGGGCGAAGGCGCCATACTGGCCGAGGCCGGCGTTGTTGATAAGAATGTCGACGGTAAAGCCCGAGCCTTCCGTGGCGTCATAAATTTTCTGCGGCGCAGCGGGGTCGTTCAAGTCCGCCACAACGATGCGGACCTCTGTACCTTTGACTTTGAGTTCGCTGGCCAGCGCATCCAGCCGGTCGCGCCTGCGCGCCGTCAAAATCAGCCGGGCTCCGTATGTTGCCAGCTCCCGCGCCAGTGACGCGCCTATTCCCGCGCTGGCTCCGGTCACCAGCGCCCATTTTCCGTCGAAATCCCGTGTGTTTGCCATTACGAAATCATAATGGATGGACCGGGAGGGCAAGTTTAACGGAGCTTTGCGTCTACTTTCTTTGCTTTACTCGACCGTTTTATGGGAGCACGACCCTTCATGCCTGTATTTTTGTTCTTTTCAGTCCGCAGCTTCCATGCCGTTTGCAGTGAGCCGGTAAGCACATCTTCACTGGCCGAAGCCAGCCGGACATGGGTCGCGCCGTTCTTGCCCCACCCGCCCGCAACTGGCAGAAAAAGGTCTGGCCGCTCCGCAACAAACTCCGCCTGCTGCCTGGGAGTGAGCATCAGGTTGCCATAGCCCTGGCTCTCCGATGCGAGTGTGGCGAAGATTCGCCCGCCGACGCGAAAATCGGCCGCGCCCATGTGCGAGCCCTCTTCGGCGCCCTCGAAGCTTAGCGCTATACGGCGAAAGTCGGATGCGTTCAACGCGTGACCTCCAGTAACTGACCTTCAAACTCCTCATTGAGCCACTTACTGAATGCAGAAAACTCCTCGTCGCGGCCCAGGAAGTCTCGGACCATCTGGCGGCCCGGCTTTGACCCGCCCTGCTCAAGCACCAATTTGCGATAGCGGCTGCAGGCATCGCAGCCCAGCAGGTCGGCGGGATCGAACTGGGCAAAGAAATCCAGCGCTATGACCTTATCAAAAGCGTAGGTGTAGTAGTTCGACGAGTAGCTGGTCAGATGGCCGAAGTTCGCGTACATGCGGTTGCCCTCAAGCCACGTCCAGGGTTGCAGGCTCTGGTAGAGCTGCCGGGTGATAAGGTCCAGGTCCAGGCCCGCGGGGTTGCGGTCGTGCAGGTCGAACGAGAGCGTGGTGTAGTAGAGCTGCGAACGAACCCAGTCGGCGCGTCCGAAGGCTCCGGCCAATTTCATTTTTTTGATGGTTTTGGAAGGGAGCGTTTCGCCGGTCTGATAGTGCCTGGCAAAGGCCTGGAGCAGCTTTTCGTCGCGGAAAAACTCTTCCAGCATCTGCGAGGGCACCTCGATGAAATCGCCCTCTGTAGAGAATCCAGAGATGCCCGCCCACTCGGTATGCCCGCCCAGAATGGCGTGCATCAGGTGGCCGAACTCGTGGAAGAAGGTGACGACATCGGAGTATTGCAGAAGCCCAGGATCGCTGCCATTGCCTCCAGGGAAGTTGCATATGAGCGCGGCCTCGGGCAGAGCGCGCCCGCGCACGCCGGTGACCACAGGCGAGGCGGAGAACCACTTGTCTTTGCCCTCGCGGGGATGCATGTCGAGATAGAAACGGCCCACATTCCGGCCGCCGTCGAAGACTTCGAAGACCGAGACGTCCGGGTGCCATGCTGGCGCGGTCGAGGGACGGAACTCAATCTTGAACAAGCGTGCCGCCGTTTGGAGCACGCCCGCCTCCACCTTCGCGTAAGGAAAGTACGGGCGCACGGACTGCGAATCGAAATCGAAGGCCGAGCGGCGGTACTGCTCGTACCAGTAGCCGCGGCTGGCGATGTCGATGGCCGTCAACTCCGGCTGGCGCTGGCGTGTGAAGCTGAGAATCAAATCATGCTCGCGGCGCGCGCCCTCCAGACTGGCCTCGTTGAGTTTGGCTAGAAACGCGCGCACGTTGGCCGCCGAAGCCATCATCTGGTCTGCTGTAGCCAGATCGGCCCAACTGCGGAATCCGAGCAAGCCGGCAATCTCCTGGCGCGTGGCCAGCAGTTGCTCCAGAATCGTTTTGTTGGCCGGGTAGGCGCGGGTGTTGTAAGCAAAAAACATGCGCTCGCGCAGCGCGGCGTTCGAGGCAAAGGTCATCACCGGCTGCATATCGGGCGGGTCGGTGGTGAGCTTGATGCGGCCGTCGGCGTCTGCCGGATGCCGCGCGAGATAGTCGGCGGGCAGGCCGTCCATCTCTGCTGGCGTGGCCTCGATGGTCTTCGCGCCTTCCTGAATGTTGCGGCTGAATTCGAGCGAGAGCTGCGTGGCCTTGTCGTGCAGGCTCTGCAGCCGGTCACGCGTGGCCTGGTCCTTGTCTACGCCGGCCAGCCGGTAGCTGAGCAGCGTCCGCTCGACATAGTGCTTTGTAGCCGCGCTGACTCGAGGCTTGGCCTCGCCCAGATCGATGGCCGTGAGGGCTTCGTAGACGGCTCGATTCAGGCTCAGGGCGCTGGCAGCCTGCGCCACCCGTTGCGCTTCCAGTTGCGCCTGGTCGCGGACTGCCTTGTCAGTGGCCACGGAGTTCAGGATGCCGGCTTGCGCGCCAGCCAGGCCGAGCTGCTCGATGGCTTCGTCATAGAGGCGCAGCGAGTTTTCCGGCGTGCGCCCGCCTTCGACGGCCAGCAGGGCAGTCAACGCTGCCTCATGCGCCTTCAGGCGCGCGTCGACCCAGGCAGAAAGCGCCTCGGCGGAATCGGCCCCGCCCGCCTCCCAGGCGTGTAGCTCTTGCGATGCGGCAACAATGGCAGGTGTATCGGGCGACATGGTGAACAAACTCCTGACTTCTAGAGTGCCACAATGGGGCCGAGGATTGATCCTCTCGAAATTGTTAAGGGGAATAATAGTAGCAGGGGTATACTCCATGACAAGCGTGAATCAAGGAGATGCGATGATCAACCGTTTAGCTTCTGCCCTGCTCCTGATTTTCCTATTTAACAGCCATTTGAGCGCCTCGGGCCAGCAGTCCAAGCGTTTCGATCCAAAGGCGTATCCCGCCGGAACATTCCAAGTTAGCCGCCACGATTATCCGATCGGCAATTACACGGTTCGAATTATTCAG
>Ga0209039_10002844_pt1 | contig 14159 bp, 7 predicted proteins | sample BogFormECP12_OM1_FD_188238 | JGI IMG/M metagenome (GOLD analysis project Ga0209039, IMG submission 188238) | Bog forest soil microbial communities from Calvert Island, British Columbia, Canada - ECP12_OM1 (SPAdes) (version 2) | ecosystem: Environmental > Aquatic > Freshwater > Wetlands > Bog ...
CGACTGCACGATATGGTCTGGGGACATCGTTTACTCAGTGAGGAATCGTGGGCCACTGTTGCTATCGAAAATTTTGTGGGGCACGCGTAGGGCAAGCCGCACCCCTACAACCAGGTCAGCACAGCCGTTGGCCAATGGTCAAGATTTAGATGTTACGCGACCCTAGAAATCATTCGTTTCCTTCACCGCTCCGGCTTTGACATCCTTGTCAATTTGCAAGGGAACGCGAGCCGCGTGCAAGGAATTGCCATTCAGGTGAATATCCTGGCTCTTGGCGCCCTTCACTTTGAGGAAAATCTTCGTCCCGGGTTGAGTCGTCGAGTTGACGATGGTGGCGCCGTCCACTTGATCCAAAACCACCACCGGATTATAGGATTCTGCCCTGGCCGGGGCGCCTGAGAAACCTTCCAGCTTCAGTCCTCTGACATTCTGGAAATACAGAGCACTTTGCCATTTCGGCGATTCGGGCTTTTCCCACTGCACTTGGATATCTTTCACTCTCAGGTTTTTGACGTATTGGAAATACATGGCGTGAACCGACCGGTCGTATGCTGCGGAGGGGTCCGTGCCCAGGGAGAGCTTGATGTTTTCCAGGCTCACATCCTCGATCCACCTGTTCGGATGTCCCAGAATCAGGCAGGAGCCTCGGCCTTGGGCAATGATGTTGCGCACGATGACGTGCCGGATCGCGCCCGCGGGCGGCTCATCGGGTTTCAGCGGCAAGCCCAAGCTTTCGCTGCGTCTTTGGATCGTGAAATAGATGGGGTCGCCATTCCCCCACCAGAACCAGTCGAAGCGGTTGGTGTTGACCACGATATTCGAGATCACCACGTTTTCAACCACCCCGCCGTCGTAAACCATAAAGGCGATGCCGCGATTGGAATGGGTGATGACGCAGTTGTCGATGGTCACATTGCGGACGGCGACGGAATTGCCGTCGCAGAATTTGATGGCGCTGGAAGAGGAGGATAGGCGGCAGTTGGTGATGGTGATGTTTTCGCACGGCTTGGGCGGCCCGCCCGAGGCGCTGGAGGAATAGAACACGATGGCGTCATCGCCGGTCTCAATGATGCTGTTGGCGATGATCACATCCCGGCAACTGTCCGGATCGATCCCATCCGCCCACACCCCGTATTTTTGGCTGGTATGGATATAGACCCCATCGATTCTCAGCCGTTCGCAGTCGTAGGGGTAGACGGTCCAGCTTGGCGAGTCGATGATGGAGATTCCCGCGATGCGGACGTCCTTGCAGCGCAACAGCTTGATCATGTGCGGGTAGATTTTGCGTTGGCCCATTTCTTTGGGAAACGACCGCATCAGCGGGACGCCCGCCGCCTCTGCCGCTTTCTGATTGTCACGGATATACCCGTCATCGATGACGTTCATCCGCCAGTCGTATTCGGCTTGCCCGTTGATGGTGCCGCGGCCTTCGATGGAAATATTATCGAGGTCTTCGCCCAACAGCAGCGCGTCGGTGGAGAAATCGGATTCCGCCTTTGATCCTAATAGTGTGGCCCCCGCTTCCAGGTATAGCCGGACGTGGCTGCGCAGGTGCAGCGTTCCGGAGGTGTAATCGCCGGAAGGAAGGTAAACTTCTCCCCCCCCGGATTTTGCGCACGTGTCAATGGCCTTCTGAAGGGCTTGGGTGGCAATGTCCGCCTTCTTGCCCGTGGCTCCGTAATCCCGCACATTAAAAACGGCGCTGCTTGCTTGCGCGCGAAGAAATGATGCCGAAACTAAAACCTGTAAAGCCAGAAACGCCCAAACTGTTCTCACGAGAAATTGCTGTCGCATATTTATCCTTGCCGGCGAGCGTTGGTGGGCACGAAAAGCTGCGAGCTCATAAGATTTGTAGTTAAGGCTTGCACACCAAGCCCGCGTGCTCGTCCTATCCTGATTGAGCGAAAAATCGCTTTCCGGGAGTCTCCTACCGATGTCCAGCGCTGGCGTCCCCCTTCGCGAGGTAAACATCGATGCGTTTCTGATCGGCAAGTGAAAGGTTAAGGAAACGCACACCCATGCCTACTTTCTCAACAGCATAGCGGACCTCGCCGTCAACGATGATGGTCGGCCCATCATCATCAAGATTAAAACGCATTTTGAGATGCGTGCCCGTGGCGACCGGCTTTTTCGTCTCAATGAACATACCGCCCACGCTAATATTGCGTGAAAAGCCGATTTGCGACCCTCCCGCATGTTCGACTTGTGCCGCAAGCGGCGCCCGAGAAAATTGCCGGGTTTCTCCCGTCCGGTGAATTATGAACGTCATCAATCTCTGACGATACTCGGCATCGATGTCGAGGAATTCCATCCCCATGCCTTTGCCGGAAATCACGTAACGGACTTCCGCCTGTACCTCCAAAGGGGGAAAGTGTTTCGCAGGCCGGAACCTAATCGAAAGCCTGGCGCCCACGGCGATGGGCTCGGGATCCGCCAGAAAGAGTCCGCCTCCGCCGAGTGTCAAAATGCGAGCACGTCTGGTGCGGGCGTTGAGGGTGTAAACGGCCGACAGGTCGACGGGTACTCGAGGGTATTTTCGCAGGTGCGTCCATTCCATGAGCAGCCTCAGTCTCCCGATTAAAGGGGGAATTATATCTTCTTTGATTAACCTGTCCGAACAAAAAGTGATAGCGGGCTGGGGCAGAGCCTTCTCACCGCAGAGGCGCGGAGGCGCAGATTCAAAAAACCAAAGGCCTTTTCTCTGCGTCTCAGTGTCTCTGCGGTAAAGAGTGAGGCCGGTTACTCGCGCGCGCGGAGCCATTCCTCCAGCACGATCGGCACGTCCGTATCCAGGGGTTCAACTCTGACGGTGAAGGCTGGGGAAGCCTTCGCCGCATCATACGCGGCACGAACGGGCTCGAAGGCCGTGCGTGCTTCTTGCTCAACCATCTTGCGCGTCAGCGGGTCTTGTGGGTTCAGGACGAGCAGAGGCCTGGGAGCGAGAGCCGCGAATACGTCGGGGAGGTCGAAGTCCTCGAGCACTCCGGGCAACAGAATGTAGGCGGGCTGCTGGTAGAGTTCCGACTTGGCTAGGGCGCCGTAGGAAGCCGGTAGGTGTTCCACGGCCGTAGACGAAATGTCCGAATCGAGAGAAGCCGCGAACAGCGCAGCGGCCCCTGCCCACCCTCGTCCCACCATGGCAACGCGTTTGGGGTCAACATCCGAGCGCGTGCGCAAAAAGCGAACCACCCCAAGGGCGTCGCCGGCGCGCATTCCCAAAAGCGGGCGCCCCAGAAAGAACGTCGCATAGGCAAAGTCCGCGTCCTTGCCATCGCGAGGGTGGAAGTAGTCTTCGGTTTCCTCTCGCACGTCGCGAGGCGCCCAGGTCTCACCGAAACCGCGAACGTCCGCGACCGCCACAACCTGACCCTGCTCGGCCAGCGACGCGAACAGGGCTGGGCGGTCGCCTTCTCCCATGCGATCGCGCAGATAGACCACTGCCGGCGCTCTCCCTTGCAATCCCTTGCGGTAAATCACCCGAGTCGGAACCGAGATGCCGGGTTCGGTGTCAAGGAGCAACTTTTCAACCACCAGGTTCCCCACTTCGATTGTGGCGAGGGTCTTCGCTACCGGCGGCGTCACGTCAGCGGGCACCGCCAAACGGCTGCGTATTTTCCCGGCGAGCGTGGTGTGGAAATCAGCCGCGCGGCGTCGTACCTCCAGCCGACGCAACTCTTCCTCTGCCTGCGCCCGGTTGAAGTCGTAAATGCTCTTGCCGCCGAGAGATGTAATCACTTGGCCAGTGGTTGTGCATTGCAGGGTCGCATCCTTCTCCGTGACGATTTCCGGTTCGTGGGCCTCCGCATCGAGGCCTTTGAGCCAATGGTCGAACCAGGCATAAGTAGCTTCCCGCAGCGGCTGGCTATACATGTGGCGGTGATCAAACTCCACCATCTTGATGTGCTCGGGCTCACCGAGTTTCTTGTACAGAGATTGGACCTCGGAGAAGATCTGCCGTGTCCCCTGGATGGGGAAGAAGTCGCGCATGGCTGCCCCAATCAGCACGGGCCGCGGAGCAATCATGCCCACGAATTCGGTTTCGTCGAGGCCAGCGGCCAATAGACCAGGAATATCCTGTTCCGGGTCGGCTTCCACATCCAGGCTTCGAGCGGCGATCTTCTGGGGCAGGGAAGTGATGAAGCAAACGATGGAGGCCACCTTGACGCGCGGATCGAGCATGGAGATGTAAGTCGTAAGCGTGCCGCCCCCGGAGCTGCCCGTCACCCCGAGGCGCGAGGGGTCCACTTCCGGAAGGCTCGTGAGATAATCGAGGCCACGGATTCCATCCCAGATGAAATAGCGCGCCAGGTTTTGGCCCAACAGCATTTCCTGAAGACCCGCCATGGCGTGCTGGTTGTCGGTGCCCTTCAACAAGGTTTCCTGTTGAAGAAAGTTCCAGTATTGATACCTTTCGCCTTGCCCCATGGGATCGTAGCTGAGGACGACGTATCCCCGCTTCACGAGCCCGATGAAAAGATGCTGATACACGTCGTAGGCTTTTCCGTTCGCGGAATGGCCACACGGCGTAAGCACGGCCGGGAACGGTGCTTTGCCGGTGGTGGGAACATAGAGGTTCGCGGTCACATAGTATTCGGGCAGGCTTTCGAAAATGACCTTGCGGATGACATACCCCTCGCGCGGAATCTCCCCGGTCACCCGCGCATGGAGCGGCGACCGCTCCGTGGGCAAGCCTCCGATTAAAGCCAGAAACGCACGGCGGTTTGCCTCCTGCCAAGTGCGGAAGTCGGTTCCCGTTTGGATTTGGTTGAAGCGCGCCAACCGCTTCTCGGTGGCTTCTTCTGCCAGCTTGTTCAAGTAGGACGGCAGCATCTGGTGCATTTCTGAAGGATCTGGAATTACCCGGAGGTCAGCTTGGGCGAGCGGTGCCTGAGCGTGCATCACCTGGGAACCGTGAGCGAGAACCCCTATCAAAATTGCACATCGAAACATTCGATTCATCTAGGCCCTCCGGCGAGGATTATACTTTCTCAGCGACAATTCGCTAAACACAGTTGGCGGCACATCGCAATTCGGATTCTACCGCAAGGTTTCGTAACAAAAAGCAACTTTTAATTTCCTTCGCTCTTGTAATGTGATACAAGGGCTCTGCAAGTGTGCCTTTTTGGCGTGTGGTTCCGGGAGCGGAGGCACAGAGTTCACCGAGAAAAAGCGCGGATAAAAACCGTGGGTCAACGCCCTAAGCAACCGTAGCCCCTACCGGCGCCAGCAGAAATGCTTTTCTCCGTGGTCTCCGTGTCTCTGTGGTGAAGTATTCATTCGCGGCGCACAAAAGAAGTTGGCTCTTAGTGCCGGAGGGAACCTTATAAGGAGGCGAGAACCCACCATGTCTTCGAGATTGATTCTGATTATTTTTTTGTTGCTGGCGTGTGCTGCGAATGCGCTCGCGCAGGCAGAAACCACCATCCTCCGTCCCAAGGAGATCGACGAGGTGTTGGTGAATCCGGGGATGGGGATCGAGACTTTCCAGCGCTTTAACGGGGATGCGCTCAACCCCGGCCTCGTCTGGTCGGAGGAAGGCCCTGTGGTAAGGCTGGAGCAGGCAGCAAACACGGTGGATTTCCCCCCGTCCACGATTTCTTATTGCCGCTGGTTTTGGGAGACGCTGGAGCCGGAGCAGGGGAAAGTGCGTTGGGAGATTCTGGACGAGGCCTTGCGCCAAGCGCACGCGCACCATCAAGCGTTGGCAATTCGTCTGATGCCGTACGACCAGAAGCATCCGCTACCGGAGTGGTATCAAAAGTTGGGGGCGCGGCGTGCAAACCAACCCACCGACAAGGACGGGAAAATCTGGCAGCCCGACTTTGCCGACCCCTTGTACATGAAGGATTGGGGAGCCGTGGTGGCCGCGGCGGGAGCACGCTACGATGGGCATCCGGATTTGGACAGCGTGGATATCTCTTCGGTCGGCTACTGGGGCGAAGGGTGGAGCGATTACATGCCAGCGTTCGAGGTGCAGAAAAAGCTGGTGGATATCTGGCTGGCAGCGTTCAAGCGCACGCCGCTGCTGATGAATTTCGACCAGGAACAAGCCTTGGCGTATGGAACGCAGCAGGGCGCGGGTTGGCGGCTGGATTGTTGGGGTGACATGCGCGCCACCACCGGGGCGCATTGGTGCCACATGTTGGACTTCTATCCGCAGCAGATCGTTCGCGCGGGGATTCAGGACGTGTGGCAGCGCAGCCCCGTGTCACTCGAGACCTGTGGGGTGCCGGGCGGCTGGAAGGAAAAAGGCTATGACCTGGATTACATCATCGCCCAGGCGCTGCGCTGGCACGTCTCCTCGGTGAACATCAAGTCATCGGCGATTCCACCGGAATGGAAGAAAGCCTTCGACGAATTTCAGAAGAAAATGGGCTACCGGTTCATCCTGCGGCGGCTGGAGTATCCACCCGTTGTGCCGGCCGGCGCCATGCAAATGATCCACATGTGGTGGCTGAACGCGGGAGTGGCGCCGGTTTACCGTCCGTACGACCTGGCGATGGAGCTGCGTTCCGCCAGCGGCAGCGCAAGAATCAGTCTGCCGGTGGACGTTCGCAAGTGGCTGCCCGGCGACGCGGTATATGACGGCACCATTTATATTCCTGAAACTTTGAAGCCGGGAACCTACCGCCTGCGCGTCGCGATGTTGGACCCGCGCACGGGGCAGCCGGCCATCAAGCTGGCCATCGAGGGCCTGCAAACGGACGGCTGGTACGACCTTGCGCCAATCGAGGTGCGGTGAGGCCCCGCCCTTCCAAATCAACCATCAGGAATCCGGGGGAAGGACAATACAATTCAATTAAGAGGTTTGAGGAAATTATTAATCAACTTGAGGCGGGAACGGTCAGCTTAAGGGAACAGCATTGGGGCTAAGGAGGAAATATGAAACGGACTCTCATTATGATTTTCGGCTGCTGCGCTGCCGTGACGGCGGTGATGCTGGCCCAGTCCCAGGGGTTTCGCGACCGCTGGGTTTACCTTTCGACGGATCTGGACGGTGATCAGGAGCTCGAGCGCGTGGAAGGCCTTGCGCGCACGGCGAGCGAGCATGGCATCAACGGCATATTGCTGTCGGCGGGCTTCGACTCGATGGACTTGAAATCTCCCGAGTCCCTCGCGCGTCTCGCGCGCCTGAAGCAGACCTGCGACCACCTCAGGGTGGAGATCATTCCCGCCGGGTTTGGCGTTGGCTATGGGGGCGGTGTGATGTCGCATGACAAGAACCTGGCGGCGGGGCAGCCGGTGCACGGAGCCCTGTTCGTGGCGGGAGAGCATGAGGCGCACTTCGCTGCGGACCCGCCGGTGAAGATCGCAAATGGCGGCTTCGAAGAACACTCGGGAAGCCTGCCGTCAGGGTTCACCGCGCATGGATCGCGGGCCACGCTGGATACAACCGTTTCCCACTCTGGCCATGCCTCCGTGCGCTTCGAGGAGTTCAGCGGTCCGGAAGGCGAGGTCTATGTCGCGCAACCGCTGCGCGTGCATCCCTATCGCTGCTATCGCCTGCGCGCCTGGGTGAAGACCGAAGGCGCCGGGCCGCGCATGGCCATCCATCTGCTCGCGTTCGCCCCTGATGGGCGGGGCCTTTCCTACATGGAACCTCCCTTGCCGGAGACCAGCGACTGGCACGCGATGACCTGGGGTTTCAACAGTTGGTACGCGGACCAGGTGGAGTTTCGCGTGGGCGTTTCCGATGGGAAGAGGGGGAAAGTTTGGGTCGATGACGTTGCCATCGAGGAAGTGGGCCTCACCAACGTTTTGCGCCGTCCCGGGACACCTGTGAAGGTTCAAAATGAGAAGACGGGCACGGCTTACGAGGAGGGTCGTGACTTCGCGGCCATCGCTGACCCGCAGCTCGATTTCAGTTGGGACCACGAAGGGCCGGCGATTGCGCTCCTGCCCGGCAGCCGGATCCACGCGGGCGACCGCCTGCGGGTTGACTATTACCACGGCACCACGATCTATCGCGATCAGACCGCGATCGACATGTCGGAGCCCGCTGTATACGAAATATGGCAGCGCCAGATTCCCCTGATCGAAAGGTATCTCGCGCCCAAGAAGTACTTCCTCAGCATGGATGAAGTGCGCGTGGGCGGCTTCTGCGAAGCCTGCCAGCGCCGGCATCTCTCCATGGCACAGATCCTCGGCGATTGCGTGACCCGGCAGCACCAGATGATTCGCGCGGCAAACCCTAAGGCGGAGGTCTACGTTTGGTCCGACATGTTCGATCCCAACCACAACGCCAAGGAGAAATACTACCTGATTGACGGCAGCTTCCACGGCACGTGGAATTACATTCCTAAAGACCTGGTGATCGCCTGCTGGGATTACGACATTCGCGACAAGAGTCTCGACTTCTTTTCCAAGCTGGGATACCGGACCCTGGGCGCCGGTTACTACGATGCGGACGACCTCGAGAATCCCAAAGGCTGGATCGAGTCCCTCGGCCGAACGAAAGGCGCTGCCGGCATCATGTATACGACCTGGGAGAACAAATACCAGTTGCTGCCGGCTTTTGGCGATTTGGTTTCGAAGCGGTGAAGGTGGTGGTGGGCAGAAGGTGCGTGATCGTTCAGCGGCCTCCTCCTTATTGTGGACAAACCACGAATAGCCAAGAATGAGTGAATATCCTCCAAGGACAGAACCTTGTCTGGTTGCGGTCTTGCGAAAAGAACTTGCGAAAAAGTCCCGCGAAAAGTCCTTGCGAAAAACTTCTTGACATAAGTCAAATTATCAGGTAAACGGAAGACTACGAAAGGACCCGAAAGATGCCGCACTTTTAATTCGAGGAGTGTCGAGACCTGCTGCCCAGGGTCCGGGTGGCCAGCACGGGCGACTTCCTCTTCCGAGCATCATTGCAAGGTGCTCGCTGCTCGCTTCAGGCGTCGGTTGGGAAACAGCGAAACTAAGAAGGAGGTAGTTCATGCACAAGTTTTTCCGCATCATAGCCCTTTGTTTGGGGCTTTTGCTCATACCCAAATGGGTTTACGCCCAAGGCCAGATGGGCGCGGTGACTGGAACGATTTTTGATGCTTCTGGCGCTGTCGTACCGGAAACGGAGATCACCATTACGAACACCGATTCTGGCCTCAGGTCAGTGGCTAAGGGGTCCAGCGCGGGGTACTACCGCGTTCCCGTCCCGCCGGGGACTTATCAAGTGGAAGCTCGCAAGGAGGGCTTCAAGGCCTCGGTGGCGCAGAACATCGTGGTTTCGGTGGCGCAGATCGTGACCATCGATATGACGCTTCAGGTGGGCGTCGCCACCCAATCGGTCACCGTGACCACCGAAGCACCTTTGCTCACGTCCTCCACGGCGGAGGTCAGCTCCAGCGTCACGCCGGAGGAGTTTCAAGCGCTACCCATTGAAGTCGGCGATGGCGGGCGCAACCCTCAGACGTTCATTTTCACCAGCCTTCCCGGGACGGTCGGCGGCACCTGGTCAGGTTCGATCAATGGCGGCCAGTTGTTCAGCCACGAAATCCTGATTGACGGTGTCACCATTGGCCGTTACGACCTGGCCGGGGGAAGCATGGACGAGTACAGCCCCGGAACGGATGCCATTGGCGAATTCAAGGTCCAGATGAGCAACTATTCGGCCGAGTACGGGGATACGGGCGGTGGCATCGCCAACTTCTCCATGAAGTCCGGCACCAACCAGTTTCACGGCACGACGTTTGAATACAACAAGAATCCTGTGTTCAACGCGGCGGGCTTAGTCGCCAACGCCTCGGGCGGGCAAAAGGACAACGAGAAAGAAAACAACTTTGGCGGCACCCTCGGCGGACGTATCCGCAGGGACAAGACCTTCTTCTTCGCCAGTTACGAAGGAGACCGGTATCGATCCTTCGCACCCGCCGGCAAAACCACCATCCCGACCCCGGCGATGCGGGGTGGTGATTTCAGTAGCTGGCTGGGGGCTAATATAGGTCCGGATGCCCTGGGGCGACCGGTCTACAAGAACGAAATCTACGATCCTACCACCACCCGGTTAGTGCCGGCCGGGGCCGCGGATCCCGTCACCGGGCTCGTCAACACCACCGGGAACGACGCTACCATCCGCGATCCCTTCATGTCGGGCGGACAATTGAACGTGATCCCGCCCGGAGAGTTCAGCAAGGCGACTTCGGTTATCGCCGCGCTGTTTCCCAATCCGCTGTTGTCCGGGAATAATCTGAACACCCTCTCTTTCAGCGGGTGCTGTCCCGAACTGAGAAGGGACGCCTTCAGCACCAAGATCGACGAGGTCATAGGCGACAAGCAGAAAATCTCGGGAGTGTTCGGTTATTACGTTCGCGACCGGTACAACCGCAACGGCACGACCTTCCCACCTTTCCCGGGACAGCCCATCAACCCCTACAAGCAGCAGAAAGTGGGAGGACCGCAGGTACGCCTCCAGGACACCTGGACGGTCAATGAGCATTCGGTGAATATCCTCTCGTTGGGTTACAACCGCTTTCAAAACGCCAACAACGTCACCGATGACGCCAAATTCACATCGCAGATGGGGATTCCGGGTGTTCCCGATACTTGCCTGCCAAGCATGTCGTTCAGCAACAGTAATACGGGTGTGAAGTTTATCAGCAGGATCGGTGTGGGATGCCATAACACGGACCCCTCGGAGAGCTACGATTACCAGGATACCTACACCAATACGCGCGGCAGGCACAGCTTGAAGTTCGGCGGCCAATTTCTCCGCTACCGCTACAACACCTATGAACCTGCGAACTTGTCGGGAGCCTTCCAGTTCAACAGCATCACCACGGATCTTCCCGGCTTCACCAAATCCACCGGTCATCCCTTCGCGACCTTCCTGATGGGCGCCGCGAACTCTGCGAGCAAATCCGTCTACGCCACGGAGCCGGGCTATCGCGCGGGCTTGTTCGCTTTTTTTGCCCAGGACGACTGGCGGGCGACCTCCAAGCTCACTCTCAACATCGGAATCCGGTGGGAGATACCGCTTCCCAAGAAGGAAGCATACGATCGTCAATCCGGTTTCGATCCCACTCTGCCGAACCCCGGTGCGGACAATATCCCGGGGGCCCTGGAATTCCTGGGCAGTTGCTCGACTTGCGTCCACCGCTCTTCCTTCCAGAATTGGTACTTTAAGGAGGTGGCGCCGCGCTTGGGCGTTGCCTACGCACCTACTAAGAACCTGGTATTGCGCGGCGGCTACGGAATCTCCTATGGTCCGCCCATCTTGAACAATTTCGGGAGCCAGAACCTTTATGGCTACAACAGTGGTATTGCCCTTCACCATGCCTCAGGCGCCGTTAACGCGGTCAACCCCGTGACCTACCTCTCATCACTGGCCAGCGCGGCGCTGCCGGCGAATGCCAACGTGGGTTTGCCCCCCTTCAACCCGGTGTTGCCGGATACGGATCCGGCGCAAGCGAACGGCAATAGCCTCGACTTCCTCCCTGTAAACTCATTGGCCCAGCCTTATGTGCAGAATTGGAGTGCCGGGTTCCAGTACCAACTCCCCCACCAGATCATGGTCGAGGCGAATTACCTGGGCTCGAAGGGGACGCGGCTGCTTGACAGCTACTTCGCCAACTATTTCAACCAGCCGAATTCGAAGTTCATGGCGCTGGGCGACAATCTGAATGACGACTTGGCTTTGGACTTGGCGGACCCGGTCATGGGCCCCGTCCTTGCCTCCTATGGCGTTACCCAGTTGCCCTACCCCGACTTCGAGAATTCTAATAATTGCGGAGCAACTTTGGCGAATGCCTTAGCGCCCAACGCAGAGTTTTGCGGCCTGACCAACAACTATCCCACCATGGGTAGTTCCACCTATCACTCCCTCCAGGTTATGGCGAAGAAGAACGCGGCCCATGGGCTGACCTTCATTGCTGCGTACACGATCTCCAAAGCCCTCACGGACACGGACACAGCCCTCTACTACCCGAGTGATAGCGTGGTGCAGGATTTCTACAACCGCAAAGAGGCGAAATCCCTCGCTTCCTTCGATTATCCTCAAAATCTCAAGCTGACCTGGATTTACGCGCTGCCCTTTGGACACGGGCGGAGGTGGCTGACCTCGGCCGGAAAGGCCGACCGGTTGTTCTCCGGATGGCAGATCACGGCGATTCAAAACTACAATTCCGGTGATCCGCTGACCATTCATTCGGCACTGAGCCCCGTCTTCACTCCGGGCCTACTTGCGGATATCGTTCCGGGGGTCCCGCAGAGGGTCACGCCGCAGGGATTGAACTACAACCTTGCCTATGACCCCAACTCCGGGGCAGTGACCAACGGTACGGCCATGCTCAACCCCAACGCCTTTGTCGATCCGCCGTCCTCACCTAACAACGGCTATCCGTTGCGGGTCGGAACCGCGCCGCGTTTCTTGCCGAATGTCCGGGGACCCGGACAAGAGAGCGAGAGCTTCGGCATCATCAAGGACACGAAAATCAACGAACGGGTCACGTTCCAGGTGAGGGGCGACATGTTCAACGTCTTGAATCGCACGGGACGCGGCGACCCGGATACGTATCTGGGTGACGGTTTACCGTCGCAAGGAGGGACCTTCGGCTTGATTACGGGGCCGTATAACGGGCCGCGGGTCGTCCAATTCGCGATGCGTTTGAATTTCTAAACTTGAATTCTATGCCGCTCCTCAACGGCCCGCCCTGCGGCGGGCCGTTTATTTCTACGACCTTTTCACCGCAGAGGCGCGGAGGGAACATGGCAGGGCATTCCCCAAAACGTTGTCATCTCTGTTGCGCCTGCATCGTCTTGGGCTCGATTTTCCTGCTCTCCTGTGGCTCCGGCTCTTCCTCCAGCCCCAGCCCGACCCCCCAGCCGACTCCCCAGCCGACTTGCAGCAACACCGGAACCGGCAGCCCGACCGATTACAGCACCAGCCCAGTGATTTCCGGCTGCCCGGTGTTTCCCACGGATAACCCCTGGAACGCCGACGTCTCCAACTACTGCGTTGACCCCAACTCGGACCAGTACGTGGCGAGCATCAACCAGGAAAAGCAGTACCTCCATGCCGACTTCGGCCCCGACCCCGGCGACGGGATTCCTTACATCGTGGTGCCGCCCACCCAGCCGCCGGTGACCGTTATCTTCAATCAGTATCCTGCCGAGAGCGACTTTGGGACCTCCGGAGCCAACTGCACCACGACGGCAACCAGCGGCTGCTATCCCTTTCCATCCAACGCCCCCGTGGAGGCCGGCAGCGACCACCACGTGCTGACGCTCGAAGCCGATCCCAATCATCAAAACTGCACGCTGTACGAGGTGTGGGAAGGCGTTAAGGATGCGAACGACAACAACTGGACCGCGGCCAACGGCGCTATTTTCAACTTGTATTCCGACAAACTGCGGACCGACGGCTGGACCTCTGCGGACGCCGCCGGGTTACCGATCCTTGCCGGATTGGCGCGCTACGAGGAGGTGGTAGCCGGTCCAATTAAACACGCGTTGCGGTTCAGCGTCTACCAAAGTCAGGCGGGCTTCATTCATCCCGCCACCCACTTCGCGAGCGAGTCCAATAATCCTGCCCTGCCCCCCATGGGTCTGCGCCTGCGCTTGAAGGCTTCCTACGATATATCCACTTACACCGGTCAGTCCCTCGTCATCCTGACCGCACTCAAGAAGTACGGCATGATCGTGGCGGATAACGGCAGCAGTTGGTACATCACCGGCGCGCCCGACCCCGGGTGGAACAACACGGACCTTGACCAGCTTAAAGCCGTTCCCGGCAGCGCCTTCGAAGTGGTGCAGACGGGGACGATTCAGACGAACCAATAGCGTGCGCAGCAGAGCCGCAAGAGAAAGTCAAAAGTCAAAAGTCAAAAGGCAAAAGGCAAAAGTCAAAAGTCAAAAGTCAAAAGGCAAAGGTGAGAGGCCGTAGGTTCAAGGACCCTTGCTCAAAAACATGAATCTACGGTATGGCAATGCCGAGGTGCCCAAAAGCCCGCATAGCGGGCGTCATCATGTAGCCCACGGCGCCAGCCGTGGGACAATCTACGTGGCTCAAGGGCTCCTGCGCGCCTCGTACTCCCACGGCTTGCGAAGGTGTGAAAAAATGCGGTATTAACCACTGAGGTACAGAGACACAGAGAGAGGGTCCTTTGTTTTCTTGCCTCTGCGCCTCTGTGCCTCGGTGGTTAAAAGAATTTCAAGAATTTTTCACACCTTCTTGCGCC
>Ga0209039_10002845_pt1 | contig 14150 bp, 8 predicted proteins | sample BogFormECP12_OM1_FD_188238 | JGI IMG/M metagenome (GOLD analysis project Ga0209039, IMG submission 188238) | Bog forest soil microbial communities from Calvert Island, British Columbia, Canada - ECP12_OM1 (SPAdes) (version 2) | ecosystem: Environmental > Aquatic > Freshwater > Wetlands > Bog ...
TCATGAGGCTTGACAATGCGGCACCGTTTCTCTTCAATCACTTGAGAGAAAGCATCGGTAGGCTGTGATTCATCCCGCGGCTTGGCCACTGGAAAACGCAGGCTGGGCATTACCTCTGCAATCGGCCCCCCAGGGACAGGGTGACGTTCTATCCACGCAATGTATGAAATGCTGTCGCGCAATCCGTGTTGTAAATCGCGCTCCCAAGCTTTGCGCGCTTCCATCTCGTCCACGTCACCGATTCCTATTTTGCCCACTAAGTACTCGTTGCGGTCATCGAGAAGAAGCAGTACTGCCCGATTAAAGCCTAAGCCGCATCCTGCGGTAATACCGTTGAGCACGACGTGGAGTACCTTATCCAGATCGGTTGCCTGCTGAGCGTAATCGGAAATCCTGTGAAGAATCGTCATGCGCGCCAGGTTCCAGGCCGCCTGGCCTGTCAGGCGGGAGGTTTGCCAAGCCAGCGAAGCACTATTTGCGAAGCGCTGAAGAATCTCAATCTCGTCATTTTGCTCAGTGAGCGATACCCCCCCGGTGTGCTTACCCACGAAAAGAACCCCGGCCACGTCACCCACGATTTTCAGCGGCACGCCAACGGCGGTCTCAATGTCCCACTCCTCAAATATTGCTTCACGATGCGGCCACTTGTTATAATCATTGATGATCTTCATCTCGCCGGAAACTGCAACCTGCCAGCCGAGGCCATCTGAACGTGGTACTCGGTTTCCGATGCGCCAACCCGGTAGCTTGGAAAACCGCCTTCCAGGTTGCCGCTTGTAGCTTGGGCCTAGCTCTAGCTGTTCGAGGTCTGGATGATGAATATACAGTACACCCACCGTTCCATCGACCAACTCGACTGCAAGACGGACGATTTCCTGGAGGAGTACCTTTTCCTCCTCTGGAGGGCGAATGTTCAGCGATGCTTCGTCCAACTGCCGCAAGCGTCTTTGGCGGCGCTCCAGATCGCTTTTCTGCTGTTGAGCTTCCTCGAGGAGCTTAGAGTTCTCTATCGCTACAGCAACTTGTGCTGCGAAGACCTTGCACAGCTCAACTTCTCCGTCGGTAAAGGTACGAATGTTTCCGATGGTGTCCAAGCTGAAAGACCCGATGATTTTGCCCCTCACTATCACGGGAACAAAAACGGTTGACGAAATACCAAATCTCAGGAGAATTTCTCTGTTAGACCCTAAAGACTCGTCGTTAGCCACGTCGAGGATTTCTAGGGGCTTCTTGCTCTGTATGAGCCGCTCCTCTGCTGGGATACCCCGAAGCTGAAGCTTCTGTCGCTGAGGTTCTAGCTTCGGATATTCAGCGCGCACGACGCCGAACTCGAGTGCCGTGTCAAAGAGCACCAAGGCGCTGTGGTTGACACCGAACAGTTCAACTGCAGCTTCACAGGCTGTGCTCAGAATTGTGTCCAAATCTAGCGAAGACGTGATCGCGGTGGAAATCCGGAGGATAGTCTTGACATCCGATGCGCCGGGCATAGTTTCTAATGCCTCCAGGTAAACCTTCCTCAGCTTCCAGGTCGATGATATCCCCTCGAAGCGAATCTAAGAATGACATTTACCTTACAAATAGCTTACGGTTTTTCCCGCCCCCACCGGCGCGTGCATCATTGACTTATGCTCACTCCGGCGGCACAGTTTCACTCGAGCCGGTGGGCACTCCCCCTCCCGACGGGCCACGTAGGTTTCGAGGGGATATGGGAGGCCTGGGCGAACCTGCTGCGCCGCAGGCTGGCATTGAAGCCTGTGACCGCCAAACGAAAGTTCCCGACTGAAGCGCAGGATCAACGTGTCAAAGCATAGCGCTGTAAGATAACATTGAAAGCTGGCCGATCATTTGCCCAAAGAGATCAACGCATCTTGCATGCCCATCCCGATGCTCAATAAAAACATATCTGCATCTTCGCAGTAGATGACTCCAGTAGCACGACACATGGTGTCCGTATTGACAAAGCTCTCCAAGCCGTACGAGGCTCCGAGGCGCATTCCGAACACCTAACCACGTGGCTGCATGGAGTTGATGTCCAAAGGCCTTTACGGCCCCACCGCGCCAGCGGCGATTCAAATAGCTGGCGAGAACAGCCCAACCCACCACTCAAAAAAGCCCGGCCCGATCATGTCCGCTTCCTAATGTTCTCAACCGCGCAGTCTGGGCAGACTGCGGTATGGAATCGGAACACCTCAATTCAATCCAGAACCAGAACATTGACTGTAGATTTATCTGAGAGCGCCCCCTGCAGAAGGGCTAGAAGTCAACGAAGTATGCAATCTCGCCAAACGGGTTCACCATCACCATCTGGACTTCTTTCGGCGGGTTGCGGAAGTCAAATCGGGTGAGTTCGAGCATCGTCGCCTCGTACATCAGGAGGAATGCCCGACCAACACTGATAGATAAGTGGCGATAACAGCCCTCACCAACACACTTTTCTAAGCATTTGCTTGGGGGGTTCCCGGCAGGCATGTGAACACCGCGACGGTTCCGCTCAAACTAGTCGCCTCTCAAATCTCGGCCTAACGTTGCCGCTTAGGCGTGGGCGGAACCGGTCGGCCGCAACGGCGCGTTGGGCGGGGTCACGACTGTTCCCACGCAAATCTGCAGCATTATAGATTCCTCAAAAGGAAATCGCTAAGCCGCGCCTCAATTGAGCCAACGTCGGCAGTTTTGCCTAAATGAACATAAATGGCTCCGCCGACATCCGCTGGCATCTTGGCCTCCCCGTGCCTAATGATCAGGCATCTCTCGGGTCCTTTCGAGCTCATGAAGTAACCAGCCTCAAACACGACGTTGTCTCGTGGAGCAGCCCCACCGGGCGTGCCTTCAAGGGGATCGTCCTCACTGAACAGGAACACACCACAGGAACACGCTGCACGCGCATTCTCGATCTCGCTGAGAATGGAACCTCCGGCCCGGAAATCCATCGCCCAGTTAAGCACAGACGCACCTAGCTTCTCAAGCCGTAGCTGGATCTGCGCCGCGGTGCCGGCGCTCTTGCTGCAGTGGCCGAGAAACACGTTTTTGCGCGCCCCGAGTTCCCGCAACCACGCGTTGAAGCGCTTAGTAAAGTCGGCGTTTTCGACCCACTTCTCATCTGCGTTCTCAGGGACATAAGTGATGGTTTTTCCTCCCCCGTTCCAGACGACCCCACGGTCCTCAACACCTTCTTCCTTGAGCAACAGCACGGGGAGCCCGTGCGTCAGGGCTACGGCGCCCTCGTAGTGATTGAATTCACCAACCAGCTTCGTCTCGTACGATGCTTCAGAGATCGTCCACCTGGGAAAGCCGAACACAACGGCGCCGACGCACTGTCGCATCACGCGGTCAACATTTTCGAAACTCCAGGCGAGATTTTCCGGAATACCTGACTCCCAGAACTCCTGCGGCTCGTAACCAGCTTCGCGAACCTTGGCAAGGACAGCGGCCTTGAGGAGCTTGCGGCGCTCGTCAAGGCGTTTGTTTGTAGTCGCGCTGACAAAGACCCGTTTCTCCATTGTTGCCTCCCTTGCCTACTGCCTAAGGGAATTAGAGCATATCTGAACAGTCGGGACAACGCCACGCATAGCTTAGCTCTGGCTAACAGTCCGTTAATCAGACAGTCTTCGCCACGCGCGACTCGCAGTTGCAGTTCGCGATCGTTTGGGCGACTGAACTGAGACCTCAATTCTTACCTAGACGGAATTCAACGCGGTCGTTCACCGCCTGGCCCAGCTTCTGCTTGCATCCAATGTACCGCTCGGTCGTTTGCACCGAGGCGTGGCCCAATAGAAACTGGATCTGTTCGATCTCCCCTCCTGCCGTATGGCACAAGCGAGCGCAACTTCGGCGTAAATCGTGTGGAGCCAGCTTTTCGATTCCAGCGCGCTTCGCGCAGTTTTTCACGACGTACCAGACGACGTTCTGCGTCACGCCGCTGCCCCACAGTGCGCCGTTCTTCCGGATGGCGCGAAACAACCTGCCCTCGCTAACGCCAGCAGCGGAGCTCCAACTGTCGATTGCGCTCTTGACCCAGAGCGGCACCGGCACCGTCCGCACGTGGCCGGCCTTGCCCACCAGGTCGACAATCGCCCAGTGTCCGTCTCGCCGCTGAATCCCTTCGATTTCGAGATTGGCCACCTCGGATCGCCGAAGGCCGCAGCCCAGCAAAAGTCCCAGCATTGCGGCGCCTCGTTTGCCGCGAAGCGTGTCGGTGCGTATAGCGCCCACCAGCTGCTGACCCTCCTCGACCGTCAGCTAGTTGCCGACTGGCTGCCCAAGCCGTTTGACGCCTTTGACCCGGCGTATCCCCGCCACCAGCTCCGGGCTCAGCAGGCCACTGTCTGACGCCTCGTAGGCGAGCCGGCGTACGGCGACCAAACGCAGGTTTATAGTTGCCGGAGCCAGTGGGACACTCTCCAGGTGCATGCGATAACGCAGAACGACGATTCGATTCAAGGCCAGCCTAGGTTCCGAGCAATACCAGGCAATGAATTCGTCCATTGCATGCTGGTAGGATCGGCGCGACTGCAGAGAGCTGAGGGTGTTCAAAACGGAAGTCTTTGATTGGTCTAATTCCGGAAGGGTCAAATGTCGGGGCTTCTGATTCAGGTGCCGGCGACTCTGTTTCTCCATGGAAGCGGCCTCCTTAACCGCTTCCACCATTTGTAAAGCCGTGCGCAACGAAATGAGCGGGTCGTCGTTTCAGCTTATGAAAAGGGGATTTCACGCAAAGAATCGAAACTGCTAGCCGATGTCCTTCGGGCAACGAGTGCGCCGGCTCGACTCGTATCGTAAGGATATTCTGGCGAGGGCTATTCCTTGACACAGACGACGCCCAGTGAAAAAATGCGTACGCTTTTTCAGTGTTGAGAGGAGTTACCCATGACCGCAAAGCGAATTCTTCTCGTTGCATTTGCTTCTGTTGGGATTCTGTTTGTGGCTCGGGCGGCAGTACTGCGATCGCAGTCTGCGGGCCCCGGTTCTCAGCCGGCATCTGCAACTGGAGCCCCCCCTTCGCCACCGGTGGCGCCCGTCAGACCGGTCACCGACGACTACTTCGGGACCAAGGTCGCAGACCCCTATCGCTACATGGAGAATCTCAAAGACCCGGAAGTACAGGCGTGGTTCAAGGCCCAAGATGACTATACGCGTGCAGTCCTGGCGAGGATTCCTGGCCGCCAGCAGCTCCTAGCGCGTATCAAGCAGCTCGACCAATCCGCTCCGTTCCAGGTAGGCGAAGTCCAGAGATACGAGGGTGAAAAGTATTACTACCGGAAGGTCCTGGCGAGCGAAGAGGTGAGCAAGCTTTACGAGCGCGAGGGCCTCAACGGAAACGAGAAACTGCTCGTCGATCCCGGAAAATTCGTTACAGCGCCCGGGACGCACTACTCTCTCAACTACTACGTTCCCTCGTACGACGGGCGATATATCGCATACGGCGTGTCGCCCGGAGGGTCCGAGGATGCCGTGATTCACGTCCTAGAAGCCTCCACCGGCCGCGACACCGGCGAAACGATCGATCGCAGTTGGTACGGCGGCATTTCCTGGCTGCCGGATAACCGGTCGTTCTTCCACATCCGGTTTCAGAAGCTCGGACCGGGCACTGATCCCACCGAGCGGAGGCTGAAAAGCCGTGTGTACCTGCATCGCGTGGGAACTGACCCCGAGAGCGATCCTTCGGTCTTCGGTTATGGCGTCAGGCCCGAGATCGACCTTGACCCCACCGACACCAGCTTCGTCGTCACCGACCCTCGTACGAGGTACGCCTTTGCCGGCGTGAACCGCGGCTTCAGGAGGGAGCTGGCGCTTTACATGGCACCGGTCGACTCCGTGGGCATGCCCGATACGCACTGGAGGAAGCTATGCGACCCTGAAGACGCCGTCACAGGCTTCGACTGGCACGGCGATGATCTGTATTTGGTCACGCACAAGAACGCTCCCCGTTTCAAGGTGATTCGTACGAGTCTCTCTCGCCCTGACTTGGCAGCGGCGCAGGTTGTGATTCCGGCGGGGGAAGCTGTCATCACGGACGTAACGGCGGCGCCAGACGCGCTTTACGTGCAGGAGCTCGATGGTGGCATTGGAAGACTGCTTCGGGCGCCCTATGGCGGCGGAGCTCCTGACTTGGTTTCGCTGCCTATTGAAGGAACTCTGGGGCTCTTTGGCGGAGACCCACGCCTGCCCGGCCTGCTATTGGCGCTCACTTCATGGACGAAAGCCTACCGCATATACCAGTACGACCCCGATACGAAGCGAGTTGAGAATACTGGGCTCCAGCCCCCCGGGCCCTTCGATGATCCGGCTGACGTCGAGGCGGTCGAAGTCAAGGCCCGAAGCTACGATGGGACGCTGGTTCCGCTTTCCATCGTTTCGAAGAAAGGGCTGAAGCTGGACGGTTCACATCCTACTCTTCTATCCGGCTATGGAGCTTATGCGATAAGCATGTCCCAATACTCTGACCCGACCTCGCTGGTGTGGCTGGAGCGTGGCGGTGTGTGGGCGGTGGCGCATGTGCGAGGCGGTGGAGAATACGGTGAAGAGTGGCATCAGGGAGGCATGCAGCAAAACAAGCCCAACACGTGGCGTGACTTCATCGCTTGCGCAGAATACCTGGTGCAGCATGGATATACAGCGCCGGGGAAGCTTGCTGGAGAAGGTGGCAGCGCCGGGGGGATCCTGATTGGACGGGCCTTTACCGAGCGTCCGGATCTGTTCGCGGCGGCGCTCGATAACGTGGGCCTTTCGGACATGATACGGGACATGTTCTCGCCTGACGGCCCCTTGAACATTCCCGAGTATGGTGACCTCAAGACGCAGGACGGCTTTAAGAACCTGTACGAGATCAGCGCCTATCATCACGTGAAGGACGGCGCGAGTTATCCCGCCGTCATGCTGACCACCGGCATGAACGATCCGCGCGTGGTACCTTGGGAGCCCGGCAAGATGGCGGCCCGGCTTCAGGCCGCGACCGCCGGCGGCAAACCGGTGTTGTTGCGCGTCGATTATCAGGGCGGACACGGCGGCTGGGGCGCGACAAGGACCCAGATGGACCAGCTTGTCGCTGACCAATGGAGCTTCCTGCTGTGGCAGTTCGGCGTGCCAGAATTTCAGCCGCAGCGCTAGCCTGGCCTCCGCAACCGGTAACAGCGCCTGCGGGAGCGGGGCGACGCGGAGTTAACATTCCGCTTGAGCGACATTCTGCCCGACAACGACCGAGCGGCAAAGCGCGCCTTTTGGTCAGTGACCGGCTACTGCTGGGAAGCCCAAGCTAGAGTTTTGCGACCCGCAGGCCCGTTAGGAGGACACTCCCTCGTAATCAAGTGGACGCGGAACTTCCCAAGCAAAAAGGAGTGCACGCGTGCAGTAACTCTGGCTCGGGGATCCTCGAGAGCGGAATTGCGAAAGCAGCGTTGAACGAGATATTTGGCCAGCCGCTTCTGCAAAACCGGGTCGCTGATGAAAGCCTGTATGGCGCCATCCACGTTCTCCATGTCAGCCTCCGAAGCATGGCCCTACTTTGACACCTGCAAGGCTTGGATGCAACGATGGAGGCGCAGTCCGGGGGACCGGCCCCGGAATTCGAGGGTCCGCGTGGCTGTTTCATCTTGGCGTCGTTTCTTGCCGCCAGCCGCACCGCATCAGGGCGTTCGACCTTCCTCCCAATAGACGTTAAGATAAGGGCTCAGTGCCCAGACCCAATTTGAGTGGTTCGGTGGCTGCTTCCACGAACTCGACTTCGGGGCCTTTGCTGGTGGGAAGGGGATTTGCCAACAGTAATCGGCCATGCGAACCACCGCGGGGGGTTTATGAGCCCTTAATGGCAACCTGGGTGGTTGGCGGGCACCAAGCCCAGAAGTAAGGATTTCGAACAGATTCGTGTATAAACAGCGGGCAGATAGCGAATCGTTCCTTACCCCTCACTCTCTGAGGGTCCGCACTACCGACTGGCTCTGCGACGGCTCCTCCAGGCGTAGCCCGCGATGCCGACCAAGGCCGTGCCGAACAGGGTCAGCGCTGATGGCTCCGGCGTCGCCCCGCCTGCGGGCTCGAAGAACACTCCGTTAGGTTCGAACACGGGCGGGGCGCAATTCGGGCAGCCGCTGAAGTCGAGGCTGGAGAAATCCTCATGCGCCGGGTCTAGGGACCCGTATGTCAGGAAAGGGAACATTTCCCCCGGCGCGGGCGTGAATCCGTCAAGGAAGTTGATGTCCAAGGTGCCATCCAGCGAGGCCATGCCGGTGACAGCTAGCACGCTGAACTCGCCGGCATTCGCCCCAGTGATGTCGATGATCAATGTGCCATTCGGGCCCTCCTGGTAGTTTCCGTTAATGGTGAGTGTGGTAGGCGTACCGGGGTCGCTCACGTCGATGGTGCCGCCGCTGTTGATCACATTGCCGTCAATATCGCCGCTGCCCGACACCGTCCCGCCTTGAATGAAGATTGTCGTCGCCGTCAAGCTACCGTTCACCTTGAGGCTGGCGCCTGAGCCTGTCTGGGTATAGTCGTTTGTCACGTTCACCTTTGCGCCGCCAGCGACGAACACGCTTCCACCACTATTGGTCATGGAGGCGGCACTGGCACTGTCGCCGACGCCCCCAATCGTGACGGTACCGCTGTTCGCAAAATCGCCCGAGTCGCTCAGGGTCTGGTTGATGTTGTTGAGTGTCATCGTGCCGGCATTCGTGAGGTCGACGGTCAACGAGTCGCCAGCAGCATTGAGCTTAATGGTGCCGTCATTGGTCAGCGTTCCCATCACAGTCAACGAATTCTGGCCTGTGTCGTTCGCGCCGTTGCCCAGGTTGATGCTGCCCCCTGCCAAGTTGGTGAGGTTGCCCCTGATGGTGAGCGCCGTGGTCTGCTGGAGATTCATCGTGCCTGAGTTGTCGAAAGTTCCAGTCCCGGGTGTAAAGGACTCAGGGTATTTCACGAGTGTCAGCGTGCCGGCGTTGCTCGCCAGATTCGCCAAGGAATCTGCCGAACCGCCGTAGGTGATCAGACCGCCTGCCCTAAGCGTGATGCTCGTTCCATTGCCAATGCCCGTGACGCCGACGCCGGAATTGCCGTTGTTGTCGTCGGTGTACTGGAACTGGCCGGCAAGATCGTAGGAGCCGCCGCTGAGGGTGCCGGCATTCAGATTGCTCCAGGTGCCGACGGCGAAGGTGTTGCCGGTGCCACCCACGGTGATCGTTCCGTTGTTCGAGAGCGTTCCCGTTACCGAGACGCTTTCGTTGGTGCCGCTCAGCTTAACCGAAGCGTCGCTATTGTTAGTGAGGTTTCCGCCTACGGCCGCGTCATCGTGTTCCGCCTTCAGGTTGAGGGAGCCACCGCCGTCGTTGATGAAGTCGCCCCTATCGTTCAGCGTCTGGTCGTTAGCATTGAGATTGATGGAGCCTGAATTTGCCAGGTCGGCGGTCAGCGAGTCGCCGGCAGCCTTCAGCGTGATCGTGCCGTCATTCGTCAGCAGGCCCGTCACGGTCAAGGAGTTTCTGCCCGCGTCGCTCGTGCCGTTGCCCAGGTTGATCTTGCCCACCGCTGCGTTGGCGAGGCCGCCGCTGATGGTTAGCGCCGTGGTTTGCTGCAAATTCATGCTACCCGAGTTGCTGAGTGTCCCGACTGGCGTCGCCGTCAGCGTCTGATGCTCGAGGGTCAGCGTGCCTTCCACACTGCTCAGGTTGGCCAGGGCGCTGGTCGGCCCGCCACTCACTTCAAAGGTCCCCGCCACGTCCAGCCCGGCGCCGGTGGGAATGTCGATGATCCCATTCGGCTGATTCGCCAAGTTCAGACTCGCCCCCGACTGGATATTCAGCGTGCCCCCGGTGAGGGCCAGCGTGTCCACCGTAACGCTGTTGCCCGTCGTGAGTTTGAGCGTGTTTTTGGGCGAGTTCAGGGCCGTGTCGTAGACGTTGCCGGAGCCATTGTTCGGGACGCAGTTCGAGGGCGGCGGGCTGCAACTCCACTCGTTCGGGTCGGTCCAACTGCCGGAGCCGGTGCTCCACGTGGCGTTGATGGGTCCCGAGTTGTTGGCTTCAGCCTCCAACTGGACGGCACCGGACAGGTAGTTGAGCACCCATTCTTGATCGTTGCCTGGACCGAAAAACGGATCGGTGATGGTAAACCCGCCCCCAAGCGAGCCGCCAAAGGTCACGAAGTTGAAGGTGCTTCCGTTCGCTGGGTCGTAGCCCAACAGGATGGTGAGCGAGCCTCCCAACGTCACGTTGCCGCTAACATTCATTAAGCCGAATCCGTTGCCGATGTACTCTTCGTAAACGCCGCCCGTCTGGTTGTAGTTTCCGGTGACGCTGATCGTTCCGGCTGTGCTGGCGCCGGGGATGTAGCCGGGAATGATGGTCCCTCCGTTGTTGAAGGTTCCGCCAGAGGTGTTGATGATGCCGGTTCCCTGGATGGTGTTGTCGACATTGTTCAGGGTCCCGCCGTTGGTTATGAAAAAGCCGGCGTTGCCGCCTCCAGGGACCGTGATGAGATTTACGGTGCCTCCTCCTTTAAGGCTCGTCGTACCGCCGGAAACCTCCAGAAAGGTGTTGGTGCCGCTCCCTCCGACAACTTGGAAGGTGCCTTGGTTGTTGATGGTGCCCGAAAGGAAGGTGGTGGAGTTGAAGCCCGCAAAGTAGGTGCTGCCAGTGCTGAGCGTCACCGGGCCGTTGGTGGCGCCGTCTAATTGGGCGAAACTGACGGGTCCCAGGATCCCGCCGTTCGTAGTACTGAGGATGCCACCCTGGATTGACGCCCCATTTAGGTACACGATCGCGTTAGGTCCGCTGGCCGTGATGTTACTGCCGACGACCTCGCCGCTGATTACGAGCACGCCGCTGTTCGTGGCTTCCAGCAAGCCACCGTTGATTTCGCCGCCGGCACCTGAAAGTACCAGCTCGGGAATCACGCCGGAGCCCGTCGAATTGGCGTTGATTGTTCCTGCGTTAATGGTGGCTCCGTCGAACCCGACTACGCCCTCGCCCTGGACCGAAATGCCCACCGTGCTCCCAGGGGTCACGTACACGATAGCGTTGCCACCACCCGGTAAGGTATTTAGCGTAAAGGCTCCCCCGCCCGGAAATGTCGTGTTCTTGCCAACGATCCAAAACGTGTTCTGGCCACCCCCGCCGGTCGCCCCGAAGTTTCCGGTGTTGGTCGTTCCCACAAGGCTGGCGAATGAGCCAGCGGGTAACTCAATCGTTCCGCCATTGAGGGTAGTCAACGCCCCGCCAACGATGGTGCTGTCATTCAAAAGCACCGTCCCGCCATTGGCGACGATGCTGGCGCTGCCATTATTGACCGTGCTGTTAGAAAGCTCCAGGACGCCGTTGTTCGTGGCCTCCATCAAGCCGTTGTTGGTGACTGATGCGGACTGGAGGCTCAGTACGTTGGCCGGCGCAGAACCCGTCGAGTTGGCGTCGATTGTGCCGTTGTTTTGCAATTGCAGGTTGCCAATAGTTCCTGTGCCCTGAATAGTGTGGCCCGTATCATTGATAAAGGTCTCGCTGCCAGTGCCCGTGATGGACGAATGGGCGTTCATCGTAATCGAGCCGGTGCCCGCGGGACTTCCCACATCAAACGTGCCGCCACCTGTAAGCTGCAGGGTCGCTCCGGTTGAGCTGCCCAGGGTGATGCTACCATCGTTGCCAATGTAGGCGGTCTTGCCCGTTGGATTGTCCCATGCCAACGTCCCGCCATCGTTGATGGTCACCGTGCCCGCATTGTAGAAAGCAGCGCCGGGATGACTCAGCCCGGTACCTTGAAACTGGCTCATGTTCCAAACCAGTTTGGCGCCACTCGACACGGCCATGGTGGCGGAACCAGAGTTGGATACGCCGGGATTAGCGGACATGCCGGTCGGTTGAATCGTCAAAGTGCCCGACGCGACGTTCAGCGCGGCATTGTTGGTCACGTCCAGGTTAATCAGGCTGCTGCCGCCGATGTTGTTGATGGTGGTGTAGCTCTCGAATTGTTCGTCGCCCGACGCAGCCATGATCTCGCCGCCATTCAAGTTGATCGAGCCACTGCTGCCCGACGTATTAAGAATCTGTCTTGGCCACGGCCATCGTTCAATACCAAAGCGGCACCGTTACTCAGGTTGATGGCGCCGGTGTTGGTCTCGTTGATGCTCTGAGTGGAGAACGCGCTGCCGTTGATGATGAGAGTGCTGGTGGCGGCAGACAGACTGATGGTCCCGGCGTTACTTAAGACCGCATCGAGCGAATTCCCGGAGTTGGAGCTGCCGATGGTGAGCGACTGCGCCACCCCCCCGTCCGTCAGCGTTTCGCCGAAACCGAGCGTCAGGCTGTCGATGGTGGTGGGGCCCGTATCCAGCGTGACGGTGTCATTCGTGCCCGTGATGGACACGTTGAAGAACTCAATGCTGGTGTCATTGGGCGAACAGCCCGGACTGGACCACTGGCTTCCACTGCTCCAGTCCCCGTTCCCCCCGCTCCAACTGATGTTGTCGGTCCCGCTCTGGGGACACTGGGCGCGCACGGTGCGCGCGCCGACCGATAGAAGAACCGCCAGCGCAAGTTGACCCATCAGCAAGCGCGTTGCACGCTGCGTCACCTTTTCCCCGTTTGCACGCCCACTCATCATCGCATCACCTCCTGCAATCAGATTTATGACTTCTCCCTTCAGGATTCGGCCTCGCGAGGACTGGCTCCATCGTGGGTGAACGAGCCGCCATCCATTGCGGCGCTCTCCTAGCAATGATCGAGCTGTGGTTAACCCTGTATCGCCCATCGCGGTCTCACATGACATGGGTCTCAGCAGAGCACGAAATGGCGGTGCGGGCAGCAACTTCCTTCTCGCGGAAGGACCCTGAGGAGCGAACCTCATCGCCACGAACGGGAAGGCTTCGACCGTGGCTTCCGCCCAAGATGAAACCCCGGTGTCTGCCCTTTCCTTTTCCTGCGAGATAAACGGCCCCGCCCCGAAGAAGTCTACCCTCCCCCTCATTGGCGGTCAATGGCACAAAGGTGCCAGTTACTAATGATAATACGGTATATTAATAGAGCTAAAGCGGACGGGGAAATAGCGTACAACGTACCGGCGCGAGACCTGGCGCTGATCAACGCTGTGAATTGAGGAAGTAACTCCTCCCTTGTCGCCTACTGTTTGCGATTAGCTGTCGATAACAGCCCTTCCATCCAGTAATCAGCCACGAGGTCCCGCTATGGTGCTCTGAGAGATAGATCCTCCCTAGTCGCCTACTGTTGACCCACGAATCTGCGGTCACGGGTCCTCGCTCCTGGGCCGCCGATAATCCACCTGGACGTATAACGGGCTACCCGTAGAAATGCCCTATGCACACGAAGGATCAAAGTAGAAGAATCTGTCGTCGGTGGCTACCCGCGATCAACGCCGTAGTGTGTACCCAAGCGACCGACCCCCGAATCTCTAGCTCAGAAGCCATTCTGCCGCAGCGCGTAACCGGCTCGTCATCTGCTGGACGTGCGCGGTTCTTTGGGTGCGCCGATCATCATCCTGTCGAGCCCAGGGCACAACCGAAGTCACGGACGAGCCCTCTTCTCTGAGCTGCGGCCGATCTGGCGACAACGTGGCGACAACGAAGTCGAAGAAGCCGCGCTGAATGCAAGATTCAGCACGGTGCCGCGGCCCGAAATCGGAACTGATGAAGTCACGTGGGTACAGTCAGGCTTCTTGTCCGTCGCAAACCCGAACTCGGGATTCTAGCAAGTAGGATTTGCCATCAATGGCGGCGAGCTTTGTCACCCCAAATTGTGTCAACCTGTAAACAACATCTTTCCTACCCTCTTGGGCCGCGAATAGGAGAACACATTGAGAATCCAGCAACTCACTTTGCGAGGCATCAGCGAGGCGTTTCGGGAACGCGTGGGCGTCGACTTCGAGGCGCTGGGCCCGGGCCTGATCGCCATCGTTGGTGAAAACGGGGCAGGGAAGTCTACACTGATTGGCTCTGTCTTTGCGGCTTTCTTCCGCCAACTGCCCGGGCAGAAGCGAGCCTTGTACGACTTCTGCACCCACCCGGAGCCTGAGATCGACTTGAGCTTCAGCGTCAACGGTGCACGTTATCGGTCGCTGCTGAAGCTGGATCCGAAAGCCCGGCAGATGGAGAGCTACATCTTCGACGCTCAAGGTGTGGCGCTGGTCAGCGGCAAGAAGGAGGGCTTCACCGACTGGGTGAG
>Ga0209039_10002847_pt1 | contig 14145 bp, 10 predicted proteins | sample BogFormECP12_OM1_FD_188238 | JGI IMG/M metagenome (GOLD analysis project Ga0209039, IMG submission 188238) | Bog forest soil microbial communities from Calvert Island, British Columbia, Canada - ECP12_OM1 (SPAdes) (version 2) | ecosystem: Environmental > Aquatic > Freshwater > Wetlands > Bog ...
AACCCATAACTGATGGCATCCAGCCACAACACATTCTGTGTACTGATGATGGCAATGAGCGCCCCTGCAAGCGGAGCGCCTAGCATGCGTGAGCCGCGCTCACGGGCGGTTGTGCCGGGAGAGTCCAGAAAATTTCCAGCAAAGACCAGGATCAAAAGTTGCCAATACTTTAAGCCAACTGTGGCATACAAGAATGGGATGAGACCGATGGCGATTCCGCTGGAAATATCGGCAGTGATGCTGGTGTGTTTAAAACCAAGTCGATCGACAATGGCCCCGCCAAAGAATGAGGCCAGTACTGCCGCCAATGTCATAAAAAAACCGGTGATACCGGTTTTAGCTGGGCTGCCTGTGGTTTGTAGTACGAACCAGGGGATGGCGATCAGGGCAAGCACATTTCCAATCATTGAAATGGCATTGGCAGTCAAGAGGGCGATGAAAGGGGTTTTATTCAAAATTGGTTTCTTATTATTAAATTTTTCAAAGATGTTATTTTGATGTTGCTTTTCCTTGCCAAGTAAATTATATTATATAGGTATGATTAACTTGCGCTAATAATCCAACGAGAAATGCTAACAGATAAACTCATGGAAACCCCTATCCCGGTTACCCGTACGAAGATCATCGTACCGCGCCGCCGCAATGAACTGCTCACTCGCCAGCGTCTGTTAGATACTCTTTCTGAACTGCTGGATAACAAGCTGATCATCGTAGCGGCGCCAGCCGGCTATGGCAAGACTTCATTGTTGATTGATTTCGTCAATAAATTCGAGTGGCCTGTCTGCTGGTATGCACTCGATCCACTCGACCGGGACCCCCAACGTTTTATTGGTCATTTTATAGCATCACTCAGCTTGCGTTTCCCGGAATTTGGTCAAAGCTCGCTTTCGGCTCTCAATAATATGAGCCAGGATCGGCTCAACCTGGATCAGATGGTCTCGACGATCATCAATGATGCCTATGACCATATTCGCGAGCATTTCATGATTGTGTTGGATGATTACCATCTGTTGGATGACAGTAAACCGGTCAACCATTTCATCAGCCGATTTATCCAGGATATCGATGAAAATTGCCATCTGGTTGTTACTTCGCGCACCCTATTAACATTACCCGATCTGCCATTGTTGGTTGCCCGCTCGCAGGTGGGTGGCTTGAGCTTTGAAGAGTTGGCTTTCCAGCCGCCCGAAGTTCAGGGGCTGTTGCTCCAGAATTATCATATGACCATTTCGGACGAGACAGCCGTACAGATGGCTCAGCAGACCGAAGGCTGGATCACGGGGCTGCTGCTTTCGACGCAAGTCAGTGGCACGGAACTGGTCGACCGCAGCCGGGTTGCAAAAGTTTCCGGCGTCGGTTTGTATGATTATCTGGCCCAACAGGTGTTTGAGCAACAGTCGCGGGAGATGCAGGATTTCTTGTTGTGGACCTCGCTGTTGGAAGAGTTCGACAGTAGTCTTTGTTTTGAGGTGATCGCCAAAGCGCTCAAATTGGATCGCGATTGGGATGCCCTGATGGATGCAGTCATGATGCGCAACCTGTTTATCCTGCCAATCGGCGAAGATCAGCTTTTTTTGCGCTATCACCATCTATTTAGGGATTTCTTACAAAACCGTATCCAGCACAACCGTCCTAAGGAAGCCGAGCTGATACAAATGCGGTTGGCAGAAGTGTACGCCAACCGGCGGGATTGGGAACGAGCATACAGTGTCTATCAACGGCTGGGTCAGATGGAAGCCATTGCAAACATGATCGAGCAGGCCGGGGCGCCGCTGATATCAGGAGGTAAACTGGTCATGCTCAATGATTGGATGGGCGCACTGCCAGCAGAGCTATTGACCAGCCGGCCGGCCTTATTATCACTGGAGGGCGTGCTGGTGATGATGCACAGTGACATAAACAAAGGGCTGGATTTGCTTAACCAGGCTATTTCAGCGCTTGAGCCAGGCCAGGCGCCTTTCCAGATGGCATTGACGCTGTCACGCCGATCAGTGGCTTACCGTTTGCTGGGCGATTACCAGCGTTCCCTGGCTGACGCCGAGCGGGCGCTGGTATTGTGTGATGGGCAGACGGTGAAAAGTTTGCAGGTTCAAGCTGAAGCTTACCGGGCAAAAGCAATGTGCCTGTACCATCAAGGCCTGATGAAAGCATCGTTGACCTGGTTCGATCGCTCGCTAAAGGCATTTCAGGCCATAGAAGACGACCAATCCGTCGCCCGGTTGTTGATTGAAATGGGGATGGTGCTGGAGATTCTGGGCAGATACGAGGAAGCCGAACTGACTTATACCCGTTCGTTGGAGTATTGGCAGTCCAAAGACAACTTCGTCTGGATGTCCAATTTGCTTAACAACCTGGGTCTTCTACAGCACATCCGTGGTAATTTTGAAGAAGCAGCCTCTACCTTTGAAAAGGCTATCCAATACGCCCGGGCCGGATCTTACCCCCGGCTGGAGGGATATACCCTGGCCAGTATCGGTGAGCTCTATCGGGATATGGATGCGACTGAAGAGGCACGTGAGGCCTACCGCCAGGCTCGCCTGATTGCCGATAACGTCAAAGAACGAGTGCTGTCCTTCTACCTCGACCTGGACGAAGCAGCTCTGGCCCGACAGCACGCGCATTACCGTCATGCAGCCGATCTTCTGCAGGCGGCCAGTGAGCGTTTGCAAGATGGCGGCTCGCCCTTTGAGAAAAACCTGCTACAGCTGGAATGGGGCGCTTTGTATACTATTAAAAAAGCTTGTGCGGAGGCGCTGCCAGTTTTAAAAGAAGCGGCGGAGTATTTCTCTGTCGAAGATTACAAAATCGAAGCAGCCCGTGCCCACATCTTCTTAACAGCAGTCAGCTTTGTTAATGGTCAGAAGGCTGAAGCAATCGCTCATCTTAAGGCGATCTTTGCCCTGGCGCCAATCCAGAACAACCGGGTGGCGTTATCCGTAACAGCTCGTGAGGTTTATCAAACGCTTGAGCAAATGCAGCACGATAATGACTATAACCCACTGGTAGGTGATTTGGTCAAGTTAATTCTACAGTACGAGCAAGAGCTGCCTTCATTAAGACGTCATCTGCGGAGGCAGGCTTCAAGTGTTCCGTTTGCACCACCTCGTCTATTCGTACAGGCGCTCGGGCGTTTACAGGTCAAGACCGGAGATCACATCTTGACCAGTACGGATTGGCAGGCACAGGAAGCCTGTGATCTATTCTTTTATTTGCTTACTCATCCAGAGGGCCTCACCAAAGAGCAGATTGGACTGGCATTCTGGCCCGAGTCCTCTCCGGCCGAATTGAAGTTGCGTTTTAAAAATAATATGTACCGGCTGCGCCATGCTGCCGGTAAAGATATTGTTTTGTTTAAGGACGAAACTTATTACTTCAACCATTATCTGGATTATGAGTATGATGTAGAAACCTTTTTAAGGGAGATAAACGAAGCTCAACAGTCAGATAACCTGGATAAAAAGGCCAGCCACCTGCGGGCCGCTTTAAAAACCTACAAGGGCTCTTATCTGCCAGAAGTGGATGAGACCTGGGTGGTGTTAGAGCGCCAGAGACTGCACCAAATCTACATCGACGCACTGTTGGAATTGACCGGCTTGTATCTTGAAAAACGACAGTACGAGACTGCTCTAAAGTACTGCCAACACGCCCTCGAGCAGGATCACTGCCTGGAAGCTGCTCACCGCCTGGCCATGCGCATTCATGCCGCAATGGGTAACCGGGCGGCAGTGGAGCGACAATACGATCTATGCCGGCGAACACTTCAAGACGAGTTCAATCTCCAGCCATCCCCACAAACGGAAACATTATATCAAACACTGACGCGCTAGGAAATAAAGAAACCATCATTTTCTCGCTGATTTTTGTCGAGGTAGGGTATAAAACAGCGAGAAGAATGACACTGTAGTCGAACAAACGCCCTTGCTCTCCACCTTGCAAAACCGTAAGGTGGTTTTAGCGTTAAAAAGCCCCAAAAAGCCATTTTTGCGAAAAATTGGTCAGGAATGCTTTTGATAACTATCGGTTTTGGAGCCTACTTTGGAGCCTACCCCCTGTCATAATAATTCTATAAGAAACTGAAATTAAACAATTTTTGAGGAGATTGAGCTATGAAAAACAAAATGCATGATTTATCCCAGACATCCCCACACGCAGGCGGCGGCGCTGGCGGCTAAAGATCATCTTTGACGCAAACCCGGTGGGCCGCAAAGACCGGGTGGATGCGGACAGGAAATAGGCGGCCCTATCAATCTTATATTCTCAAGCATTTATTCGTTTTGTTGATTGCATTTCTTTCTAATGGATTGAATTTAAATTAAAGGTATTGGTTAATATGGTTAAAAATCAGTGGGCTCTTTCAGCACTGATTGCCTCGCAAGACTTGTTCGTGGTTTTTTTGAATGGTGGGCTGATGCCGATCAGTCCGGAGACAGGAAACCGTCTCATGTCCATTCCAGCGCCAGGTAACTGGCGTATGGGGGAGAGGTTAGGCAGAGGTAAGGCAATCGTCTTACCCCATTACACCACCAGATGGTCTTTTTGGCATACACAATTTCATAACAATGATTCTTCCCGTACCGGGTGTTTTCAGCCCCGGTGACGTTATCATCGCACTCGGAGTTTTTAGCTATTCATCGGAAGATATAAAGCCAAAAACTCACAAGGTCAAGCTTATAAAGGAGAAAATACAATGAATGGAAAAAGAAATACAGGTTCGTACGGTCCGGCATCTGCCACACCCAAACCACACCAGGAAATCAGCCGGTTGCTTACTGCTGCTGTAGTTAACATCCATTTCCGGCAGATGTTATTGGCAAATCCCGGCAAAGCCATCGCAAACGGTTATGCAGGCGAGGCCTTCCGGATCACCAGCGACGAAAAGAGACGTCTTAGCTCTATTCGAGCAACTTCCCTTGCAGATTTTGCCAGTCAGGCGGTCCAAATCTCTACGGGTATGACAGCTGGCGATTAATCAAGCGGCTCAAAGGTAAGATTTATCTTCTGGTTACCGGATGACGGAGTAAACGGATGTCGATCTCTGGCTCTTTCAGATCAGCCCAACACAGCCCTATGGAAGGGGAATACGATTCTATGAATTCAGGCAAAAGGCCAGGGGGGGCGGCATTTCAGAATACTTTTCCCGGTTCAGGGAAAGTCGCTCTCGAAAAAATGGAGAGCCTTTATGCCTTGAACCACCAACTAGTTGCAACGAATAGTATAGAGTCTTTATTGGAAAGTATAGTCCGGCATGCCGTTGACATTATCCAGGTATCTTATTGCCGCGTGTTGACCCTTGAAGCGGATAGTTCATTTATCTGCCAGGCAGCTTACCCTGCGGGCAGGATAAATTCGGGTCATACAATTGGCCGGCGTGAACCACGTCAGGCCGAACACATTTACAGACGTGTATTGATGGGTGAAGTACCCATTTTATTTGATAGGTTTGATGAACGTTTGACCGCAGCAGAGCGCGTTGCGCTTCGGTTGAATTCTGGTTCTTCAATTTGTCTGGTGCCTCTGCTGGTTGATTCAGAGGCATTGGGCATCCTCGTTCTGGGAAAAGAACGCGGGATTGCACGCGAACCTTTCCACGAAGAAAATATGCGCCTGGCTATGTTAATTGCCGACCAAACCGCTAGCGCAATATCCCGTGCACGCCTCAATAACCAGCTTGCCGCTAGTTACCTGGATACTGTATTGGCGCTGGCCAAAACTCTGGAAGCGCGTGATCCCTATACTGGTAACCATAGTCAAAGGATGACTGACCTGGCAGAAGCACTTGGACGCAAGCTGGGATTAACGGATGATGAGATTAAAGCAATCCGTTGGGCAGCTTTGCTGCACGATATCGGTAAAATTGCCATTCCGGATGATATTCTGCGCCGTCCCGGGCCATTAACAAAAGAGGAATGGGTCGTTGTCCGAAAACATCCTGAAATTGGGGCAGAGATTTTGATGATGGTGCCCGATCTTGCAAATGTGGCCGAATTGGTAAAACGTCACCATGAGCGAATAAACGGTACGGGATATCCGAGCGGGATGAAAGGGGATGAAATACCATTGGGGTCGCGCATTTTGGCTGTGCTGGATGCTTATTGTGCTATGACTGATGGACGCGCCTATCGCCCTGCCCGGTCCCAGGAAGACGCCCAGGTTGAACTGGCGCGTTGCGCCGGAAGTGAATTTGACCCATTAGTGGTGAATGCTTTTTTAAGTCTATTCACTGCTGCGGATGAACAACAAAAAGAGTAATAAATTCGGATCCAATCCTCCTTCCCTCCAAATTTAACGGTTTTTCCAGAGTAAGTCAGAAATGCGGCACAATGGTTGTGCCGCATTTCTGATATCAAAAGGATCTTTGTTACCCGGAATTAATTACATGAATATTATAAATATTCTTCTTAAGGTCATAATTTGCGGGTATAATGCCTGAAAACTCTTGAGCATAGAAAGCAGGTGGATGATCAGTCATGAATTAAATATTCAAAGGAAAGCATTTACCTGTCTGATTTCGCGGAGCAAATATGAATTTCAGTCTCTTAACAAATTTTCCTGATGACCTGGAAACAGAATGGAATGATTTACTGGCTGAATCGGTCACTCACGTACCCTTTCTGCGTTACGAATATCTGCGCATCTGGTGGGAAACCCGCGGCGGCGGTGAATGGCCTGATGCGCAACTGGCCTTGATCACTGCTCGGCAAGACGGCCGATTGGTTGGTGGTATTCCGCTATTTTTTACTCCGGATCACCAGGGCCGTCCCAGCCTGTTATTGGTGGGAAGTATCGAAATATCAGATTACCTGGATGTGTTGGTGCGTCCGGGGGATCTGCAGCAATTCTTAAATAATCTGCTGCCCTGCCTGGATACGCTGCCACTGCCGCAGTGGAAGGCCCTGGATCTGTACAATTTATTGGAAACATCGCCGACGTTGCCGGCTCTGGAATCCGCCGCACGGCTACACATGCGCAATTACCAGGTTGAACGGCTACAGCATTCCCCCTATATAACACTACCCGGGGATTGGGAAACATATCTCGGTGGGATCGACAAAAAGCAGCGCCATGAAATCCGGCGGAAAATGCGCCGGGCAGAGGAATCCGGCGTGCCGATGCGTTGGTATATTTTGCAAGATGCACAGAAAGTAAATGAAGAGATTGACGCACTGCTCAATTTAATGGCGCAGGATGAAGAAAAAGCGGCTTTTCTGACACCAGCTATGCGGGTGCAAATGCAAAAAACTATCCAATGCGCTTTTGAGGTTGGCTGTCTGAACCTTGTATTTCTGGAAATCAACGATGAAAAAGCAGCGGCCTATCTTAGTTTCGATTATCTCAACCGGTTGTGGGTATATAATTCCGGCCTGAACCCTAAATTCAATGAGTTCAGTCCTGGCTGGGTTTTATTGAGTTATCTGCTGCGCTGGGCTAACGAACAGAAATACGAAGAATTAGATTTCATGCGCGGTGATGAAGAATATAAATACCGCTTTGGAGCCAAAGACCGCTATATCGTCCGGGCAACCGTATCCGATTAGATCTCGGTCAGGGTACACCCCACAGGCGCAGAACGCTGTCCGCAGAAAGCTGAGCCAGAAAGCGACCATCCGGTGAGAAAGCCAGCCGGCCAAATGGACTGGCGCTCGGTAACTGCGCGGATTGTGTACCATCAGAAATGTTCCACACGGTCGTGCTCAAACCGGAAATCGCCAGCAGGCTGCCATCCGCTGAGAAGGCCAGTTGAGTACTGCCGTCTTTTAGGACAAGATTTAAGTTGCCTTCAGGCATCTGGCGGATGCGGGTAGCATTCCTGCCATCGATGACAGAGGTTATCGCCAGCAGGCTGCCGTTTTGCGAGAAAGCCATTGAATAGCCATCGTACTGGCTAACCAGAGAGCCATCCTTGACCTGCCAGCAACGAATCCCATCTGCAGTGCGCACTGCCAACAGTTTGCCATCCGGCGAAAATGCCAATTCGGCTGCTTCAGAAGGAAGCTGGATGGTTTGGATTAAAGAACTGTCCGATATGCGCCGGATTTGCACCGTGTCGTCCGACCTGGCAATGGCAACCAAACTGCCATCCAGGGAAAGTGACAACCCGGAAACGACGCCTTTATCTACTGTTAAATGTTGGGAGGGGCTATCTCCTTCCAGAGATTGCAAATTGTAACCGGAGTCACCCAGACTGCTGGCCGCCAGATTGGCAGATGGCGAATAAGCCAGACTATCCAGTCCGGCGGGTGATAGTGCAGCCTGCAGGTTGCCAATCCCGGTTTCTAAATTATAAGAAACCAGGCTGCCATCTACAAAACCAACCGCTACATTTTTACTATCCTTGGAGAAATTGAGCAGTAAGGGATAGTCGCTTGCAAAGTCCACGCCTTTTTCAAGCAACAGCTTTGCCTGTGGAGTTACTTGCCATAGGCGCAACCGGTCGCCCAACGAGATAATCTGGCTTCCATCCGGTGAGAAAACCATTAACCCTGGATTTGCATTGGCTTCTGGAGGGATTAGTTCGCCGATTTTGCTGTCGGTGGAAGGCTGCCAGAGCTGGATGGTGGGTCCAAGCAAGGCTGCCAGGCTGCGACCACCTGGGGAAAGCGCAATGCGTTGGATAGGTTGGCTGAACTGGCTCAGCACACCCAAAGTATATCCATCTTTAAGCCTTAGCAGGCGCACTTGAGTGTTGTAACTAGCTGTAAACCACTCATTATTGGCGCTGAATTCGCCCAGGTTGGAGCTTGCACTGCCATATCTGGCGGGCAGGTAAAGGGTGCGCGCCTGTTTGCCGGAAGGCAGGCCCCAAGTAAGCACCGATCCGGCTGGTGACCAGGTTAACAGATAATTTCCATCCGAGGAAAAAGCCAGCCGCTGGACGGGCTGGTCGAAACTGTCCAGGGTCAGGATGAGAGTGCCATTGTTGACCTGCCAGACCTTTACAGTGCCATCCCATAGACTGGCAGCTAATAAGCTGGCATCCGGTGAAAAAGCCAGATCGAGAGATTGCTGGTGTGGATTCACATTAAAACCAACCGGTCCAGCCGGCCTTTGTGGATGATCTGCCGAAATAATCCATAAATTCAGCTCGCCGTTTTCAGAGGCGGAGGCGAGCAGGCCGCCGTTTGGGCTGAAAACAATTTGGCGGTAACTGACCCCGTTTTCGATGGACTGCACCAGTGCTAGGTCAATGGTGTTGTAGAAATATAAACCCTGGGTAGAAGCCACTACCAGAAAGGCACCGTCCGGCGACCAGGCGATCTGGTAAGGGATGCCCTTTCCCCACTTTGCTAAAAGTTGCAAACCAGCTGCGTTTTTGGCCGTAATCGGCTGCTTGGGGAGGTAAACTGGTGTAGCAATCTGGGCCGGTACCACTGGAGTTAATGTGAATGTCGGTGTTGGGGTAGGCGTCAGAGTCGGTTTGACGGTTGAGGTGAAATAAGTGGGATAGATTGTTGTGGGGACAGGCGGGTTGATATTCAAGCAGCCACTCAACAAACTTTGCAGGAGCAGAACGATCAGCAGGGAGGCTAACCCCGCCATCGTTTTTTGTCTGCGAATATATTGGTTCATAGTCAGATCGTTACTGTCCGGATGCGCCCCAGTTCTGGATCAATTGCCCATAGAATTTGACCATCTTTCCCAGGGATTCCACACTGACCCGTTCATTGACACCGTGCACGCCCTTCAAACTTTCGGGATCAATCGTCACAGGGGTAAAGCGGTAGATATTCTGACATAACTCTGCATAATAACGAGAATCGGTGGCGCTCAATACCAAAAAAGGAGCAACCGGAAGGTTGCCAAAAGTCTGGCGGATGGTCTTTTCCAGGGCAAGATAGGCGGCCGAACCGGTTGGTGAAATTGGAGTAGCTTCCCAGGCGCCTTCTTCGACGGGTTGGAAGCTGACCCTCTTATCGCTAATCACTCTGGTGGCATAGGTGCACACATCTGCAATACTATTGCCCGGCAGCAAGCGGAAGTTGACCAATGCTTTGGCCTGGGTCGGCAGGACATTTTCCTTAATCCCGCCGGCCACCGCAGTGGTGGCTGTGGTGGTGCGGATTAGGGCATTCGTCTGTGGGTTCCTGGACATCTGGCGCTTAATCATGCCACCGAACAGCCAAAGATTAGCGAAGGCCATCTGGTAGAAAAATGGACTGGCAATACCAACGCCTTTGAACAGCTTTTGAGCGTAGGTGGTACGGGCGGGCAACGGGTTTTCTTCAAGATTGAGAATAGCTTCAGCCAAAATACCAATAGCAGTATGGGCGGGGGGGGTGGAAGAATGGCCGGCCTCGGCCTCGACTTTTAGCTTGAGCGTCAACATGCCTTTTTCAGAGGTACCGATTGCTGCTACAGGAACTTTGGTTCCGGGTAAGATGTTTTCCAGAATAAACGAGCCTTCATCCAGTACTGCTTCCAATTGGACACCGCGTGACTTGAGCAGACTGGCGATCTCTTTTGCGCCAGCGAAACCGCCGTTCTCTTCATCGTGACCGAAGGCCAGATAAACCGTTCGGCCGGGCTGGTAGCCGTTTTTAAGCAGATGCTCGACTGCTTCCATGATGGTGATAACTTGTTCTTTGATGTCCAGAGTGCCGCGGCCCCAAACAAAGCCATCGGCTACCTGGCCCGAAAAGGGCGGGTGGCTCCATTCCTTGAGGGAAGCCGGGTCGACTGGAACCACATCCAGATGTCCGGCCAGCAGAATAGCAGGTTGTTGTGGGTCGATTCCTTCCCAGGTATAGAGGAGGGTGTAATCTTTGATCGTTTCCCATTTCAGGCTGGTGTGCAGACGTGGATACATTTTCTCCAAAGCGCGGTGCAGCTCGAGCAATGCCTGGCGGTTGGGTTGGTTACGATCCAGTTGCGAAACGGTTTCGCAGCGGATGGCGTTTGAGAGGTGTTCGGCTACCACAGGCGCTTCGACCTCCAGACCTTCGACCGGCTCAACCGGCTCGAACGGGTGTCCAAAGGTCAGCGTGCGCACCAGCACGAAGGCAAAAATAAATAAGAGGATAACCAGCAGGATGATTAAGATACTGGAGATCATAGGAACACCTCGCTGCGAGGATAGGGGAAAGACAAGTTTATTCTACTGTGCTTTTTAAATTATATCAGCACAGCCCCTATTTTTTCGGTGCCTGTACACCGCTCTGGTATTGATCCAGGGCAGCGGAAAGACTGGCAGTTTGTTCTTCCAGCTCTTTCACTTCTTTTTCAGCAGTTTCGGCGCGCTGCTTGTAATCGTCGCGCTCTTTTTCCGTGGTGCTTAGCTTTTTCCGATGACCGCCAATGGTAATGCGCCCGCGCACCAGAGCGGGCAGTGCGGCCAACAAGCCGATCAGCAGGCCAACAGCCAGAGCGCCCAACAGCACCAGGGCCAGGTTGCCATCGAAATGCCAAAATATGAAGGTGACAGGCACCACCAAGAAATTTTGCAGGGCGAAGATTATTGCCACCAGCGCAATGAGCAACGCAAAAAGAATGAAGACCATAATAGTACCACCTCCCTTGTATTTACATTTATTATAGGTCGTTTATAAAGATTGCAAAGGGATTGATTTGTGTGCCTGCGCAATGTAGTAAAAAGGGCTAAAATCCTGATAGAATTTAGGCGGCGGTTGATTTGCAATTCAATAATATTGCTGACGCAGGATGGTGTTTTTATGACTGAACAGATCTCACCCGAAACATTTGCTCATCTGGTCGAGCTGGCTGCGCTTGACCTGGATGCTGACCAGGCTGAATATTTACGCGGCGAGCTCAACCACCAGCTCAAGGCAATCAGTGAGCTGGCGGCGATCCCATTGGATGAAGATGTACCGCTTTCCTCGCATGGCGTGCTCTATACTCCCGAAATCAGTCCGGAGCTGCGCAAGGATGATTGGAAGCCTTATGCCAACCCGGCTGAGATCATCGCACAGGCGCCTGAATCCGATCAGGGCTACATTATTGTGCCCGATATTCCCCACACGACCTTGGAATAGACCGAGAAAACTCTATGGAACTTTGTGATCTATCCGCATTTGAAATTGGCCAGCTCCTGCGTGAGAAGCGCGCCTCGGCAGCTGAGGTGTTGGATTCAGCCCTGGAACGCATCCAGGCGGTGGATGGACGGGCTGGCGTGCTGGAGCCTGGTGAAGAGCAAGCGGAAGACAAACAGCGCGTGCACGCCTTTATCACCCTAACAGCTGAACGGGCTCGTCAAAAGGCGGCGGAAGTAGACCGCCAGCTGGCTGCCGGCGAAGAACTCGGGCCCCTGGCAGGTGTGCCGGTTACGGTCAAAGATATCTTTTGTGTCGCCGGTACACCATCCACGGCGGCCTCGCGCATCCTGGCCAACTTTACGGCGCCCTACACGGCCACGCCAGTGGCCCGCATGGAAGCGGCCGGGGCGATTATGGTTGGCAAAGTCAACCTGGACGAATTTACTTACGGCTCTTCGAATGAAAGCTCGGCTTTCCAGCCCAGCCCGCGCAACCCGTGGGATACCAGCCGGGTGCCGGGCGGCTCGTCTGGCGGCAGCGCCGCCTCAGTGGCGGCGGGCGAGGCGGTCTTATCGCTGGGGACCGATACGGCCGGGTCAGTGCGCCAGCCGGCCGCTTTCTGCGGGGTGGTGGGTGTCAAACCGACCTACGGACGGGTTTCCCGCTTTGGGCTGATTGCATTCGGCTCTTCCCTGGACTGCCCGGGACCGGTAGCTCGCACGGTCAGGGATGCCGCTTTGATGCTGAAAGTAATTGCCGGGGCAGACCCCAATGACAGCACTGCCGCGGCGGCGGCCGTGCCAGATTATCTGGCAGGGCTGGAAGATGGGGTGCGCGGCCTGCGCATCGGCCTATCGCCGGACTATTTCAAGATTACTTTCCCGGATCCACGGACGGGTGAATATACCCAGCAGCCGCTGCCGGCTGAGATTGAAGCAGCCGTGCGCAAGGCGGCGGCGCAGTTGGCCGGCCTGGGTGTTGAGATTATCGAAGATGTGCCCATGCCGAATACGCGCTATGGCATACCGGTCTATTTTGTGGTCAGCCGGGTGGAAGCAGCCTCTAATTTGCACCGTTATGATGGCGTGAAATACGGCTACCGCACCAACGATCCGGTCAAAGACCTGACTGAGCTGTACCGCAAGAGCCGCATGCAAGGGTTTGGACCGCAGCCGAAGCTGCGCATTCTGATGGGCATGTACGTCAGCGCGGCCCAGTACAGCGCCCAATATTACAAGCGTGCCCTGAAGGTGCGCACGCTGATCCGGCGTGATTTTGACCAGGCTTTTGACCCGCACGGCAAATACCGCCTGGATGCGCTGCTTACCCCAACCACACCCACCAGCGCTTTCCCGATGGGGGCAGTATACGGCGACTCGGTCTTGATGCAGTATGCCGACCAATTGACCGTGCCGGCCAACCACGCCGGGATACCGGGAATTTCAGTACCGGGCGGGCTGGATGCGGATGGGCTGCCGATTGGTATTCAACTGCTCGGACCGGATTTCTCGGAGGCGACCCTGCTGAGAATTGGACGAAGCTTCGAGCAGGCGACCGAGGGAGAAGAATGGCGCAAGGCCAGACCGATGGTGCTGAGATAGACGGGAAGCGTCGGCATGGTGAGGGGTAGAGATCTTGAGCGAAATTAAATCACCTACTCCAGGAGAACGCATCTTATCCGCTTTGGCGCATCTCTCGATGTTGTTCGGAGGAATAGGGCTGTTTGTGCCGGCAATCATCTGGGTGCTCAAACGCCGTAATTCGGAGTACACCTCCTTTCAGGCGCTGCAGGCGCTGGGTTATTCGATCTTTACCATCCTTTATGATTTCTTGATGGTGCCAATCATACTAATCGTGATCTTTTTAATCATATTAGCAGGTTCGAGTTTGAATGCTGCAGCCATTCCGCAGGAGAATGCGCTTGTAACCGGGATGATCGGCATTGTTCTAATTTTGATGGGATTGCCGCTGCTGCTGGGGATTTTCGGGGCGCTGGTGTGCCTGTTTGGTGAGGAGTTCCGGTATCCAATCCTGGGCAGCCGGCTGGCGGTTTATCTAAGGCAGGACGGCGCTGAGGGTATCGATCCGGATCACGAAGACCGATTTGTGGCGGCTGCTGTACATGCCTGTGTTATGTTCGTTTCCCCAACCATCCCAT
>Ga0209039_10002848_pt1 | contig 14144 bp, 18 predicted proteins | sample BogFormECP12_OM1_FD_188238 | JGI IMG/M metagenome (GOLD analysis project Ga0209039, IMG submission 188238) | Bog forest soil microbial communities from Calvert Island, British Columbia, Canada - ECP12_OM1 (SPAdes) (version 2) | ecosystem: Environmental > Aquatic > Freshwater > Wetlands > Bog ...
CTTCTCACACAAAACTCCTTGGATGACCTTGTGCGAGAAGTATACGGTCTTTTAAAGTGCAACGACTATGTTAAATTACTTATCAAACGCTCCACTAGTGCCACCGACGTGGCCGAAAAGAACCAGGTGCTGGCGGCAGGCACCTCCTTGCAGGCCCTCTTCGTTGGCATCGGCTGGTTCCTCAACACGATTCTCGGCGCTCTGTCTCTGCTGGCGAGATTCCTCATGATGCTGCATTGTTGGCGGATCACCGCACTTCCCTGGAAGCTTTTGCCTACCCACTGCTAAAGATTGAAACCGTCGATGGCGAGATGGTCAAGCGGTCACTTCAAGGTTACCGGGCAGGACGGAAGGAGGCTGTCCGGGGGACAGCCTCCTTCCATGATTCCCCGTACGACCCGGGCGTCCTGACATAGAGGTTTGTAAGGACAAACCGGCCTCCCCTTCCTCAGCCCACAGTCTGAGCCTCGGTGCAACCCTTAAAGAATATCCACAGATAGCCGGTGTCATGCATTCGGTGCAATGACCTTCTTGACATCACTCTTCAGGCCACGCAGGCGGAGGGCGAAGATGATCGAGATGATCCCAGCGACGATGGCGTAAATGCCAATCAGCCACACCAGACTCAATGCACCCGCGGCCGGAAAAACGAACAGCAGGATGCCAAAGAGAATCGAGAGCACGGCGTCGAGGATCATCAGCCATTCTCCCGGAATTATGTGCCGGAAATGGATGGCAGCCATGATCTCAAAAATACCCGTGACGATCGCCCAGGCGGCAATGAAATACAGCAGGGCAAGTGCAGTGATTCCGGGCCAGAAAAAGGTCAACGCTCCGATGATGATTCCCGCCAACCCTTCCAGCAGCAGCGCCCACCATCGTTCAAAGTATTTATGGAAGGTGATTCCGGTGGCGATGGCAAAGATGCCGTCGACCAGAACGAAAGCCCCAAACAAGATAACCAGGGCAAACACCGTCGGTCCGGGCCAGATCAGCGCCATGATGCCGAAGACGATGGCGAGCGCACCACGCACGATGTAAAGCCACCATTTCCCAAACAGTTGATCGAACATATTAGCCTCCTATTGATTGGAACAGATTCATAAACTGTTTTTTCAATTTCACCACGCGACCCGTTCAGTAAACAGGAAGCGGGCAATGTACGGATGATAATGACCAGCTGATTCGGATTTCTTAGAATTCACCTCCTCAAATCGTTACACCTGCCATCTACGGCATCCTGGCAGGGTTTATCCAGACCATCTGCCAGGCAGTCTGATCAATCATGATGCCTAGATGGTCCTCAGTCTCTGCACCGACGTATACGGCATAGGGATTGCCCAGGTCGGGCAAATTGACCTGGCTGCACGCATAGACGCTCGACAGGAAAGCTCTATGCCCATCCTTTACCGCCAGGTTGGATTGGGCAACGTAATCTGTCACTCCACTGCCCGTCAGGGCTTTTAGATGGATGACGTAAATGATGTCATCCATGGTGGGCGCGTTGACTTTTATGCACAGCCACAGAGTATTTGCCGGGCCGCCAGCTGCGTATACTGCTACCAAGTCTGAGGACGGAACCGCCGTATGTGGCAGAATATCATGGACCGGGTCGAGCTGGATGGGTGAAATGCGCTGACCGGAAGTCTCTGTCCAGGTCGCCGGGTTGAGCGGGTTCCCGACGGTTGCGGTGGACAACTGGGTATCCATCACGGGGGCAAAAAGTTCATTGGCCCGATCGAAACTCTCCATCAGGCTATGCAGGGTGGGCAGCTGCGAGTGGTACTGCTGGATGGCAGAATTTTTCAACGTCACCTGTTGAGGGGTCAGGTCCAAACGGACCCAGCTGTTCGAGGCCGTGTAAAGGGCCGCCGGAGGGACCAAGTCCGCATTGGGCATGTAGCCCAACTGGACCGGGTAGTCGTGCCGGTGGACCAGATAGGTATATTGCCTTGGCCGGTAGGAAGGATCACTTTGTTCAATCCGGGCAAGCGCCAGACGGGTAAAGACGTTCATCCCCCAATGGTCGGGATGAGTATCCTCGGGGTGGGGATACACGATCAGGTCGGGTCGGTAGGCGTCGATGATCGCGGTCAGGTCGGCAAGGTAGTCCTGACCGGAGTAAACCGCCCTGTGATCATAGGTCATCGGGTACACGCTGTGCGTCTGCTGGGTGAACGGCGATGTATAAGGCGAGGAGGCCGACCAGTGGTCGGTCCAGAGGGACGGCGTACCCTGATCCGGGTAGCCCAGGAAATCAACCTGGTCGGAGGACACCCCCAGTATTTTCAATGCGGCCAAGGATTCCTGCTGGCGCTGATCCCCCATCTGCAAGTAATCCTGCCCGTTCGGCCGGACGGCATGCAAATACGCCAACGCGGTTGATCGGGACCCGTCCCCATTGGTGGCGAGCACCACGCGGACCTGGATACCCGCTTGCCGGGCGGCAAGGATCAGGCCGCCCGCTGCGAGCGTCTCATCGTCCGGGTGTGGCGCCAGAATTAGCACGCGCTGCACGCTCTGCATGGGCATAGCCGGGAAGCTTGCGGCTTTGACTAACGTTATATCCGTGCCAAGCTGGAAACCTAATAAGGCAGCCCCGAATAGCAAAGCCAGGATAGCCGCCATGTGTTTTCCAAGCTTCCACACCTTTTTTAAGGATTTTCGTACCATTATCGCCTCATTACGCGATCACAGGGCAATTCCAATCTTTGCCGTTCCAGCAGAATCCCTTGAAAATCCTAAAGCGACCAGCGCTGCACGGGTACCGTCGGCAGCTCTTCGATCCCCCTTTTGTCCAATATCAGGTTAACCGATTTTTCTTCGACACGATCGATCTGCGAGACCGGGATGACCACATCCCTGTGGCTCCTTGGATGTTTCTCCTGCAGTACCACGTGGGTGACCTGCATGTTTTTCGAGTTCACCATTAACTCCGCAACCCGGCCGATATACCCATCCGTAGCTTCCACTCGAGCTCCCCGGCGCACAGCGAACTTACCCAATGGGATGTTCTGACGTTCAACGGGTATATACATTTCTTGTTCAAGATTGTAATCATTCGCCGGAACAAAGTATGGCCAAGCCACATATGAATATTTCCATTTTTCAAAATCGGGCAAGATGACACGAACATATTCTTGCTGGATAAACGGTTCCATCTTTCTAAGTTCGCCCCGAGTGCAGCTCAGCCTGATCAGATCGAGAGCAGTTTCTTCCATCAGGCCAACGGGCACCAGGTACTCTTTAAACGGTAACCGGTTGTCTTTCACCACCAGATGCGTCATGCGCTGGTTGATCGGGTTGACGATCACGTAAGTCGAGCGGCCGACGTGGCCGTCAGAACATTGCACTTCAGCTTTTACGGGGATATCAATCATTTTTTCTTCCTTTACAAAACTTCCATTCTCTTCGCTTAAATATACGGAACCTATTCACTGGACCGGTGTATCAGGAAAAGTATGCGGCCCATGGGTTCACCGGTAGCGGAATTTCTTTTGTCTCGCCAGCCTGAATGCTCCAACCGTCTGTAACGATCAATTCATGACAGCCGGCAGACCGCGCTTTTTTGTCAAAACCGTCTCGCCTACTTCGTTGGCGTCGTGAGCGGATTCTGGACAGGCTGTCCGGCATTACCGCCTTGATAATACGGGTAGGTTACCGGCAGCGGAAAACCGAAATACGCTGAGACGCGCGACACAATCTCGCCCGAGATCTGCGCCCGGCGGGTGTTGTAGGCTTTGACTGCGTCATTCCAGTCGGTGCCGGCCAGTTGAATGGTGTTCATGGACTCATCAATGGTGTCACCCAGCGCCAATGTGACTTGTGCATCCGGCGCGGGTGGCGGGGCCTGGGTGATGGCGTTGACATACAGCGTAAAACCCTGGCCCAGTCCGTTGGGCAACGCGCCCTTGCCTTGCAGCTCGTTCAAGTTCAGCTTGGTCGGGTCCAGCGGCTGGCCGTTCGCGTCACGGTAATTATTTAACAGGTTGGTCATGGCATCCGCCTGAGAACGGAAGTTGCCGGTCCAGACCTCGCCGCTGCTGTTCACGGCATCATAGTAATCTTTGGTAATCTGCGTTTTGGCCTGGATTTTGGCGTACTGAGTATCCACCACCAGCTGAAAATTGGACGCCGAGGACTGGACACCCTGTACCAACGCAACCAAATCGTTGTAATCGTTCGCGCCTGCACTCACAACGCCGCAGCCGTTCAGGCTCACGAACACGGCTCCCAGGAGCAAAATTCGGATCATCAATTGGATAGAACGTTTCATCTCTCAATCTCCTTTTCTTTACTAATTTCCACGCCCGGAGCGGCCGCTGCCGCTTCCGCCGCGACCCCATCCGGAACGCCCTCCCCACCGACCGGAACGCCCACCCCACTCATCTTCATCGAAACCGGATCGATTGAAGAAGATTCCTCTGCGGCCTAAGAAGGGGATCCCAAATATCAACAGCAAAATCAAGATGCCAAAACACAGCTGACCCCCCTCGGCCGTGATACCCGGTGGCTGGTCATCCCCGCCCAGGGTCGGGGTTGGGGAAACCAGCGGTGCGTATTTGCTGCGAGCAACGGTGTCGAACCCTTGCGCCAGGGCCAGCAGGACCTGATCCATGCTATGGCTGGGTTGATAGGCGGCCTCGGCGGCGCGGTTGAGACTCGTCAGGTCGTAAGCGGTCAGGGCGGGCAGCCCCAGACCTACACCGTAGTGTACATCGATGGCATTGGATTCGACCACGATCAAAAAGACCATGCCGTTATCCTTGCGCTCGCCCGTTGGCAGGCCCAGCTTCATGTAACGCAGGAAATGCACTGCGCAGTCGACCCGGTTCCCGACCTGGTCCTCCGGCAGGATCAGGATCATGGTCTGGGCGATGGAATCGGCATCCAGCTGGTCAAAAAGGTCGTCGACCTGACTCACGGACCGCTCTGAGGCATAATCCTGCCAACCCACTACCCAATCGGGCTGATTCAGGTCGTAGCTGAGACCGTAATCCGGGGCCGAGCCGTCGCCGCACAGGGGTGTGGCTGCTGCTTGAGCCCGGGCCGGGGTGAAAACAGCCGAAAGGCTGATCGCTACCACCATCATGGCGGTGAGACACACAGCCATCAGCGCGATTCCCCTCCGGGCTGGGATCCGCTTCACGGGTAATCTACCTTTCCTGAATTGCGGCTGTTTTTCCATCATCTTCTCTTCCCTGCAACGATTCGCTCTATCTTGATCATCCTTTTACGATCCATAGCATACACTTGGAAGAACGAGTCGTTATGAATCGAAATTGCTATATCAGTACCTTTTTTATGATGCACAAGTACAAAATTCTTTCCTTGGACTCTATAACTCGTGATGTTTTGCCAGTTGATTCAACCCAAATTTATCCGGTCGTTTTTTTACCTCGATCTCAGAAAGACCTATGGTTTGATAATTATTGGAATGCATATTATTTCACCTGACCATATGACGAACCAGAATGCAAGGCTCTTAATGTATTCAAAGCATACTTCTCGGCGACCGAATCGACATCAATGTGGTGGGGATTTTCCTGTCCACGTTTTGAGGAGGCCAATCCAATGAAATAGCTAATCCCATAGCGAGCTGCCCCTTCACGCATTTCCTGTTTTTTCTTCTCGTCATCGTTGTTTTTGTTCTTCTTGATTAGAATCTTCGGATGATTCATTATTTGGTATTTCATAACTATCCACCACGGTAATGGTTTGATTAATTTTCATTCAACCTCAACCAAGAAGAAGAGGGTACTTTGTTATCTCATCATGTATCTTTACGTTAAGGCCGAGCCACACCAGGGTCAATGTGTGCTGACCAGAGCCGGGTAAGCGGGTTCAGATCACCTGATTTGATTCCAATCCGAGATATGGTGGGCAGCTGTTTCATAGCCGATCCTGATCAGGTTTCGATAAGTGCTGAAATCCCACATTTGAATAGGCGGGAAGCTTTGCAACCGCATGTAGTGGACCAGTACGCCTTTCGCCTCGGCCAATGCGATCTCCAGATAGATCTCGCGCTTCATGAAGGCGGAGACACTGTTCTCCAACTGGTTGAGCTTGTTTATAGGTCTGGATGAGGTGGGTAAAACGCTCAGATCGAAAGCGATGATCTCTGTGGCACCCATGATCAGGGCAGGTTCAATAGGAAGGTTGCTCAGCGCACCTCCGTCTACGATGAGCTGGTCATCATTTTCGATCGGCGCAAACCAGGGCGGTACAGCGCAGGATGCCAGCACCCCTTCCAGGACCGATTGACCCGGATCCAGTCCAAAGATCAACGTCTGACCCGAACCCATTTCCGCACCGATCAAACCCAGGCGCACGTTTTGAACATGCTCAAAACGCATATCTGATGTAATCCCCGCAGCGATGAGGAATTCCTTCGCTCGCTTGCTGGTGTAGTCTGGACGCCCCGAGATAGCATGCCAAACTAATCGCCCAGGCGAGTCCATCAGGCGGCCTTCCGCTGTACTTTGATATGCCCTTTCCAACGCGGCGACTCCATCCATATTGACGCCCCACAACGCCAGGGCGGCCGCATTGGCTGCTCCAATTGAGGTCCCTACCAGCAGATCCGGCTTGTAACCCGCTTCGAACAGGGCGCGTAATGCGCCTACCTGCAACGCGCCGCGCGCTCCCCCACCTCCTAATACGAATGCCAGACACTTTTCCATAACTTACCTCCATTTTCATTTCACCTTGATTCGTTCCTGATGCTGTTTAGAGCCATTACTTTCCCTTCACCCAAACCTGCCAGCTGTCTTCCGTCGTAAAAGATCATCTATTTTGGGTAGGGTATGCTTTTCCACTGTGCGCTCACGCATGCTGATGACATGGAATAGAACCGGGGAGGCAGGTTATTTCTCAGGCTTGACCGTTGGCTTCACCGCGATCTTCTTCCCTTTGGCTGCAGCGACTTTGGGCAGGGTTAAGGTCAGGACACCGTCTTCAAACTCGGCTTTGGCCTTGTCAACATTTACTGCGCAGGGCAATGCCACCGAGCGCTCGAAACGACCGTAGCGTTGTTCATGCAGGTGATAGTTTTCTTCCTTGCGCGCCTTTTCCTGTTTGGTCTCGCCGGAGATGATTAGAACCTCTTCACGAACCTCGATATTAAGATCTTCAGGCTTGACACCCGGGATAAGCGCCTTGACAACCAGATGGTTGGCTTCCTCGTAGATGTCGAGCGGGATGAACTCAGCGCCAAGCGAGTGGGCCATCCAGGTGCGCGGCAGGATGAAGCTCTCCGCGAGCATTCGATCCATGGCGTCGCGCAGCGATATGATTTCATTATTTTGTTTCTCACGTATGACAGACATGATTTTTCTCCTTTTCTTCCTCAAACAGGCCAGCAGATCAGGCTGGTTTTATCTATTTGGCAGAATCGCCTCCGATTGGAGCGCACAGCGGAAAAGCGTACTCTACTCACCAGTTCAGATTTTGGATCACCTTCCATAGGATACCCCTCTGGGTCTCAATTGCCATCAGAGAGGTGGGGATTTTCTGGTCCACGTTTTAACGAGGGCATTCCAACGAAACGCATAGGGCGGAATCCGTTCAATAAAAAGCCGCCTTTCGGCGACTCAGGCATATTTCTTCATTCAGCGCCCTGGTCATACAGCTATCTTCTCCCTGAGCGCCAGATGGATACCATCAAAAAGGCGCCAAACACTAGAGACAGCGGAAAAGCTACGGCAAAAAACGCGCCGGCGATGCGCTCCCAACCTGCCGGATGGTATGCCACCATGGCCAGGCCCAATGCAATGATGGTTGCTGCCAGCAGCACAGATAGGGTGATCCGGTTCACCACGGCCTTCATCTCAAGGCGTAATTCGTCCAGGCCTTCGTAATTGACGTTGAGCTTGATGTCCCCATGCTCCAGCTGGGTGAACACGCGTCCGGCTCGCTCCGGAAGGGTCAAGCCGAGCTCCACAGCATCCAGGGCGGCATGGGCTGTACGACGCGCCATTACCTGCGGTGACCGCCGATCCTGGTAGAACTGCTTCAGGTAAGGCCTGGCAAATTCAAACAGGCGGAAGTCGGGGTCCAGGCTGATGCCCAGGCCAAGCCCGATGTTCCAGACGCGGGCAAGCAGCACCACCTCACTGGGCAGCTGCAGTTGATTTTTCTGAGCAATATTCAGGATCTCGTTGATCAATTGCGGAGTGCCCAGCTCCTTGTACGAGCCGCTTGCATAGCGATCCAGTAAATGCGCCAGGTCGTGCTCAAGAGGGTTGTGCCGGACACCACCGCCAGCCCCACCCAGGGCATAAAGTTCATCGGCCAGACGGGTGCTGTCGTCATGCACGACATCCAGCGCCATCCGCAACAATGCATCCTTCAGGCGGTCGTCCAACCGCCCGACCATCCCGAAATCGATCAAGGCGATCGAACCATCCGGGCGTACGAATAAGTTGCCCGGGTGCGGGTCGGCATGGAAAAAACCAAACTCAAAGATCATGCGCAGGATCAACCGGGTGGCATTTTCGGCCAGGGTGTGCCGGTTTATTCCGGCCGCATCCAACTGCGCCAGGTCGGTGATCTTAACCCCGCCCACGCGCTCCAGGGTAAGGACTTGATCGGCGGTCAGTTCCCAGTTCACGCGCGGGATGTAGACGCCCGGGTCGGTGGCGAAATTCCGCCGGAAGCGGTCAGTATTATGCCCTTCCCGCCGAAAATCCAGCTCGTTTCTTAATGTGTAGGCAAACTCGTCAGCCAGGGCTGGCAGGTTGTAGATCCGCCCGATGGCCGAGTGAGCCGCGGCCCAATCGGCCATCCCGGCCAGGATCTCCAAATCCTGTTCGATTACGATGGAAATGCCAGGCCGCTGAATTTTGACCACCACCTCTTCTCCATCTCGCAACCGGGCAGCGTGCACTTGTGCGATCGAAGCCGAGGCCATGGGCTGTGGCTCAAACTGGGCGAAGATCGCCTCCGGAAGCTGGCCCAACTCCTGCAAAACAACCTGGCGGATCTGTTCGAGCGGTACTTCCGGCGCAGCGTCCTGCAGCTTTGCCAGTTCCTTGGCATATTCCGGGGGGATCAAATCGGGCCGGGTGCTGAGCATCTGGCCCAGCTTGATGAACGCGCCGCCCAATTCGCCCAGGGCAAGTCGCAGGTGCTCGCCTTGACTGAGAGGAGGGTCAGCCGGGCGTGAGGCATTCGATATGCGAGCGAATAGCCGATGGCCGGCCAACCCGGTCTGCTCCATCATCGAATCCAGACCATGACGGGTCAGAATCCCAACGATCTGGCGCGAGCGCTGCAGCAGATGGGGGCGGGCGTACCAGGGGAGAGGAAAGACGTTAGACATGAGACGAGGTCCCGCCTGAAGGGTTGGCTTCACCCGATGTGACCTTGATCGTCTTCGGCAAGATATTTTCGCTCTTCGGAAGGATCAAGGTCAGCACCCCATACCGAAGGTGCGCCTCAGCGCGATCTGCATCCACGGACAGCGGCAACGTCAAGGAGCGTGTATAAACCGTGGCCCGGCGCTCGTGGCGCAGGTAATTGGCATTCTCCTCTTCGCTCATGGGGGTGACCTCGCCCTTGATAATGAGGGTGTCCCCTTTCAGTGTAATGGCGAGATGATCGGTTTTGACTCCTGGCATATTTGCCCGGATGACGAGCTGCGCGCCGGTATCCAGAACGTCAACCGGCACGATCGCCGAGGCCATCACAGCCACCGGCACATCGCGCGGGTTATCCCAGCCTTCATCGAACAACTGCCGCAGCGCGTCTCGAAAGGCGTTCAATTCAGTGGAAGGATCAAATCCTAACAAATCATGGATTGCGTTTGAAGTATTCATGGCTTCTCCTTTGTCATTCTCTTCAAAATCTCATGGAAATCCTAGAGTGACCAACGCTGCATGGGTAAGGTTGGCAGCTCTTCAATACTCTTTCGGTCCAACTTCAGGTGAACTGCATCTTCATCGACATGATCGATCTGCGAGACCGGGATGGCCACATCCCTTCGCCTCCAGATATGCTTCTCCCGCACTACCAGGTGGGTGACTTGCATGGTTTTCGAGTTCACCAACAACTCCTCAACCTGGCCGATAACACCATCCGTGGCTTCCACGTGAGCTCCCCGGCGCACGGATAATTCGTCCGGCGGGGTGTTCTCGAGGTCCAGATGGATGTATTCGCCCTCTTCTTCGAAAACAACGCCGGGAGCCAGAAGAATGAACGGCCATACTAAATAGGTATCCTGTAGTTGTTTAAAGTCTGGTAACTTGACTTTGATATATTCCTCGTATACAAACGGTTCCATCTTGCTCAGCTCTTCTCGTGTGCAGCTCAACCGGATCGAGTCGGGAGTGGTTTTTTCCACCCTCTCGACAGGCACCAGGGTTTCACCAAACGGAGCCTCGTCGTCCTTCACCACCAGGTGCGTCAGGCGCTGGTCGATCGGGTTGACGATCACGTAAGTCGAGCGCCCGGCGTTGCCATCCGTACATTGCACTTCCGCTTTTACAGGGATGTCGATCATGGTTAACTCCTGATCATCTCTTTCCTTCGATTTTGGAAATTGGTGCTGTGCGCGGAGTAGCAGACTCCGCGCACAGGCAGCCCTTCCTGATCGTTTCAGGGGATCTCTGTGAACTCGCGCTGGAGCGTCCGGCCCAAACTTCGCAGCTGCAGTGAGAGGATAAACAGCAAAAGACCGAACAGGATCGCATAAATTCCAATCATCCAGATGAGGACGAGTATGCCCGGATTCGGATAAACGATCAGGAACGCACCCAAGAGTATGGAAAGAAAACCATCCAGCATGAGGACCCATTCGCCTTTGATGACTTTTCTGAGCCCAATGGCAGCCAGGATCTCCATCACGCCGGATACAAGGCCCCAGGCAGCGATCAGGTAGAGTAATACCAGCGTTGAAATAGCCGGCCAGATGAAGACCAACACCCCGATGACGATTCCTGTCAATCCCTCCAGGAGCCACAGCCACCAACGGTCCTCTTCGGGCCGGATGAGCAGACCCAGGACCCCGGTGACCATGCCGTCCACCAGCGCATAGACGCCGAAGAGAAGAACGATCACTTTCAAGGCGATAACAGGCCAGATGATTACGGCCACCCCGAAGAGCACGGCGACCACGGCGCGAAGCGCCAAGACCCACCATTTTCGAGCAAATACGGCTAACATAAGATTATCCTCCATTGATTCATCAATGCTGCGAAGCGAGCCACCTGCTGAAGGGAATCGGCTCAAGGCTCTGTTTCTCACATTGTCTTCAGCTGCCTAAAAAAGCAGCTGGTGATTGTCCAAAACTGGCGGATTTTCCCGCCGGGAAACCGCGTGGGCATTTTTCATCCAGGCATTCGAGCTTTTCGAAGGTCTGGTTTGCCAGTTTTTCGCTATTAAGGTTGAATGCTGCGATTTCGATTTCCATCACGGCCTCCTCATCAGGCATGTTCGCAGTCCGGTCTGGCAGTTATCAGGATCGTATCGATCATCTTTTCGACCGCACATCCCTTGAGCAGGAAAGCATCCGCCCCGGCTGCCCTGGCAGCCTGTTCTAGTGAAGAATTTATCGTCAGCATGACGACCTTTACTTGTGGCCAGCTGGTCTTGATCGCCCGAGTGGCTTCACACCCATCCATCACCGGCATGTGCGCATCCATCAGGACCACATCTGGCTGGTATTTTGCGATCCTATGCAAAGCTTCCTGGCCATTGGCTGCCTCACTAACCACCTTTATATTCGACCCGGGGTCATCAGCTTTCGATAAAGCGTAGGTTGAAAACAGCGACTTGAGTGCCTCTCGGATGGAGGGGTCATCATCACAAATTAAAACTTCAACCATGTGATCTAAAGGGAGACCATCTTTTCTGGGATGTTGTGTGTTGTGGATCATGCCTGTAGCATACGCCCCTGCGCCCCGTTTGACATCGGGAGGATGATGATTTTCGTGTCCACATTTTGATGAGAAGGTGCTTGCGCAGGATTTTGCGTAAAAGGGTCCAAAAATAAAGAGGCCGTCTGAGGGCGGCCTCCATAACCGATTGGATTAAAATCCTGCTGAGCCTGGATGGCAATCCCAATCATGGGATCATTCCTTTTTGCCGATGCCAACGATCAAGCCTAAGCGCGAGCGTCGAAGGCCTCCAGTGTAGCGATCACAGTTTCGTCAATGATTTAGGCAGCTGCCTCCGCGTGCTGGGTCACTTCCGCCGCCGCGCTGCCTTTTAGAATATTCTGGGCGCGAGCGACTTCTTCCGCGCTGCCATGAACGATCAGCAGGTATTTACCGGCTTTCAATTCTTCTTCGTATTTGAGGATATGTTTCTTGGAAACGCCCCAACTTACCAGGGAACCCAGCACACCCCCACTCGCGGCACCTGCCACGACGCCTTCCATGCTGCCGAGCAATACGGAAGCAAAGGATCCGGCGACGAGTAAAGGCCCAAAGCCAGGGACCCAGATGAACGCTGCCCCGACGAGCAGCCCGAACAACCCGCCTACCCATGCACCGGTGTCGGCGCTGGTCCTCACGACATCCCCCGCGGTCACATATCCGTGGACCACTTTTTCGCTCTCGAAGTTTTGGGTGATGATCGAGACCTGCTTGATGGGAAAGCCAGCCTTGTCGAGCGATTTGATCGCTTCTTCTGCTTCCGACATGGTGTCGTACAAACCGATAGTACTTTGTTCTGTCATTCTAGCCTCCTGAAATTTTTCCTAAGAAGATTTGGTTTTGTACGACAAGAATACACCCCGATTTCCCGGCCGTCATCCGAGAAACGTCGATCTTTCCCTCCACGTTTCGAGGAGACCAGGTTCAGGGTTTAGAAGCGACCTCCTTTTTCACGCCCGAAACTAAAAAATCCACCTGGCTAGAGCCGGGTGGATTTTCGCCATGGATGCTTGCACGCAATTGGGCCATTCAAAAAAGAGGATACTTTTGCTGAGGAGCTGTCCTACCTGGTCAAAAAAGATTGGATTCAATTAGATTTGCATCGTAAACGAAAGATGGCTGTGTTTGATTGCTCTAAAACGCAGCATTATAATAAGAATAAGCATGATTCTATCGATTTCGAGTTAATATATATAGTGTATAAGAAGGATGCTCATGAGATATAGATTCTCCGAGCTGGTTGACATCGCCGCCTTTCAAAAAATGATGGAATCTTTTCATTTAGCTACAGGAATTCCATCCGCTTTGGTCGACCCAAAGGACCAGATCCTGTGCATGACAGGCTGGCAGGGCATTTGCACCCGGTTTCATCGAGCCAATCCCCAAACGGAATGCCGTTGCAAGCAAAGTGACCGTTACGTCTCCAATCATCTGATGGATGGTCCCTATGTGGGTTATCAGTGTATGAACGGTCTCATGGATTATGCCAGCCCAATCGTTGTCGATGGTCAACACTTAGCGAATATATTCCTCGGGCAATTTTTACACGAACCTGCCGACGAGGCTTTCTTTCGCCGCCAGGCGCGCGAGTTCGGATTCGATGAACAAGATTACATGGAAGCGCTGCAGACAGTACCAATTATTTCGGTGGACAAAGTCAAAGCCATGATGGCGTTTATAACTGATCTGGCTCAAAGCCTGGCAGCGAGCGGACTTGAACACCTGCACCTTTTGGAAACGACGACTGAACTCAATAATAGTGAAGAGCGCTTCCGCGCAATCGCCAATTACACCTACGACTGCGAAAGCTGGATCGGGGTGGACGGCACGCTTTTGTGGGTGAACCCTGCCGTGGAACGATTCGCCGGCTACACGGTGGAGGAATGTTTGGCGATGCAGGATTATCCCATGCCCATGGTTGATGAGGCAGATCAGGCAAGGATCGCCGCCATCCGGGCAGAAGCAATTGCCGGCTCCCAAGGGAATGACATTGAGTTACGCGTCCGAAATAAAGATGGCAGTTTGCGGTGGGCAAGCGCATCCTGGCAGCCGATTTATGACTCGCGTGGGCAAAGCCTGGGACACCGGGTAAGTATCCGGGATATTACCGAGCGGAAACAGGCCGAAGAAGCCTTGAGACTGGCTTACGAGGAATTGGAGACCCGCGTGCAACAGAGGACGCTCGACCTGTCCGAGGCGAATAAAGCTTTGAGGAAAGAAATCGCTGTTCACAAGCGTACCGTTGCAGCTCTGCACCGATCGAATAGC
>Ga0209039_10002849_pt1 | contig 14137 bp, 12 predicted proteins | sample BogFormECP12_OM1_FD_188238 | JGI IMG/M metagenome (GOLD analysis project Ga0209039, IMG submission 188238) | Bog forest soil microbial communities from Calvert Island, British Columbia, Canada - ECP12_OM1 (SPAdes) (version 2) | ecosystem: Environmental > Aquatic > Freshwater > Wetlands > Bog ...
GCAGTCGAAGGGATCTTGCGCGCACAACGGACACTTGCTGGGGCCACGCGAGATCCCCTTCGGCAAGCTCAGGGGAGGCTCTCGTCCGGCTGAAGAGGCCGGGCTTCGGGATGACGACTCAGCAGGTCAAAATTCAAACGTTACTTCTGCTGGGGCGGAGTCGCGGGCTTCGGCGCCGGCGCGGGCTGCGTCTTAACCGGTTGCGACTTGACTCCCTGCAAAACCGAAGTCGGGCCGCCACGCTTGGAAGCGTAGATGGATAACGTGATGGAAGTAATCATGAAAGCCACCGCCGACCAGGTGGTGGCTTTGGAGAGGGCGCTGGCTGCGCCGCGCGGACCGAACGCGGTCTGGCTGCCTTGACCGCCGAATGCTGCGGAAATGTCGCCGCTCTTGCCGCTCTGCAGCAGCACCACCACGATGATGAAGAAGCAAACCAGAATGTGAAGCGCTGTGACGAGATAGATCATAAATTCAGGTTTTTCTGAGCGCGCAAATCCGCGCCCCAAAAGTTAATTCCTCGATTGTTCGGTCGGATCGTCTATGAATGAACTTCCGGCGAACAGAAATGTATGGTGCGGAAGGGGGGATTTGAACCCCCACGCCTTTCGGCGCCACCCCCTCAAGATGGTGTGTCTGCCAGTTCCACCACTTCCGCACGGATGTGAACTGTCACGTCAGGGCAGCACTTCATTATAGCAAAGCAGGCGCGCGGCGCCGGGGGGGGTATCTGGCACAACCCTGCCGACGGCAGTGGGTCGCTGGCCGCCCCAAGCGCCCAATTACTACGGGATTCGCGGCGCGAATGCGAGCGCCACGCCTAGGATAATCATAACGACTGCTAGGGTTGTTAGCCAAATTCTGAAAGAACTGCTGCAGAACTGCGACTGCATACAGACACTCCTTCTACTCCTACAACGACAGTCTGTCGTGAATTCGCAATCGCCCTATTTACTACTTTGACTTTTGTTACAAAAGCCGAACAGCGGGGAGTCTCGGCGCAATTTTGTCAAGTGTATTATTGCGACATTTCTTCTTGACACGCCTCCGCCCGTAGCCTACGGTAAAGCGTTCAGGCATTCGTGCCTGAACGAAGCCGTATCTCATGCAGAGTGGCCGAGGGTAACGGGCCCGCAGAAGCCACGACAACCGGATCAGGAAACAGCCTGATCGTCTGGTGCCAATTCCCGCCCGGTTTGCGGGGGACATGAGATCGCGGTGAGTATGTGCCTCGTCCCCTCAATCCCGGATGAGGCATTCGTGTTTTTAGGGCGCGCAGGGCCCAGCGCAGCCAGCTGGAGAAACATCATGAGTTCGCGAATTTATTTTGATCATTCCGCTACTACCCCGCTCGATCCACGCGTGCTCCGAGCGATGGGGCCATTTCTGAGCGGAGCGTTCGGCAATCCGTCGAGCCTGCATCAGGAAGGTCGTGCTGCCCGCCAGGCGGCCGAGACGGCGCGCGTACAAGTAGCGTCTCTGATCGGTGCGCAACCGGACGAAATCGTCTTCACCGGGAGCGGCACCGAAGCCGACAACCTGGCGCTCATCGGCACCGTGCGCGCGAGCGGCCGCTCTGGCCATGTCGTGACCAGCTCCATCGAGCATGCGGCGATTCTCGAGACGTGCCGATTCCTTGCCGAGTCGGGAACCCAGCCAGGAGCGAAGATCACTCATCTTCCTGTCAGTTCCGAGGGCCTCGTCAGCACCGAAAGTCTACTGCGCGCGTTGCAGTCGGACGTGACCATAGTCTCTATTATGGCCGCGAACAACGTGGTAGGAACGATTCAGCCGATCGAGGAACTGGCCCATCTTACCAAGCTGCACGGCGTGCTATTTCATACTGACGCGGTGCAAGCCGGAGGAAAGATTCCGCTCGACGTGAATCGCCTGCGCGTGGATCTGCTCTCGCTGTCAGCGCACAAGCTGCATGGGCCCAAAGGGGTGGGTGCGCTCTATGTGAGGAACGGCGTGAAGCTCTCTCCCGTCGTCTTCGGCGGAGGCCAGGAACGGGGCCTGCGTTCGGCCACAGAAAATGTCGCGGGAATTGTCGGCTTCGGCGCGGCGGCGGCGATCGCCCGCGAAGAGTTGGTCGAGGAGGCCGAGCGCCTGCTACAGTTCCGCAACCACATAGCCGACGAACTCAGCGCGAAATTTCCTGATTCGTATTTGTTCGGACATTCGGTCGAGCGTTTGCCCGGCCACCTGAGTTTCGGATTCCGCGGCCGGGAGCGGGAACTGGGCAAGCTTCTCGCAGCGCTCGACCGTGCCGGGATCGCGGTTTCTGCCGGGAGCGCCTGCAGCGCGCATCATTCGGGCGAGCCGTCCGGTGTCTTGCTGGCCATGGGATACGACGCCGAGCGCGCTCGCGGTTTGATCCGTGTCAGCCTCGGCCGTTTCAGCACGCAGGCCGAAATCGACCGCTTTCTCGAGATTCTGACTCGCGCGGTCTCGACGCTGACAGAAACTGACCGGACCGGAGCCCTATGGCAGACGGTTGATCAGGCCCCCGTGGCCGTCGTGTAAATTGGGAGGTGAGGGACTGAGAAACCGCCGGTGCCCCCGATTCGTCTCCTTGGCGGAAGCGGAGTCTGTCGCATGAGCGGCGAAGATTCAACTCGCGAGATTGTTAGTTTCTACACCGCTGCCGACGAGGCCTCGCGCCTGCGCACGGGATGGTTTCAGTTGGAGCAGGCGCGCACACAAGAGTTGATTCTGCGCCACCTGCCGCCGGTTCCCGCCACGATCGTAGATGCTGGCGGCGGAGCGGGAGCTTACGCCTGCTGGTTGGCCGCGCGCGGATATTGGGTGCACCTCATTGATCCCGTGCCGAAACATGTGGAGCAGGCGCGGGCGGCGTCAGCCGGGCAGCCCGAACATCCGCTGGCTTCGGCGGAAGTTGGCGATGCGCGCCGTCTGCCGCACGGCAATGCCAGCGCCGACGCGGTGCTCCTGCTCGGTCCGCTCTATCACCTGGTGGAAAGGGAAGACAGGCTGGCCTGCCTGCGGGAGGCGCACCGCGTGCTGCGTCCCGGAGGATTGGTGTGGGGTGCGGGCATCAGCCGCTTCGCGTCGCTGTTCGATTCGTTGTCGAGCGGATTCTTCAGCGATCCGGCGTTTGCGCCGATCGTGTCGCGCGATTTAGAAGATGGCCAGCACCGCAATCCGACCGGCAATCTTCTCTACTTTACCGATGCATTCCTCCATCGTCCCGGCGAACTGTCGCGTGAATTTCTCGCCGCAGGATTTCAGGTGGTCGAAGTGACAGCGATCGAAGGCCCCGGCTGGCTGGCCCGCGACTTCGACCGCCTGTGGAACGATCCGCTGCAGCGCGAGCGCCTGCTCGCTGCCGTGCGCAAGGTGGAGCGCGAGCCCTCCGTGCTGGGTGCAAGCTCGCACATCATGGCCATCGGACGAAAATAGAGACAGCGGTTCCCCGCGAAAATCTCTTTGCGCGAAGAACCACCTACGCGGCGGCAGCGGAGCGATGGGTCAGGTTCGCGACTTTCGGATTCACCAATCGCACCATGTCAGCCCAGTTCATGCGAACCAGTTCGCGATGTGTGCCGGCGTTGAAGGTAATCTCTTCGTTTTCACCGAAACTGGCATCGGCGTACACAGCCATGTCATAGAGATTGCCAAACGGAGGCATGGCGCCGGTCTCGCAATCAGGAAAGGCGTCTTTGAACTCCTTCTCGGTAGCGATTTCCACGGTCTGGGCGCCGGCAGCGGTCCGGAGCAGATCAAGATCCACGTGGAACGACGCCGGGACCACCGCCATGGCCAGGGCGCCGTCCACTCTTACGATGACGGTCTTGGCCAGTTTCTTGCCGGAAAGGTGTACCAGGGCGGCTATTCCCTGGGCGGTGTAAGCGACGGAATGAGAGAGCACCAGGTATTTGACGTTGTGCGAATCAAGGTATTCACGGAGTTTGGTCAGCTGCATACGACCTCCTCGGAGGGTGGGAACGGAAAATTGAGGGGCCCGCTTGCGCGGCTATCTGACGCCAACCATTGTATTCCTGTCATGCCGGTTTTCGGTGATTACCGTCACATTCCCGCAACATCACGAATTGTCATCCCGAGCGCGGCGAGGGATCTGGGTTCTAGCTTGCACCAATCAGTATCGCCGCCGCGGGCAAACCCCCAGATCCCTCGCTACGCTCGGGATGACAAGCGTGTTTAGTCCACGCTACAGCTGAAGACGTCCTAGTACTTCACGATGGCGGCAAACGACTTGGGATCGAGCGAAGCTCCGCCTACCAGCGCGCCGTCAATTTCCTCCTGCGCCATCAGGGAGGAAGAATTGTCGGGCTTCACCGATCCTCCGTAGAGAATGCGCAATTTCTCCGCGAACTCTTCGCCAAAAGTCCGGCTCGCCTCGATGCGAATGACAGCGTGGGCCTCGGCCGCGATTTCCGGCGTCGCGGTCTTGCCCGTGCCGATGGCCCACACCGGCTCATACGCGATTACCAACTTGGCCGCCTTTTTGGCGGAGATGGCGTGGAAGGCCCGCACGCATTGGCGGCGGAGCACATCGTCAGTGGCGCCGGCCTCACGCTCTTCGAGTACTTCGCCGACGCAGCAGATGGGCGTGAGTCCTGCTTCCAGTGCGGTTTTCAGGCGGAGATTCACCGTGTCGTCGGTCTCGCCGAAATATTGCCGGCGCTCGGAGTGGCCAATAATGACATGGGTGATGCCGTACGCGAGCAGCATGGACGTCGAAGTCTCGCCGGTGAACGCGCCTTCTTCCTTCCAGTGAACATTCTGTGCGCCGATAGCGACATTCGATTCCTTGGCCGCTTCTAGCGCCGCAGCCAGATCCAGAAACGGCGGGCAGACGACGATTTCGTCGCGGGTATGTCCGGAGACAAGCGGGAGGAAGTCGCGAAAGAAGTCGCGAGTCTGGTCGGGAGTTTTATACATCTTCCAGTTGGCGGCAATCAGTTTTGTTCTAGGCATATTGTGCGATTGAGACCTCGTATGGATGACCGGATGCAGGTTTGCGCTGTCCGAAGGCGGCTTTTGCAAACGTATCCAGGGTTTGCTTGTCGAACAGAACCAGAGATACCAGAACCAGGTGTTTTGCGGATCGCAGGCTCTCGACCAGAGTAGGAATGGTCACCCATGCGGCCTGCTCAACCGGATATCCAAAGATTCCTGTGGAGATGGCAGGGAACGCTATACTGTGCAGCTTCAATTCATCAGCGACGCGCATTGACTCGCTATAGCAGCGTGAAAGCGTTTCCGCCTCGCCATGATCCCCGCCACGCCAGACGGGACCAACCGTGTGGATCACGAACTTCGCCTCGAGCCGACCGGCCGTTGTCGCCACCGCCTGACCGGGCAGGAGTGGCCCGCGTTCCGTGCGGATTCGGCGGCACTCTTCCGCAATCGCCGGACCGCCTGCACTGTGGATTGCGCCGCACACGCCGCCACCCGGTAGCAATTCGGAGTTAGCGGCGTTCACAATTGCGTCTGCCCAGTGTGTCGTAATGTCACCGCGTTCCAGGCGCACCTCGTATGGATCACCGACTCGCAGCAGCAGCACGTAATCTTTAACGGGCAGGTCCATTAGCGTTGCGCTAAACGTCAACTGCTTCTTGTCTCGTTGCAAAAACCGCGGACTTCCGCTAGCTGAGGTCCGAGGTCCGACGCCCGAGGTCCCTTTTTTGTTTTCCTACTTCTTGTCCGTGAGCGCCTCGACTCCCGGAAGCTTCTTTCCTTCCAGGAATTCGAGCGACGCGCCGCCTCCGGTGGAGATGTGCGTGATCTTGTCGGCTACGTTCGCGGCCTTCACCGCCGCCACCGAATCGCCGCCCCCCACAATCGAAGTGGCGCCGGCATTGTCGGCCACCGCGTGCGCTATCTTGAAAGTTCCCCGGGAAAATCCGGGAACCTCGAACACGCCCATCGGGCCGTTCCAGACAATGGTGCGGGCTCGGGAGATTTCCTCGCAGAAAAGTTCGATGGTCTTTGGTCCGATATCGAGCGCCATCTTGTCGGCGGGGATGGGCTGGCCTTCGCCGATCTGCTGAATCACCGCGTTGGCTTCGGGCTTCAGAGCGACGACGTGATCCACTGGTAGCAAAAACCTCAGATTCCGCTTCTTTGCTTCCGCCAGCAACTGCTTGGCGAGTTCGATCTTGTCGGCTTCTACGAGCGACTTGCCGATTTCCTGGCCTTGGGCTTTGAGAAAGGTGTAGGCCATGCCTCCACCGATGATCAGCGAGTTCACCTTGTTCATCAGGTTCTCGATCACGCCAATCTTATCGCTGACTTTGGCGCCGCCGAGGATGGCGACAAACGGCTCTTCGGGGTCCTCCAGGGCCTTGCCCAGGTATTTGAGTTCCTTCTCCATGAGCAATCCCGCGGCAGACAGCTTCACAAACTTGGTGATGCCCACAGTGGAGGCGTGGGCGCGATGCGCCGTGCCGAAGGCATCGTTGACGTAGTAGTCGCAGAGGTTGGCGAGCTGGCGGGAAAATTTCTCGTCGTTGGCCTCTTCTTCGGGGTGGAAGCGCAGGTTTTCGAGCAGCAGCGTCTGGCCTTTTTCCAGCTGATTGGCGACTTCTTCGGCTTCCGGGCCAACGCATTCCGGACAGAAGCCGACGTTTTCCCCGCGCGCCAGTTCTTTATCGAGCAGCATGCGCAGGCGCTCCGCCACCGGCTTCAGGCTCATCTTGGGATTGGGTTTGCCCTTGGGCCGGCCCAGGTGTGAGGCCAGGATCAGGCGTGCGCCATGACGCAGGGCATATTCGATGGTGGGGAGGGTTTCGCGGATGCGAGTATCGTCCATGACGCGGCCGTCTTCGAGCGGCACGTTAAAATCTACGCGCATGAACACACGACTACCATTGAGCGGAAGATCACGAATAGAAAGCTTAGGCATGGCTGGTCGTCCTTTTATGAAGGCTTGTGTGGCGCGGGCGCTCTCGCCCGCGCAGTCCGTCTGGATGCTGCCAGCAGCGCGGGCAAGAGTGCCCGCGCCACGTGCAGTTTTTCTTAAAGGCCCTTTTTGGCGATGTAGTCGATCAAGTCCTTCACGCGGCAGGAGTATCCCCACTCGTTGTCGTACCAGGAGATCACCTTGACGCAGTTGCCGCCGACCACCAGAGTCATGGGCGCATCCACGATGGAAGAGCGGGCATCGCCGCGGAAATCTATCGATACCAACTCCTGCTCCTCGTAGCCCAGATATCCCTTGAGCGGCCCGGACTCGGATGCTTTCTTCAGCGCGGCGTTTACTTCTTCCTTCGTCGTCTTCTTCTCCACCCACACCACCAGGTCGACTACGGAAACGTTGGGGGTGGGCACGCGCATGGAGAATCCATCGATCTTACCGGCGAGTTCCGGAATCACCAGCTTCAGGGCCTTGGCCGCGCCGGTCGTGGTCGGAATCATCGAGAGGGCGGCAGCGCGGGCGCGCCGCAGATCCCGGTGCGGGAAGTCGAGAATGACCTGGTCGTTGGTGTAGGAGTGAATCGTCGTCATGGTGCCGCTGACGATCTTGAATACGTCGTGAATCACCTTGGCCACGGGCGCCAGGCAGTTCGTGGTGCAGGACGCATTGGAAATGATGTGATGCTTGGCGGGATCGTACTTGCTTTCGTTGACGCCCAGCACGATGGTGATGTCCTCGTTCTTCGCTGGCGCCGAGATGATGACTTTCTTCACCGGCCCGCGCAGGTGCTTCTTGGCTTCATTGGCGTCGGTGAACTTGCCGGTGGATTCGATCACGACCTGCGCGCCCACGGATTCCCAGGGCAGGGCTGCCGGATCCTTCTCTTTGAACACCTTGATGGTCTTGCCGTCCACCGTAATGCTGTCGGCGGCGGCAGAAATCTGGTTCGGCAGGTTGCCGAGAATCGAGTCGTACTTCAGAAGGTGGGCCAGAGTCTTGGGGTCGGTGAGGTCGTTGACCGCGACGAACTCCAGGTTCGGGTCTTTGAGCGAGGCGCGCAACACGTTGCGGCCAATTCTTCCGAAGCCATTGATACCAACTTTTATTGCCATGTTTCCTCCGTAGGTTATGAAGGCGTGATCGTTTGGTTCAAGGTTGAGTGGTGAACAGAAGATGTTAGCAGGGAAAGGGAAGCGACGTAAACGTCGGAGGAGTGCTTTTTGCATGCCCCGATTCCAATCACGGAACCGAGTGAGCCGGATCACAACCAGGGGGTGGGCGGATTTCGCATTCCTTTCAAGAACAAGACTGGCTTGGGTTTCATGAGTGCTGTTACCGTGCTGTGACTTTGATCACAAACCCCAGCGACCATTGTCACTGTTGAATAGGCGGGCCAGGCCTCTAATTGGGATAGCGGTGAGAAGGGTGCGGAGCGGCGCCTGGAACCGCGATTTCCCCAACAAGAGGCTGGCAATGATAAACGACGACGTTGTGAAGTGCCCGCTGTGCGGCGGATTCACCCACATCGACAAGCCCGACCTGCTGGCGGCCCTGAAGCATCCCCGGGTGCGCGAACAGGTGGAAAGCTATGTGGCCGAGCTTTTGAAGTCCCCCCTGGACGAATTGAGTCCGGTCGGCGCTACCCAGGCGGGAACCGATTTTCAAAAGGACGTTCACAAGTGGAATCCCTGTGTGCCCATGTGGCGGAGGAGTCCGAAAGAGTGAGCCTGCGCAGAGCGCGGGAAAACGCAGCCAGCTGTATTTGTACGAGCGACCAACGGAGCCCAAAGAGGTGCAATCCATGAAAGCGAAGAAGATCCTGATTCTTGGTGCGGCAGGAAGAGACTTTCACAATTTCAACGTTGTGTTTCGGGGCAACGCAGACTATAGCGTGGTCGGATTCACAGCTACCCAGATTCCCGGCATCGCCAACCGGCGCTATCCGACGGAACTGGCGGGACCGCTGTACCCGGCGGGCATCCCGATCTTCGAGGAGAAGGATCTGGAACGTCTGATCGAAGAGCACGAGATTGACGCCGTGGTTTTTTCCTACAGCGACATTTCCCACCAGAACCTGATGCACCTCGCCTCGCGCGTAGTGGCGGCGGGAGCCGACTTCTGGCTGCTCGGCGTAGAGCGTACTCAACTCAAGGCGTCGGTTCCGGTAGTGTCGGTCTGCGCCGTGCGCACCGGGTGCGGCAAGAGCCCCATTGGAAGAATGGTGACCGCGGAACTGCGGCGGGAGGGCCGGAAGCCGGTCGTGGTACGCCATCCCATGCCTTACGGCGACCTGGCGGTGCAGGCGGTGCAGCGCTTTGCGGTCATGGAGGACCTGGACAAACAGCAATGCACCATCGAAGAACGCGAGGAATACGAGCCCCATCTGCGCGAGGGCACGGTGGTTTACGCCGGAGTGGACTACGGCAGAATCCTGCGCCAGGCCGAGAAGGAAGCCGACATCATCGTCTGGGACGGAGGCAATAACGACACGTCTTTTTATGTGTCGGACCTGGAGATTGTGGTGGTGGATCCGCACCGCCCCGGGCACGAACTGGCCTACTATCCGGGCGAAGTCAATCTGCGCCGGGCCGATGTGGTAGTGATCAACAAAGTGGATACGGCCGCCCCGAAAGACGTCGAGACTGTGCGCAAAAATGTTCGCGCCAGCAATGCCAAGGCGAAAGTTGTGGAGACCGCCTGCCGGGTAGCAGTCTCGGCGCCGGAACTGGTGAAGGGGCGCCGCGTCCTGGTGGTGGAGGATGGTCCAACTCTGACTCACGGCGAAATGCCCTACGGAGCAGGAGTCGTAGCCGCGCGGCAATGTGGCGCCGCCGAACTGGTAGACCCGCGGCCATTCGCCGTCGGATCGATTCGAGGAACCTTCGAGAACTATCCGCATCTGACCGCCCTGCTGCCGGCGATGGGCTACAACGCCATCCAGCGGCACGAACTGGAAGAGACCATCAATCGTGTGCCCTGCGACCTGGTGCTGGTGGCGACGCCCATCGACCTCGGCCATCTCATCAAGCTGAATAAACCCAGCCTGCGTGTGACGTATGAGGTCGAGGATTTGACCCATCCCGGACTGGCCGAGATTCTGGCCCGGTTCACACGGGAACGGGCGGGAGTGGGGGTCTAGGCGACGACTCTCTACTCACGGCCTTGGGTGATCGTAATCACTGCCCGGCACAAGGGCGGAGCGTATAGCCTTGGTTATGGATTCTCTCTAGCGGCCGGAGTCTGTGCCGCGAGGAGGTAGCCATGGCTGCCGCTGCGGAAGTCGCCCGTATCTCCCTGAAAACCATCCTCTTTCCCACTGATTTCTCGCCGGCATCCAGCGCGGCTTTGCCTTTCGCGGTAGCGCTGGCGCGAACCTATGGCTCGACTCTGGTGGTGATGCACGCCGTTCCGCCGGAACCGCATCGGCAGGTCGTGATTGATCAGTTGCCGGCTGAGGATGACCGCGTCTGGCAGGATGCCCGCCATAATCTGTCTGAGTTTGCCCGTGACCGGAACATCGGCGATACGGCTTGCCGGGTTCTGCTGGAGAGAGGCGATCTCGCCGACGTGATTCCCGAACTGATTCGGGAGCAGGCAGTGGACCTGGTGGTGCTGGGAACCCACGGTCGCAGGGGCGTCAGTAAACTGGTGTTAGGTTCCGGCGCAGAGAAGATTTACCGTTCCGCGCCCTGCCCGGTGATGACGGTGGGTCCGAGAGTTCACCGGGGAGAATGGAAGCTGCGCCGCATCCTGTGTCCGGTTGACGTAGTTGAAGACCCTGAGCCGTTTCTGCACTATGCTCTATCTCTGGTGGAAGAGAATCAGGCGGAGTTCATCGTAATGCAGGCGATACCGCTGGTGCCCTGGCAGCATCGCGCCGCGGTGGAAGTGCAGATGCGCGAACGGATGGAGCGCCTGATTCCGCCGGAGTCGAGGGACTGGTGCGCGCCTCAATTCGTGGTTCGCTGGGAGCATCCGGCGGAGGCTGTTCTGGCGGCCGCAGCCGATCGGGAAGCGGACCTGATTGTCATGGGCGTGCGCAAGGCGCGCGCCGTAGGATTGTCGGATCACTTGCCGTGGCCGGTGGCTTCTGAGGTAGTGAGCCGGGCTCCATGTCCGGTGCTCACGGTACGAATTTAAGTTTGAAGCGCAGCTTGCACCGGAATTTCGGGCAGGCAAGCGCGAAGAAAGTTACGGAGGAAATCATGTCAGTCAGCAAGCAGCAGGCCCTTGATTATCACTATGGATCACGCCCGGGGAAAATTGAAGTTACACCGACCAAGCCCTGCCGCACCCAGCGCGATCTGAGTCTGGCCTATACGCCGGGCGTCGCCGTACCTTGTCTGGAAATCGAAAAGAATCCGCAGGATGCCTACAAGTACACCGGCCGGGGCAACTTGGTCGCGGTGCTGAGCAACGGAACCGCTGTGCTGGGGCTGGGCGACATTGGCGCTCTTGCCGGCAAACCCGTCATGGAAGGCAAGGCTGTGCTGTTCAAGCGTTTCGCCGACGTGGACGTGTTCGACATCGAAGTAGACACGCACAACCCCGATGAAATCATCAAGGTGTGCCAGTTGCTGGAGCCGACGTTCGGAGGAATCAACCTGGAAGACATCAAAGCTCCAGACTGCTTCTACATCGAAGAAACGCTGCGCAAAACGATGAAGATCCCCGTTTTCCATGACGATCAGCACGGAACGGCGATCATCTCCGGGGCGGCGCTGCTCAATGCTCTGGAAATCGTGGGCAAAGATATCCGCAAAGTCCGGGTGGTGTTCAATGGCGCGGGAGCGGCTGGCATCGCTTGCGCCGAGCACTATGTGCGGCTGGGAGTGAAGCGGGAGAACATCACTCTTTGCGACACCAAAGGCGTGGTGTACAAAGGCCGCAAAGAAGGCATGAATCCTTACAAAGAGCGCTTTGCCCAGGACACCGAACTGCGCACGCTGGCCCAGGCGATGGTGGGCGCCGACGTGTTCGCCGGGCTGTCCGTGAAAGGGGCGATCAATCAGGAGATGGTCCGCTCCATGGCCGCCGACCCGATCGTCTTCGCCATGGCGAATCCCGATCCCGAGATCACATATGAGGACGCGAAGGCAGCGCGCAGCGATGTCATCATCGCGACCGGCCGCTCGGATTATCCCAACCAGGTAAACAACGTGCTGGGATTCCCGTTTATCTTCCGCGGAGCGCTCGATGTGCGCGCCACCGCCATCAACGAGGAAATGAAATTGGCGGCCACGCGCGCCCTGGCGAACCTGACCAAGGAAGACGTACCCGATTCGGTTTGCCGCGCCTACGGAGTGGAGCGCATGAAGTTCGGCCGCGAGTACCTGATTCCCAAGCCTTTCGACTCGCGCGTGCTGATGTGGGAAGCATCTGCGGTGGCCGAAGCCGCCATGCGCACGGGAGTGGCGCAGGAACCGGTGGATCTCGAGGTCTACCGGGCGCAACTGGAACGGAGACTGGGCAAGGCGTATGAGGTTTCGCGCACCATGATTCACAAGGCGCAGGCCAATCCGAAACAGGTCGTGTTCCCCGAGGGAGAGAATGAAAAGATCCTGCGCGCCAGCCATGCGCTGGTGGACGAAAAAATCGGCAAGCCGATCCTGCTGGGCAACGCAACGGCGATTCAAGCCCGGGCCCAGGAGTTGGGAGTGGATGTGGAAGGCATGCAGATTGTGGATCCGGTAACCTCCGAGCACCGGGAAGCCTACGCCCTGGAACTGTTCCGCCTGCGGCAGAGGCGGGGGGTTACGCTGAACGAGGCGCACACCCTCATCAACGACCGCAACGTGTTCGGTTCGATGATGGTGCGCATGGGCGATGCGGACGCGCTGGTTTCCGGCGTGACCCAGCATTTCCCCGATACCATCCGCCCGGCGCTGCAGATCATTCGCATGCGTGAAGGGTTGCACCGGGTTTCCGGCTGTTACGCCGTGATCACGCGCAAAGGCGAGGTCTTCTTCCTCGCCGACGCCAGTGTCAACATCGAGCCCACAGCCGAGGATCTGGTGGAAATCGCTCTGTGCACGGCGCACATGGCGCGCCGTTTCGACGTCAGCCCGCGCGTGGCCATGTTGTCGTTCTCCAGTTTCGGCGCGGTGGACCACCCCATTTGCACCAAGGTGCGCAAGGCAGTGGAACTGCTGAAGTACGCCGATCCCGCACTCATCGTGGACGGCGAAATTGCCGCCGACGATGCCGTGTCTCCGGATGTGATCGAGCAACAGTATCCCTTCAGCGCGCTGAAGGGCGGCGCCAACGTCCTTATCTTCCCCGACTTGGCCTCGGCCAACATTGCCACCAAACTGCTGGCCAAGATCGGAGGAGGCGAAACCATTGGCCCCATGCTCATGGGGATGAGCCGCCCGGTGCATGTGTTGCAGCGTACTGCGACGGTTGAACAAATCGTCAGCGTGGCCGCTATCGCCGTGGTGGACGCGCAGGAAAGCGACACCTACGCGCACCCGCACGTGCGCGTATCGGTCGAGCCAGAATTGATCGGAGAGGACTAAGCTAGAACGAGCAAGGGTTCAAAGTTTCAAGGTTTCAACGTTTCAACGTGCGTCACGGTTTGTCCTTGAAACCTTCGAAACCTTGAAACACTGAAATTCTTGAAACGTGCTCGAGGAGCAGATACGCATGTCCACGCTTTGGAAGTCGCGGTACGCCCAGCGCACGCTGGGCATCAAGAGTTCGGCTATCCGTGAGCTTCTGAAGGTCACCCAGAGGCCGGAAATCATTTCGTTCGGCGGCGGACTGCCGGCGCCGGATGTGTTTCCGGTGAAGCGATTCGAAGAGGCGTGCCACAAAGTCCTCACCGAGCAAGGCGCACAAGCCCTGCAGTACGGAGCTACCGAAGGCTACGAGCCGCTGCGGGAAATGATCGCAGCGAATCTCGCTCGCTACGGTATCTTCGCCAAGGCAGAGAACGTTCTGATCACCTCCGGCTCGCAGCAGGCCCTGGACCTGATCGGCAAGCTGCTCATCAACCGCGGCGACCGCATCGTGCTGGAAGCGCCTACCTACCTGGGCGCCCTCCAGGCGTTCAACGTCTACGGGGCGCAGTACGTTCCGATCCCGGTGGATGAGGACGGTTTGATCACCGACCACCTGGACATCTCGCTCCGTTCCGGACCGAAGTTCATGTACGTGCTGCCGAACTTCCAGAACCCGGCAGGAGTGACGTTGTCGGAGGGCCGCCGCCACCAGCTCATTCTGCTGGCTGAC
>Ga0209039_10002850_pt1 | contig 14133 bp, 9 predicted proteins | sample BogFormECP12_OM1_FD_188238 | JGI IMG/M metagenome (GOLD analysis project Ga0209039, IMG submission 188238) | Bog forest soil microbial communities from Calvert Island, British Columbia, Canada - ECP12_OM1 (SPAdes) (version 2) | ecosystem: Environmental > Aquatic > Freshwater > Wetlands > Bog ...
ACAGTTCTCCCGGAGTGGCGGAACTGGCAGACGCAGCAGACTCAAAATCTGCCGGGGATCACTCCCCGTGTGGGTTCGACTCCCTCCTCCGGGACCATCTGATTCCCCCTGAATTCACTCGATGTCGCATCGAAAGCCCAAGGTGTCACGCATCCGGGGCGTTCAAAAGCACCCAAATTCCGAAGCCCTGGTGCCCATCCCGGCACGGCATTTGTCTGGTTAATCGGGACTTAGCCCACCAACTGTCCCTCTTTGTGTCAATGAGGGATGAACAATGCGTGGGATACGGGGTATGTTCCGGCCACCTTAGAAATTTCGATGCGGAGGATAATCAGGCATTCTCCGCCTCGCTAACCGATCGCCGTCTCTTTTGACCATGACCGTCGGTTGAGCAAGAGGTGCACGAGGAATCCGCCTGCAAAAAGAGCGACTCCCGGAACCAAGATCCAGCCAATCCCATCCCGCAGAAGAGCGGTTGCCACAATACTAAAATCAACCGGCCTTCCGATGATCCGTTGGATGACGAAGCCTATCGGAAACATTAAGAGAAACGCCGCAGTAAGCGCGAGCACGGGAAAAACGCTAGCAAGAAGTACGGTTCCCACCAAACCGCCGTGTCGAGCCGAGAGGTAGGCGCCCAGGGCACCAAAGAATGGAAGTGACGCCAGCCACGGCGCATAAAAAAGAATCGTGTTCGGGCCGCTGCCAACGATGCGCGGTTGGAATCCAAGCTTCTGCAGCGTCATCAAGAAAATCATCGAAAGCGTCAATGTAACGAACCCCGGAATCCAGAGTTGGTGCATGCGTTTCTTCATGGGTTGTTCCCTCCTCCTTGCGATAAGGATCTTGCGTTGCAAATCCTGCCAGTCTACGACCTGCGCGAGTGTTCGTTGAACGGCTTCCCGCTGCGGCAAACCTTCCGCGCAAAATAGTTCATACGATTCCTCTAAGTGCGCGGCGAGCTCGGCGTGGATTTCGTCCCTCTCTGCGGCATCCAGAGCAAGGCCGGAGAGGCGCTGGCGGACGAGTTCTTGCCAATTAGGCATTAGCCACCTTCGTGAGCCGTTGCAATGCGCGGAAAAGTTCCGCCCATTCGCGCCGGAGTGGGGACAGCTTCTTCCTCCCTGCCGGGGTCAGCCGGTAGCAGCGCTTGCGCCGCCCGTTGCTGCTCGTTTCCCACGCCCCGCGAATCCACCCATGCTGCTCCATGCGATAGAGCATGGGATAGAGCGCCGCAAGCGTAAACCGCAGCGCTCCCTTGGTTTGTTGCTCGATGCGCCGCGCCATCTCATAACCATGCATTGGCCCGCCTTCGAGAACGCTCAGAACCGCGAGTTCCGCCGTGCCGCGCTTGATTCCTGTCCCGACCATAGGTCTTCCTCCTACATGTAGGATTCTTATATATACAGCCGGAACCTGTCAATAGCCCCGTAGTACAGCTGTGCAGAGACTGACTAGACGGAGGAAGCGGCGCGCGTGCGACAACTCTGCACAAGCATCCTCCGCTCTGGTAGCCCGCGAGTAGCCCAGTCGTGTTTATCGATTGACTTTCACTTGTCTGATAAGCCGCTAAACCTGAAATCTTGTTCCTAGCCCCCACTTCGGCGGTTAAAGCAGCAACTGGCACATACACGAATTTGGTGTTGGATTTGAATTCTAACCACGCCGTCTAATTGACTTGCCTCTGGCGCACGGACTATCATGACCGCCTCATGACGGATTCTTCCTCCATTCTTGGCCGCACTATTTCCCACTACACCGTAATCGAGAAACTCGGCGGTGGTGGTATGGGCGTCGTCTATAAGGCCAAAGACACGCGTCTCGGCCGGAATGTCGCCCTGAAATTTCTTCCCGACGACATTTCCCACGATCCTCAGGCAATTGAGCGGTTCCGCCGTGAAGCACGGGCCGCCTCCGCCCTGAATCATCCCAATATCTGCACCATTCACGACATTGGCGAGTTCGAAGGCCGGCCGTTTATCACCATGGAGCTCCTCGAGGGCCAAACCCTCAAGCACCGGCTTGTCGGAAAACCCATGGAGATCTCGGACCTCCTGGAAATCGGTATCCAAATCGCGAACGGTCTCGATGCGGCGCATGCCAAAGGAATCGTCCACCGCGACATCAAGCCTGCAAATATCTTCATCGTCCAACGCGGCCAGGCGAAGATTCTCGATTTTGGTTTGGCAAAGCTCACCCCGGCGCTCGGGCCCGCCGCCGAAACGGTTGGTGCCTCGTCTGTGCACACGCAAGCGCATGGGCCGCTTGATGACCAATTGACCAGTCCAGGCAGTTCGATTGGCACCATCGCTTACATGTCTCCGGAGCAGGCGCGAGGGGAAGAACTGGACGCGCGTTCCGATCTCTTTTCCCTCGGTGTTGTGCTCTACGAGATGGCCACGGGGACCGTACCGTTCTCCGGCTCAACCGCCGCGGTTGTGTTCGATGGCATCCTGCATTCTTTACCCCCGCCCGCAAAGGAAGCCAACCCGCGTTTGCCCATGGCATTCGACACTATTCTCGGAAAGGCGCTGGAGAAGGACTCTGACCTGCGCTGCCAAACTGCCGCCGAACTTCGGGCCGACCTCAAGCGCCTCAAGCGCGATCTGGAGTCCACTCTCCGGCCCGCGGCAGGGAACAGCGTTACCGGTTCCGGTTCCCACGCCGTTGCAACCCAACAGAAATCGGTCGCCGTGCTTTACTTCGAGAACCAGAGTGGCGCGAAAGAGGACGAATATTTCCGCGACGGCATTACCGAAGACATCGTCACCGAGCTTTCCAAAATCTCGCAACTCGAGATCTTTCCCCGCTCCGAAATGCTCGCCTTCCGGGACAAGCCGGTGACCGCGCAACAGGTGAGCCAGAAGCTTGGCGCTGCTTACGTGCTTGAGGGTTCCATCCGCCGCGCGGGCAACCGCGTGCGCATCACCGCGCAGCTCGTCGAGGCTTCCACGCGGCATTCCGTCTGGGCCGAACGCTACGATCGCCAACTCGAAGACGTCTTCGCCATTCAGGAGGAAATCGCGCGGAGCATCGCCCAGGCATTACGCATCACACTCACGCCGCAGGAGGAAAAAACCATCGCGCGAAAGCCGACGGAAAATCCCCAGGCCTACGATTTCTACCTTCGAGGTAGAAGCTACACCCGGCGCGAAAACATGGACTATGCCCTGCAGATGTTCGAACAGGCCATCCAGCTCGATCCCAATTTTGCCCTGGCGCACGCCGCCATCGCCCACCTCTGCGGGCTAATCTACGAGATCCGCGAGCAGAACCAGAAATGGATTGACCGCGGCTTGGCTGCCTGCAACCGCGCAACCGCCCTCGCTCCCGACCTGCCCGAGGTGCTTGTCGCCCGCGCCCGCATCTGTTACGCCCAGAAAAAATATGCCGAAGCCGCGCTGCTCGCACAGCACGCCATCGAGCGCAAGAGCGACTGTGAAGGTTCGTGGAATATTTTGGGGCGCGCCTATTTCGCCTCCAGCCGTTTCCAGGAAGCCGCGGCTCTTACCGAGCGCGCTATCGAATGCAACGGCGACGACTACAATACCTTAATTCCCTACATGCAATCCCTCGAGCGGGTCGGGCAAAAGACCGATGCGGAGCACGTCCGCGAGCGATTGGTCAAGGTCCTCCGGCAGCAACTGGAGCTTGTGCCTGAAGACGTCCGCGCGCGCATCCTGCTCGCCTGCAGCCTGGCTTACTTCGGTCAGGACGAAGAGGAGGTCATTCGCCACTTGCAGACTGCCGTCGTCCTTCGCCCCGGCGATCCCAGCACGCTTTACAACGCGGCGTGCACCTACGGTGTCCTGGGAAGAAAGGCAGAAGCCCTCGATACCGTTAAGAGGGCCTTCGCCTCCGGTTATAGCAACACGAGCTGGGTGGCTAACGATTCCGATCTCAATTGTCTGCACGACAACCCTGAATTCCGGAAACTCGTGGGTCTCGATGAACACTCTGCGTCTTGAGCATCTTTCTTGATCACTCCCGAATTGCTGCGCGAATAAGAATCCGCAAGAAGGTCTGAGAATAACGCTGCAATCCTATCTGCAATACAACTGGCGAGATAAACTCAACCCCAGATTGTCCGTAAATCCAATCTGACAAGTATTCAGCGCGACAGAGTTAGAAAATATCGCCTTAGCCCCGATTGCTATCCGATTGCGAATCGCGTGCGGGGGCAGGGTGTGTCTGCCCTTCGTGAATCGGAGCGGGAATGAGGCGTCCCGCAAGAAGATGAAGCAGAAACACGACCACGAGACCGCCGGCAATTCCGAGCACGAACCACCTCATGTCTGTGTGTGGGTAAAACAAGGCGTACAGCACGAGTACCCAAAAGGAAGTCGTCAGCACCGGGATTCCGACCGCGATGAACATGGTCCCCGAGAAACCCGGGAGATACCACGGAAACTGGTCGTGCACGGACCTGCGAGCCCACCAGGGAGTGTCGATTTTTATGCCCAACCCCTCGGCAAGCGGCAACTCCGCGTCCTCCGGGGCGCGCAGGTGGCCTAACCTGTAGAACTCAAACAGGTGTGAGTCGATGGACGTCACGCCGGGGATCGATTCCAATAGCCTCAAGTATGCCCGCCAGAATTGAATCACGCGCACGCCGCGGAAGCCGAGCGAAATGTAAAACAGCGAAAGCGCCAGGCCAAATAAAGCCACAATCAGGCTGATGTTGCGGGCTGTCGTTGTAGCGGAAGTTGTGAACGCAAGAGCCGTGGCGAGAAACGCCTGCACGGTTGAGAAATTGTTCATGCGCGCATACAGAATATGGTCCTCGTGGTACAACCGCTCGAGAACCTTGTGCCACGCGTTTTGCGGGTCGGGAAACTTCGAATCGTAGCTCATCACAACCTCAAACAGCGCCCCTGTCTGAACTCTCCTCAAAACGGAATTGTACCTTGTTATGCCTCGCGCCCCAGTTTTTCATCGCAGGCGTGTCGCCTTCCAATGAACATGCAGTGCCGCGCAGCCAAGACACTTCCAGCACTCTGTTTCGTTGACTCTCCTTCCGCCCGCACCTTAGAATAGCGTACCCATGCCAGGCGCCGATTCGCTCACAGGTCAAACCTTTTCCCACTATCGCGTCCTGGAACGTATCGGCGGAGGCGGCATGGGCGTGGTCTACAAAGCCGAGGACACGCGCCTCGACCGTTTTGTCGCCATCAAGTTCCTCCCCGAAGATCTCGCCAAGGATCCCCCAGCCCTGGAGCGCTTTCGCCGCGAAGCCAAGGCTGCCTCCGCGCTGAATCATCCCAACATCTGTACCGTCTACGACATCGGCGAACAGGATGGCCGCGCCTTCCTCATCATGGAATTCATGGAAGGTTGCACCCTTAAACATCTCATCAACGGCTCCCCACTCGAACTCGATCGCCTTCTCGACCTTGCCATCGACGTTTCCGACGCCCTCGATTCCGCTCACGCCAGAGGCATTCTTCATCGCGACATCAAGCCCGCCAACATTTTCGTCACCTCGCGCGGCCACGCCAAAATCCTCGATTTCGGCCTGGCCAAGCTCAACCGTGCCGCCGATTCTCCTCAGCGCAACACCAACACCAACACCACCACCACCACCACCACCACCGACGGCGCCCCCAACGAGTTCCTGACCAGCCCGGGCAGTGCTGTCGGCACTGTCGCCTACATGTCTCCCGAACAAGCTCTTGGTAAGCCCCTCGATGCCCGCAGTGATCTCTTCTCCTTTGGCATTGTCCTCTATGAAATGACCACCGGCGTTCTTCCTTTCCAGGGGGACACTTCCGCCGCCATTTTTGATGGTATCTTGCGCCGCGCCCCGCTCCCTTCCGCGCGCCTCAACCCAGACGTTCCCGTCGAACTCGATCGCATTATCAGCAAGGCCCTGGAGAAGGATCGCGACCTTCGCTGCCAGTCCGCCGCCGAGCTTCGCGCGGATCTCAAACGCCTCCGGCGCGAGTCCTCCGGTCGCTCCGGCGTTCAGGCGGCTCTGGATTCCGGTGAAGTCCACAGTTCTTCCCCCAGCGCCTCCAGTGGACGGCTGAAGCTGCCCTCCTCGCCCGAAGTCGCCGCTGCTTCCGCCGTCTCCGCGCCAGCTAGCCGGCGCTTCGCCTACGCCGCTGTCATTGCCCTCGCCCTTCTCCTTACCGTCGCGGGTATTCTGTGGTTCCGAAAAAACTCCACCTCTCCCGCATCGTTCCGCGGTATTCGCCCTTCGATTGCCGTTCTTCCACTCAAGAATCTCAGCACCGAGCAGGACAGCACCTACTTCAGCGACGGCATGGCCGACGAGATCACGACAAAACTCTCGAAAATCAAGGCTGTGGATGTTGCTTCCCGCGACTCGGTCACAGCTTTTAAAGGCACGGATAAATCCGCTGCCGAGATCGGACGTCAACTGGGTGTGCGGTATCTTTTGGAAGGCAGCGTCCGCAAAGCAGGGAATCAAGTCCGCATCAACGTCCAGCTCATCGATTCCACCACCGGCTTTCAAACCTGGGCCGACGATTTCACCGGGGACCTGCAAAATGTCTTTTCTCTTCAGGAACAAGTCGCCCTGAAAATCGCGGAAGCGCTGAATCTTCATCTCAGCCCGCAAGAGCAGCAGGCCGTGCAGCGGCGCTACACGCAGAGCCCGCAAGCCTATGAGGAGTACCTCATGGGCCGCCCGCTGGTTTTCAGTGAGAAAGACGCCGCCTCCCTCGAATCCGCAAGAAAGCACTTTGAAGCGGCCCTGAAATTCGACCCTAACTATGCTCCGGCCCTCGCGGGTATTTCAGAAATCGAACAGGCTCTCTACCGCGACTTTGCCTCTTCGCCCGAGCATCTCCAGCGCGCCGAACAGTACGCCCGCCGGGCCCTGGCCATCGATCCAGATCTTCCCGAAGCCCATAACGCACTCGGACGGTACCTGGCGGCGAGCTACCAATTCTCCGAAGCTGCGAGTGAATTTCGGCTGGTAACCCAGGCAGAACCGGAAAACGCGGATGGCTGGGACAAACTATCCTGGGCGCTGGCCTACGACACTCCTCCCCAGCCTGTCGAATCCGAAAAGGCCGCCCGCGAGGCCCTGCGCCTGAACCCGTCTGTTGGCTACTTGCAGTATCACCTCGGCCGCGCCCTCTATCTTCAGAATCGCTTTCCGGAAGCCATGGCCGCATTTGACCGCTGTGAGGAGTTAACCGGGAATGGCGACACGGCGAACTTCGGCCGGGCGCAGGCGCTCGCTGCTCAACACCGCTACGCCGACGCCATTGCCACCATGCTGAAGCGGCCGGCGTTGAAGACCGCCAATGACTTCTACTGGCTGAGTTCTTTCTATGCGGGCAATGGTGACAAGGAAAAAGCTCTCGCTACCCTGCAAAAATCACTGGAGCTCGGCTACCGCGATTTTCCCGCCATCAATGCCAATGCGGGGTTCTCTTCCCTGCGCAACGATCCGCGCTTCCAGCAACTCCTCCGCCGCTCCTCCAAATAGCTACCGTTTCCTTTCCCTGATGCGGTCTTGAAGAATGGAACCCTCCTCCGGGGCCATCCTTTCGCCTCACGAAACCCTGTACTTTCCGCCTCTTGACGCCCGCATTTCCTCCCTCCATAACTAGATAAACGTGACGGAGCTTATGTCGTCCCTCTCTTCCCATCTTGCCGTGATGAACAATCGTCGCCGCAGCCAGCGCGTGATTCTGCGTATTCCTGTCCAGGTGATTGGCCGTGGCCCCGATAAGAAACCCGTTTCGGAGATGACGCAAACGGCCGTTGTGAACGCGCACGGGGGCCTGATCTATCTGTCCCTGAAAGTAGAGCCCGGGCAGGTCATCATCCTGAAAAATCCGGAGACCAACGAAGAGCAGCTTTGCCGCGTTGTCCGTGCGGATCCCGCGGCCGATGGAAGAACTGAAGTTGGCCTGGAGTTCGTCAAGCCTGCCCCCAATTTCTGGCGCGTCGCTTTTCCTCCATCCGATTGGGAGCCACGCTCTCCCGAAATCACCGCCGACACCTTCTAGCGACCCGCCACCTGGGCCCCTTGTTTAGCGCTCGCGCCCTCTCATAATTTTGTGGAACTCCCTATTGAATCGGTTTAATATCGTGCCCAGCAGTTTCTTCGAGGAGTGATCATGACAAACTCTTTCGCCTTCCTCTCCCGCACTTTTGCGGCGGCTCTCGCGTTCTCTCTTTTGGCCTCTGGCCCCGCTGTTCTTTCTGCCAAAGAAAGCTCTTCCAGCCTTCCCAGATTCGATCTCCACGGCATCTGGAAAATGCAGTCGTCCTGCGTGGATCGTTCCACTGGCGAGGCCATTTCCACGCCTGGCTTCGCCGCTAACGGATGGCACTCCGCCGAAATACCCGGCACCGTTGTCGGCGCGCTCGTGTCAGACAAAACCCTCCCGGATCCCAACTACGGGATGAACCTGAAGCAGTTTCCCGCCATTGTGCTTGGTGGCGACATGCCCTTCTCGAATCGCGACATGCCCCCGGATAGTCCCTATCACTGTTCTTTCTGGTTCCGCATGGAGTTCGCTACCCCTCGCGAGTACGCCAACAATCTGGTGTGGCTCCATTTCTTGGGCGTCAACAGCAGCGCCAACATCTGGATCAATGGACAGAAGATCGCCGATCGCGCCGATGTGGCCGGGGCCTACCGCGCCTACGAGTTCAACATTACGAAACTCCTGCGCCCCAAGCAGAATGCGCTGGCCGTGGAAGTCTTTGCTCCAGAGAAGACCGACTTCGGCCTCTCCTGGGTGGATTGGAATCCTACTCCTCCCGACAAGGACATGGGCATTTGGCGCGAGGTTTATCTGACCGGCAGCGGCGACGTCTCCCTGCGGCATCTATTCGTTCAGTCCAAGCTGGACCCGGACTACAAAACCGCCGCGCTGACGCTGAGCGCCGAGGTGCGCAACTCTACCGATCGTCCCGTCAGCGCGCTGCTGCAAGCGGAAGTGGCCGGAGAAAAACTGCAGCAACCCGTGGAATTGGCCGCCAACGAAACGAAGATCGTGCGCTTCTCGCCGGAGCAGTTTACCCAGCTCAACCTGGCCCACCCGCGCCTCTGGTGGCCCTATCAGATGGGCGAACCGTACCTCTACACCGCGAAATTCCGCGTCGAAACCGGCAAGCAGATTTCCGATAGCGCCAGCCTCGATTTTGGAATTCGCGAAGTCACCTCGGAAGTTACCGGCAAGAATGCCCGGCTTTTCAAAGTGAATGGCGAGCGCGTGCTCATTCGCGGCGCGGCCTGGGCGCCCGATATGCTCCTTCGCTGGTCATCCAAAAAACTGGACGCCGACCTTGCGTACACCAAACACATGGGGCTGAACGCCATTCGTCTGGAAGGGAAGATTGACCGCAAGGAATTCTTCGACAAGACCGACCGCCTGGGTCTCCTCGTGATGCCCGGCTGGATCTGCTGCGACACCTGGGAACACTGGGACACCTGGACGCCCGAAACAAAGAAAATCGCGGCCGCTTCGCTGGTGGATCAGATCAAAAGCTTGCGCACTCATCCCAGCGTCTTCGTCTGGTTCTATGGCAGCGACAATCCTCCCCCTCCCGAAATCGAAAACACCTATCTCGGCATCCTCAAGGATCTCGAGTGGCCCAATCCCTCAGTCTCCTCGGCCTCCGAAACTCCCACCACGGTCACCGGAAAATCCGGCGTGAAGATGACCGGCCCCTACGAGTACGTGCCGCCCGTGTACTGGTTCGCCGATACGGAAGCGGGTGGCGCCTATGGCTACAACACGGAGACGAGCCCCGGCCCGGCCATTCCCACCAAGGAAAGCCTCGCGAAATTCATCCCCAAGGATCACCTGTGGCCCATCGACGAGTATTGGAATTTCCACTCGGGCCGCGAACGCTTTGAAACCATCAATGTTTTCGTCGACGCCCTCAACAAGCGCTACGGCACGGCTACTTCGCTGGATGACTTCGAGCGCAAAGCCCAAGCCCAGGCTTATGACAACGAGCGCTCCATGTTTGAAGCCTATGGCCGCAACAAATATGTTTCCACCGGCGTCATCCAGTGGATGCTGAACAATGCCTGGCCTTCCATGATCTGGCATCTTTACGACTACTATCTCGTCCCCGCCGGCGGCTATTTCGGCACCAAGAAAGCCCAGGAAATCGTCCACGTGCAGTACAGCTACGATGATAATTCCGTCGCCATCGTGAACGGCACCTACGAAGCGCTGCACGGCCTGAAAATCAACGCGAAGCTCTTCAATATTGACGCGAAACTGGTGTCGTCCAAGGATGCCACGCGCGATGTCCCCGCCGACGCGAGCACCAAGGCACTCGAGCTGCCTCAGCCTGAAGGACTCTCCACAACCTACTTCCTCAAGCTCGAGTTGCGCGATGCCGCCGGTAAATTGCTCAGCGACAATTTCTACTGGCTCTCCACCAAGCGGGACACCATGGATTGGGCCGCGCGCAACGACACCGTCTACACCCCGCAAAAAGATTTTGCCGATCTGACCGGACTCAACACCTTGCCGCAGGTCAAGCTTGTTCTCAAAGCCGAGCACCATAGCGACGCGGGCAAGGGAACGGTTCGCCTGAAAGTGAAAAATCCCAGCGCCAGCGTGGCATTTCAGGTGCACGCCAGGCTCACCCAGGGCAAGGACGGCGATGATCTCGTCCCCGTGTTCTGGGACGACAACTATTTTTCGCTTCTGCCGGGCGAAGAAAAAACCGTCACCGCAACGTTTAGCGCCAGCGACCTCAATGGCAAAGAGCCAGCTCTGGAAGTCACGGGCTACAACGTCAATCCGGAAACCGTGAAGGTTTCTCACTAGCCATCTCATAAATGGTGCCCGGGAGGGCACGCCTTCACATCTTGCGGAAAAACTTCCATCCCGTCATTCCGAACGGAGTCTGCGGAGTGAGGAATCCCTCCTTTCTTGGGTTTCCGACGAAGAGAGATTCCTCGCTTCGCTCGGATTTACGGGCCCCGCCACTTTTTCCGCAGCCTCTTCAGCCGTGCCGAAAATCCCCAGAAACTCAGTGGTTTTAACCCCTGAGGTGCGCTGGCTCGTCGCTAGAATCATGTATGAGATGAATCCTAGCTGGGTACTCGCAGCAGTCGCCCCGCCGCGAAACGAAATTTAACAATCCCGGCGGGCTCCGGGCTTGGCCGGAACTTCCGTGTTTTGTGTGCAATACAACTGAATGCCACGGGGCGGGTTACCCTTACGAAACCCTCTCACTGCTTTTCCCCCTTGCCACTCCTGCTGTTAGTGACTAAGATACTGGTGCGATTGGGGGAAACCGTGCCAAAAGAGAAACCACAAGTCAACATTGGTGAAGTGATAAAAACTTACCGCAGCCAGCGTGGCTTGTCGCAGGGAGACATCGAGCGCCGCACCGGTTTGCTGCGTTGCTATCTCTCCCGCGTCGAGAACGGCCACACTGTTCCTTCGCTCGAGACCTTGGCCAAAATCGCCGAAGCCATGGAAATCTCGCTGGCCGACTTTTTCCCCGGCACGGAAACGCCGCGCGACAAGGAAACCCAGAAGATGCTGGGTGAACTTTCGCAGGACGAAATCCGTTTCCTCGCGGAGATCAAGAAATATAGCACCACTCTTTCCGATGGTGATAAACGCCTGGTGCTGGCGATGATCCGTAAAATGGCCACGCTTCTGCCCGCGCAGGCTGGCGCGCAGGTTAAGAGGCCGGTCCTGCGCAGACCTACGCTGTAAACTAGACCGTTTCTGAAAAACCGAAACTATGAGACGCACTCCGGGTCGTACGGAGTGCGTTGTTCTTTTGGGGCAGCATCAGGAATTGCGGTTGCGGAAAGCTTGCAGCGCCTCGGGCAGGGAACTGCCATCGGCGCTCTTACCGTTTCCGGAGGTGGCATCGGAGGAAGCGGAATCGACTTTGTCGCCTTCGCCGGGAGCGAGGAAGAGATTGGTTTCGACGTCATGCTGTTTCGTGTATAGCTCGAAATAGCGGCCTTGCGCGGCGTAAAGCGTTTGGTGCGTGCCGCGTTCCAGAATCCTGCCATCTTGCACGACCAGAATCTGTTCGGCGCGGCGAATCGTCGAGAGGCGATGCGCGATGACGAACGTTGTGCGTCCGCGCATCAAGTAACGCAAACCTTCCTGAATGAGCGCCTCCGATTCGGAGTCGAGGCTGGAAGTGGCTTCATCGAGAATCAGTATGCGCGGATTGGCGAGAATGGCGCGCGCGATGGAGACGCGCTGCTTCTGGCCGCCGGAAAGTTTCACGCCGCGTTCGCCAACGACAGTGTCGTATTTTTTGTCAAACGTCTCCGCGAATTCATCCACACGCGCGATGCGGCACGCCGCGAGAATTTCCCCTTCGCCGGCATTGGGCCGGGCGTACGAGACGTTCTCGCGGATGCTGCCGTCGAAGAGGAACGTTTCCTGCAGGACCACGCCCAACTGTGTGCGGTAAGAGCTGAGGCGCACGGTGGAAAGATCATAGCCATCCACCAGCACGCGCCCTTCGGACGGCGTGTAGAACGCCGAGATCAGGCCGATGATGGTGGACTTGCCGGAGCCGGATGGGCCGACCAGAGCGGTCACCGTGCCGGGCGCCGCGGCAAACGAAATGCCGTGCAGAACCTCCTTGCCAGGCTCGTAGGAAAAATGCACATTGTCGAACTGCACGCGGCCTTCGATGCGTTCCAGCGTCGTACTGCGCTTCGGGTCCTGATCTTCCTTGGCTTCGTTCAGGATTTCGCGCGTGCGCTCCAGTCCCGTGATGGCTTCGGTGATTTGCGTGCCGATGGCCACGATCTGAAACACCGGCGCAACGAGAAGAACCAGAAACGCCGTGTAGGAAATCAGTTGGCCGTTGGTCATGGTGCCGGCCAGGATGTGCCGCGCGCCCATGTACATAATCACCGCGCTGACCAGGCCCATGAGCGTCGCGCCGGATAGGCTCATGATCGAGGTGGCAGTCAAAGTCTTCAGCACGTTGTCCAGCAGGCGCTGCACGCCGGTGGCGAAAACCTGTTCCTCGCGATCTTCGGCGTGATAGCCCTTCACCACGCGCACTCCGCCCAGCGATTCGGTCAGCCGCCCGGTGACCTCCGCATTGATTTTAGGGCGCGCGCGGAAAATCGGGCGAATGGTGGTAAACGCGTAGTTCAGGAAGAGCGCGAAGACCACCAGGATCGCGAAGGCCAGCAACGTCATGGAAGCGTTGACGAAAAGAAGATAGACCAGCGCCACCACGGCCGTCATTACCCCGCCCACAAATTCCACCAGGCCCGTCCCGATCAGGTTGCGCACGCCCTCGACGTCGCTCATGATGCGCGAAACCAGCACGCCCGTCTTGTTGGCGTCGTAGAAGCTCACCGGAAGCCGCCCGATGTGCGCCTGCACCTGTTTGCGCAGGTCGGTGATCATGCGCTGCGCCGATTTGGAGAGCAGTTGCGTCAGCGCGAAAGAGCTGAGGCCTTTGATGATGGTGGCGCCAATCACGGCCAGGACGATGGGGAGCAGGAGCTGCACCTGGCGCTTGGAGATGACGTTGTCGAACAGGTATTTGCTGGAGAGGGGAAGCACGAAGCCCGCCAGCGTGCTGATGGCGGTGAGCACGAGTCCAAGTAGAAGAATGCCGCGGCGCGGATGGATCAGCGCCCAGATTTCCGGTAGCGATTGCCAGTTGATCTTTTTCTTTGCCTTTTTCTCGGCGGCTTCGGCGGTAGCCGGTAACGTGCTTGCGGTAGTGGCCATAGGGTTTTGTGTCAGTTCTGCAGGATACCCCTTCGATGCGCTTGCGCAGTTTTACGTTATCAGTTTCCAGTTTTAAGTGTAAGCGAAGACGGAAGCGCGGGCGGGCAGAGCGAAGTCTACAGTTCACAGTTGACAGTGCACAGTTTGTGTAGGGGCCGCCTTCTGCCTGCCCGCCGCAGGAAGGAGGCGGTCCGCCATTTGCGGCTTTGGAGTGCGGGAGCTTGCTCCCGCTTTTGCGATCCAGGCCGTTTCTCCCAAACGATTATTCGGGAGGCACCGTGCACACCGTAAAAGCGGCGGCGAGCCGCCGCACTCCAAAATGTCGGCGCGCCGACAATATGAGTACTCATATAGTTTAGCATATAGTTAACACAGTGGAAGAAAACAAACGAGTTATCGGCGAACGCATTTTGCGGGAGGTACCCCCCCCCCCCCCCCC
>Ga0209039_10002851_pt1 | contig 14128 bp, 16 predicted proteins | sample BogFormECP12_OM1_FD_188238 | JGI IMG/M metagenome (GOLD analysis project Ga0209039, IMG submission 188238) | Bog forest soil microbial communities from Calvert Island, British Columbia, Canada - ECP12_OM1 (SPAdes) (version 2) | ecosystem: Environmental > Aquatic > Freshwater > Wetlands > Bog ...
TTTAGATGTCAGTGGTCAGTTGTCAGTTATCAAAGATCGGGAGCGGCATTGCCTTCTGATTGCTTTGATTGTGCTCCTGATGATGGAAATTATCTGCATTCTCCCAGGTCCCCAAAAGCGAGGGCCCTCCACCCCATGGACAAAGACCAGTCCATGGGGATCCCGGACCTGAGGCACCCGGCCGCCATGATTGTGGTCAGCCTGTTGACCCCCAAGCCCGCGCCGGAGCAATTGGCGCAGTTTGAGGGTTAGGGAAGGCGAAGTAGAAAAAATGCCCACGGCAGCCAGAAATGGCCTTACACTGTCGGTGTAAGTCCTTTGATGCCATGCCCGTCGCCCATCTGACGCTCGAAATCCGCATCGAGCACGCCCAGTCGCTCAAGGACCGGCGGCAGGTGGTGCGCTCGCTCAAGGACCAGATTCGCCAGGGCTTCAACGTCTCGGTGGCGGAGATGGACGAGGCGGTGACGTGGAAGTCGGCCACCCTGGGCGTGGTAGCCATCTCCCGCTCCCGCGACTACCTGCACGGGCTGATCGAAGAGGTGGAGCGCGCCGCCCGCCGCATGACCAACGAGCTGGGCGCGGAGCTGGCCGACGCCTTCTGGGACTATATCGAGAGCTGAAAGAACAGGGGACAGGGGAATGCAAATACCCCTTCCCTTCGCGGGATCCAAATAGTTCGACCGTGCATCAGGCGCCCGAGGGCATTGGTTTTTCACGAATGATCATCCAGGATGTGCCGAACTTGTCCCTGAGCATGGCGAAGCGGAAGGCAAAGAATGTTTCCTCCATTTTCATGAAGATCTCGCCGCCATTGGAAAGTAAGGCATAGATGCGCTCCGCTTCCTCATTGCTGTCGACAGACAGAGCAAGATAGACGCTGCGCATGGGCTGAAAGCGATCCGGTGGAGAGTCGCACGCCATAATCGTCGTATCTGCTATCCGGATGCTTGCGTGGAGAATGCCTCGCTCGCATCCCGGCGGAATGTTTTTCGGCTCCGGCATTTGCTCGTAGGTCATCATAAAGCTGATTTTTCCGCCCAAGTGCTCCTCGTAGAAGCGAAGAGCTTGCGCACAGTTGCCGCCGTAGTTCAGCATTGTGGTCAGTTTCATCGATTCATTTTTCCTTTCGGGGAATGGATTGGATAAGTGAATAGTGGAATGAGTGGCGCGGAATCAGTGCGGAATCGTAGCATATTTGCCCGACTTGACCCACAGAAAGTCACCGCCAGCGGAGGGGTTGTCGGCATCCTTAACCACGAAGAGAAGAATGGTAGTGGGCGCAAAGCACTGGCGGTAGATGAGTGCCTCGCTTGCGCCGGTGCCGGGCTTCATCAGATTCACATCCAGCATGAAGTAGGCGGGCGGAATACCGAGGCGCACTATGCCGTTGTGGATCTGATTGGTGATCTCGTGAATGCCGCCGCCGGAAAATGTCTGAGTACCGTCGACGCCCATGCCAGAGACGTAGTGAGGCGGATTGTCGACGTTGTAGCTGGTGTCGATGGCCACCTGGAGCCTGTTGATGATGGGAGTCATGCTTCCGGCGCGAACCACGCGCAGCACCACGGCACAGGAGTTTTTCGAGCCGGGCCCGTAGATGGCATTGACATAGTTGCTCGCGCTGTCGCCGGTCTCGGCGGCAATGCGCTCCGCTTCAGTGGGGGGTAACGGGGCGGCCGCGGCCGCTGCGCAGTTGGCGGGCACAGCGAAGACTGAAGCCGGCGGCGGGGCCAGATTTATATTCGTCACCTCCATGGTAGTTGTCAGCGGGCTGCCCGCCTGACTCAACTGCACCTTGACAATCATTCCGTATTTTGTATCCACCCATGCTCTTACCGTGACTCCGCTATCGGAACCTTCCAAAATCTTGGTCGCGAGCCCATGAATCGTCTCCGTGCCCACCTGTTTGGCGCCGGGGCCAATCAGATCCGCAGCGCCGGCGTAGGGATCGCCCCAATCGCCGGAGAAGCTTCCGCTCGAGCAGCCCCCGGAGTTGTCGGGCCATGACCAGGAGAGATTCCTGTGTGTCGCCAGATCGTAAAGGCTGCGCGTGTGAGCGGCCTTCGGGTCCGTCGCGCTGAATTGCTCTACCAGCACTTTCGATCCCAGCCGGTAGGTCTTCGTGATCTGCGACTGGCCAAGCATTGAATTTGTTGCTGTAACGGTATAGGCGGTCGGCGCGGGCGCGGTTTGCGCCAGCAGGGAAGCTTCACAAGCCGCCAGTAAAACGGCACAAGCGGCACAGTTCGCAACGAAACGCAGGGACATACTATAGACCTCCGTTCCTGGCGTACATCTGGGGAATTTCGGTTCGGCGCGCCAGGAAACTTGCTTAGGATAGCGCACGGGTGAAAGAGAAGCAATTGGAATCTATTCCCGAGAATATTTTCCGAGCACGCGAATCGGCAATCGCCAGTTCAGGCTCTTGGGCGGATGAACGAGCCAAACCGTAGGCAAATGCGCCAAAGGACGACTGGCGGCAAAATCAACGGGCCTGGAGTGCGATGATACCCGTCCTCTTCTCTGCTATGCTGAATTTTCTGCCTGGATCAGGAGAGGGAGCCATGCCGGAACACCGAGGACGAAAGCACCATCAGGACCGCGTGGCGCAGACGCTGCGCGATGAGATAGGCGTTCTCATCGAGGGCGAACTGGTGGACCCGCGCATTAATCTCTGCTATGTCACCGAGGTGGCGTTGAATCCCGGCGGCAAGTCAGCGCGGGTGTATGTGGCCGTCGACAGCGCTGTCAAGGACATTGCCACAGCCGAGGAAGAGACGGTGGCTGGCCTGGAGGCCGCCAAGGGCTACATTCGCTATGAACTCAAGGAGCGGATGGGCGTGCGCCACGTGCCCGAACTCAGCTTTCTTGCCGACCGCTCGGGCCGCTTTCAGGCGCGCATCGATGAGCTGATGAACCGGCATCGCAAGCGACAGAAGGCAGCCGCGCTGCAACCGCCCCCTGAACACGATGGTCCATAAGCCCATTACGATTCCGCCCAAATCTGTTAGCCTTGAGCCTGTCGAGGCACAGCCCGGCCTCCGCGTTTCAAGAGAATTTGGACCCCAGAAGGACTGGTCAGCTCCCCCATCCGACCTGACCAAAACCGGCATCGCCTGCCAGTATGAGGCAGGCAAGGCCCTGTTGGAGAAACACTGGTAGTGGATACTTATCAGGAATCATCCGGTCCGGATTTGTCTCAAGGTTGGCGCATACAGCTGCCCCGTTGGGCCACGGTGCGTGAGGCATTCGTATTTCTCGTTTTTGTTCTCTTTTTTCTTCTCTACGGACAGACCCCCCTGGTGGGCGGCGCCGGCTTGGGCCTGGTAGGCGCCGATGAGCCTCGCTATGCGCAGATCGCGCATGAGATGCTGGACCGGTTCGACGCCACGCCTACGTTGAAGGACATGTTCAGCGCCTGTTCCTCCTTCAAAGTCTACGACCTATTTCATTCGGGGCAGCCGGTCGTATGCTATTGGCGGGCGATGAAGGTCTGGCTAAGTCCCTGCGTTACCCCCTACCTGTATGGAAAGCCCTGGCTGGAGAAACCGGCTCTCTACTACTGGCGGGCAATGTTTGTTTTTCAGGACTTTGGCGTGCATGACTGGGTGGCGCGCCTGCCCTCGGCCACCTTCGCCTTCTTCATGGTGGCCCTCATCTACCTGCATATGCGGCGATTCCGTCCCGGCGGCCATCTGGACGCCGCGCTGATTACGGTGGCGTGCGCCGGTATCATCGGCTTTGCCCGCGGCGCCTCAACGGATATGCAGATGGCGGCGCCCCTGGCCATCGGGCTGCTGGGCTGGTACGCCTGGTACGAAACTGACTCAAAGTTCTGGCTCTTCGACATCTACTTCTTCACCGGCGTGGCTACGCTGGCCAAGGGTCCGGTGGCGCCGTTCCTGGCTATCGTGATCATTGCAGCTTTCGCCTTCTTGCGGCGTGAGTGGTCGCTACTGCGGCGCTCCTTCTGGTGGCCGGGAGTACTGCTGTATCTGGCCATCGTACTGCCCTGGTTCATTGCCGTGCAGCATCAGAATCCCGACTTTTTCCAGGTGTTTTTTCTGGAACACAACCTGGAGCGCTTTACCACTGATCTCTACGAGCATCAACAGCCCTTCTGGTATTACCTGGTGGTGGCGCTGCTGGCCGTGATGCCCTGGACGGTAATCGCACTGCGGGCTCTCATCGACGGAATTCGCACTTCGGTCTGCGAGTGGCGGGCGCGCCACTTCAGCCGGTGCAAGCAGTGCCCCGGCCTGCCCGGCGATGCATTTCCGGAGTTTCTAGTCATTTGGGCGCTGATTCCCATCATTTTCTTCTCCTTCTCGCAATCTAAGCTGCCGGGCTACATTCTGCCCTCCATTCCGCCCATTACCATCCTTACCGGCGACTTTATAGCCCGGCGCCGGCAGCAGGGAATCCGCCTCTGGGTGCTGGTGAGCCACGCGACGGTCTGCGGCGTGATGACCATGGTTGCGCTGCTGATGCCCTGGTTTGTGGCCCACGGCCCGCAGATGCCGCCACTGCCTGCGCTGGGGGTCTCCCAGTTCTTTACCTTTATCCGCGAGTTTATCGGTGACTGCATTCGAGTGATGCCCCCGTGGCCGGCGCTTACCGTGGCCCTGCTGGCCTCCTTCGGCGCGGCGCTGCTGATTATTGTCGTGGTCAAAGGCTTCGGCGCGGCCCGGTTGCGCCTGGTAACCTCCATGGTGTTGATTGTGCTGGTCTTTTATCTCTATGGCGTCGGTCCGTTCTTCGGCATTCCAGCCGTCGGCGCAACTAAACAGGTGATTAACCTGCTGGATCGCTCATACTCTGCGCGACCGCTGGCCGAGCGGCTGGCTGCCTCCGCTCCGAATAACGAAACAGTGGCCGTTTTTCGCGTCAGGCGCGATGTCGAGTATGGACTCTCCTTTTATCGCAATCGCGAGGTGGTCAACTACACCGTGAAAGGCGTACCGGAACAACAACACCTGCTGGTGGCGCAGGTGACCGGAAAGGGCGGCACAGACCTGCATACGACAGCCGCGCTCGAAGAGTTGCTGGGAGACAGGCACTATGAGCAGCTCTTCAGTTGGCCGGAGCAGGGCCTGATGGTCTACAGCGTGAGCAGCCGGTAACCGCCAAGTATCGTCACAGGAGGGCCATGACGACGGGCGCTTCCTTCGAGATCCTCGACCTGCGGCACTTTGCCGCGCCGGTGTTGCGCCCTGTGCTGGAGGCGGAGGGCGAACTATGGAAGCAGCGCCTGCATTGGGATTACCATGCCTCGACTAACCTGCTGCTGCAATATCTCGACAGCCGCATGTTGCCCGGCTACGCAGCCGTAGAGGCAGGCCGGATCACCGGCTATGTTTTCTGTGTCTACGAAGAGACCAAGGCGGTCATCGGCGATGTCTTTGCCTTGCCCGGCCCCCACGCTGAGGGCAGATCCGCACGCCAGGTTGAGGATACCCTGCTGCTGCACCTGATTGAGCTGCTGGTGAACTCGCCCCAGGTGGATCGCGTGGAGTCGCAACTGCTGTTGCATCCCTCGGGTTCCTACGCCGGCGTTTTTCTCGATGCGGGTTTCCAGATTCATCAGCGACTCTTCATGGTGCGGCAGCTCGCGGGCTACTATCCCGCGTCCCACGTGAGCCTGCCCGAAGGATTGGATCTGCGCCCGTGGCGCGAGGAGGACATGAACCTTGCCGGGCGGCTTATCGCCGCCGCTTACCACGGCCATCCTGACAGCGTGGTCAACGACCAGTACCGATCGGTCAACGGCTCAATGCGTTTTCTCAACAACATCGTCCGCTTCTCAGGCTGCGGTGCTTTTTCCGCGCAGGTTTCATACGTTGTCATGGATCGCACCAGCCGGGAGATGGTGGCGCTGGTGCTGGGCTCGCGCGTCAGCCCGCAGAGCGGCCACATCACCCAGCTCTGCGTTCACCCCGAGTTTCGCCGCCGCGGCCTGGCTCGCATGCTGCTCAGCCTGGCCTCCTCCGGCTTCCTGCGCCTGGGCGTCAACGAGATATCCCTCACCGTTACCGAGGCCAACACCGAGGCCATCGATCTCTACCGCGCCGAAGGCTACGACTGCGCGCACCGTTTCGACGCCGCCGTCTGGCATCGCGGCAATTTTGCCTGAGATTTTTCGGAATATAAGCGATCCGGCGCAATTCGACCAAAGAATCAATTTCCTGGCTTAATGAAGGGCAATAAACTCTTGGGAATTTTCCGGCAGGCACAATGCAACTGATGTTCCTTGTGCCACTGGATGCACTGCTCCAGCGTCGCCTTTGCTGGCATCTTGTTCTGTGTGTGCCAGAGTTTGTTCATGAGGCTGCTTCGTCAGTGTGAACTTATCGCGCAATAAAATACATCACCCAGCTCAGCGCAATCGCCGCGGCCACAAAGAGCACAAAGCAATATATTCCGTAACGGATCATGTCTCGCGGTTTCTCGCGTTGGGTGATGCCGAAGACCGTCGAGGCAAACAAAGCAAAGAGCACCACCGCTGTGAAGTGAGAGGGCTGAAAAACCAGTGCACCCATCAGGATTTCCTCCCGGTGCGCAGATTGTGCGCGTCCACGGCGGCAATCACGTTCAGCAGGCCGGCCACCACGATGAAGCGCGTGCCCCAGTCGGCAATGGTCGTCTGTACCTGGACATCGCCCAGGCCCAGCATCCGGCTGAGGAGATAAGGCAACCCGATGCCCAGGTCGCCTACCATTCCCAGCATGTCCAGAATGTCGTGTACGCTGGCGTAGACCTTGCCCTGCATGGCCACTCCCAGCACGAACATTCCCAGGATTGACGCCGCCAGCAGAGCACCGCGGACCCACTTGCGCAGCAGAAAATGCCCGCCGCCCGGCACCAGCCAGCCGGCAATCAGGGGAAGGTATACAAATCCCTTATACGGCACAGGCTGCGGCCCGGATTTCGAGGCTGAGCTCGGCGCGACTTTCTTTTTTTCTCCAGTAACTATTTTGCCTGGACTTGATATATCAGAACGTTTAGATCTCCGATAAAAAAATATGGCGATAATCAGAAATAGAACGGAAACATGAAATAGTGTTGGATGAATAATATCTACAAGCCCTCTTATTGTCTTAGCTGCATCAAGGCTAATCCCGAACTCATGATGCAGGTGGTAATCGAAACGGCTGTCGTACTCATTATCACCAAAGATTTGCCATTCAAAATATCGCTCTCCAAAAGACCAAGAAATCTGTCTTATACCCGTTGGTCCGACTATGACTTCCCCTCTCCCGCCAGGACCTGCGCTATTAAAAATAGCGGTCAAAATCGGAATAGAAAAAGCGAGAGCTAAGAAGATAAGAGAGATTTGGCGCGCTTTCATTTTGTTTGCCTCATAAGCTCACGCGTAATTCATGATTAAGCCATACTATTGTGTTTCGATTATACGAATTATAGCGCAATATGGCAGTCACGCGTAATTCGCTTGGCAATCAACCAAAGTTGCCAATCATTCGCATAGTCCCTGATCTCTGACCCCTAAATCCTCACCAGCTCCCGCTGAATCTTTCCCGTAACCCAGGCCTTGCCCGGAGCGGTCATCATGTCGATCTCGGCGCGCACGCCAAACTCCGGCAGGTAGATGCCCGGCTCGACGGAGAAGCAGGTGTTGGGCAGCAGCAGTCGCACGTCGTGGGTCTCCAGGTTGTCCAGATTCGCGCCCACGCCATGCACCTCCTGGCCTATATTGTGTCCGGTGCGATGCGTAAAAAACTCGCCGAAGCCGGCCGCCTGAATCACCGCCCGGGCCGCGTCGTCGGCCTCGTAGCCGCAGATCGGCCGGCCTGCCGTGAAGGCCTGCTCAACGACACGAATGGCTGCGTCGCGGGCCTTTACGACGATTTCGAAGACCTTTTGTTCGTGCTCCGCAGGTTCGCGCCCCACCACCCCGGTCCAGGTAATGTCGTAGTAGACGCTGTCGGGCGTGTTCAGCCGCGCCCAGATGTCGATCAGCAGAAAATCGCCTTCGCGAATGGGTGAGCAGCGCTCGGCGGTCGGCTCATAGTGCGAGTCGGAGCAGTTGGCGTTGACGCTGACGTTGGGGCCGTCGGACCAGACCAGCCCCTCGCGGCGCATGGCATCGCAGAGCCACTGTACATGGTCAAATTCGGAGAGTCCGCCCGTGCGGCCAGCACCGGGGCGCAAACGGCGGCCAATCTCCCGCCAGCCTTCGGCCAGAATCGAGTCGATGGCCCGCTGCGCCACGCTATGGCTGGCCACCTGCTCCTCGCTCAGCACCGCCTCAAACTGGCTGACCAGATCGGCGGAGCTGACGATCTGCTTGCCCAGGCCGCGCAGAAACTCCACCGTGCCCGCATCGGCCATGGAGACGTACATGATGGCGTTGTTGGGCGAGTACTGCATGGCCACGGTGCGCGCGCCGGAGAGCAGCACTTCCAGGCCCTCGGCCAGCTCCTGCCAGCTTGAATACAGCGCCCGAGCGCCGGGCAGAGCGTCCAGCCGGGCCTGCTCAATGCGGTGCACCAGCTTGCGCGGCGCGCCTGTGGCGGGCACAAAGTAGTACCAGCGCCGCGTGACGTGCAGTTTGGGGTCCATGCCCAGGATGCGCTCGCCGATGGGGTCGCGGTGATGATGGTCGTAAAACAGCCAGCCGTCAAAGCCAGCCTCGTGAATAGCCGCCTGTATCGCTTCGACATTCATGCCAGTATTCTACGCCGCGCCTACCATTTGAATCACGGCAGCTCATGCCCGTCTACACCGCTCTTGATGTTGGGCCGCGATGGCAGCCACTGGCGCAGCATCAGATCGCTCATGCATGTACTTTGGGATGCCGAGCCCGGATAGACAGAGAGGATCTTCACCTGAATCTCCCTTGCCTCTCCGGCATACTCAGGCAAACGAACCCAATGGTGACTGGCATCCCATCCGTTATCAAACGGAGCATCCCCGTCAGCGAGCGTGGCAGTGCGGGAACTCTTTCCGTTCACCGTCACCTCGACGCTCTTGATCCTCGCCTTTGCCAGCGGGTTCTCCTTTCGCTCGACGCAAGCGGGAACAATCCCGATTTCGTCGAAATGCACCGGCTTCAAAGGACGGAGCGTGACCGCGTCTCCGGTCCCCGACGCATGCGGAGCTACCCAGCTCCCATACAAGCCGTTCTCGCACAGATATTTGCTCCCATGATCCTCGTCCATTCCCGCACCGCTCGCTTCGAAGTTCTGGGTAAGGTAGAAATACTTCCCCTTTCTGTAAACGTAATACTCAAAAGGGGGACAACGTTCTGGTGTTTGCTCTACATACACTGCTATCCCCATCGATCCGTTGTTCAGATTCACCAGGATGTCATCAGCCGCGGACGGTTTCAGGTTCTGGAACTCCCACGTGAATCGGTTGCCGTCGCGCTGAAAATGTCCGGAGGGAGTAATGATAAGTTTTCCCGCGTCCATCACCATTGCTTCGATTGTCACGCGCCCCAGCTGAATCGGTCCCTTCCACGCAGCACCGGTCGATAGCACATACGCAAAGCGGTCGTCGCAATTTTCGAAATCATCTGAGTAGCCCCCGGAACAGCTCGCATAGATCGACTTATACCGGATGCGAATCTTGCGCGTCTGATCTGCCGCGAAAGGCACCGTCGAAACCAGCCATTCCAGCAACATCGGTTCCTCGCCGGGATCAAACGCGAAGAACTCCGCCATCTGACCGAATTTTTTGTCGTAAAGATAGCGGAAGGGTTTGGCATTGCCGCGCTCGCGGCTGAAAGCAACTGTGGCACCATCCGCGGTGAATGAATAGTCCTCGATCTCGCGATGCTTTTCGCCAGGCTGCGGTTCAAGACCCAGGCTCGGAAACCCCGCCCGCACCTTCAACGCCGCGCCAGTGTTGTGCATGGTGTACTCTACCTCAACCATGGCGTGATCGCGATAGAGCTTGATCGAGAGCTCCTCGCGCAGAATCTCCACTTGGTTGGTCCCCTGTGCACGAAAGTTGCCGGTGGCGACACTGCCATCCGCAATGCTGCCCCAGTTGGCGTTCAGCCTTGGCACAAGGATGCAGAGAGCGAAGGGAAGAAGAAATAAGGCCGGCTTTCGCATGAGGATCGCACCTCACCTGCCATTCTACCCCCGGAGAAACCCCTGAGAATGGAAGAGCCGAAGCAACCCCTGTTCAATGCGGAGCACCAGCTTGCGCGGTTCGCCGGTGGCGGGCGCTATGTTACGCGAGCCGGGGCGCGTGCAATTTGAGGTTGCAACTTTATATTCAATCGGATATAATGAAGTAATGAAGGAAATCGAGTTTCTTGGCGACTCATTGAAGGTGCTGAGCGATTTCCCCAAGAGCGCACGTCAGGATGCTGGCCGTCAACTGTTGCGCGTGCAGAAGGGACAGGTTCCGGATGACTTTAAACCCATGCCAACGATTGGCAAGGGGGTGGAAGAGATTCGAGTTCGGGATGAGTCCGGAGCGTACCGGGTGATTTATACAGCGCGGTTAGCCGATGCGGTGTATGTATTGCATGCATTTCAGAAGAAGACGCAGATGACTGCCAAGCGGGATATTGAAATTGCCAGGCGACGGTTCGGTCAGTTAATGCAAGGAGACTAATGAGCAAATTGAAGGGACAGAGATTTGCCAGTGTTTGGGATGCGATTGCCGACACGCCCGAAGAAGCGGCTAACCTGAGCTTGCGTTCCGAGTTGATGGAAGAGATCGAGACGATTATCAAACAGAACGGGTGGACTCAGGCGGTAGCCGCGAAGCGGTGCGGGGTTACGCAGCCGCGTATCAACGACCTGTTGCGGGGGCGCATCTCGCGGTTTTCGATTGACGCGCTGGTCAATATCGCATCATCGCTGGGGCGCAAGGTTAGGGTCAGGCTTGACACTGCGGCGTGATTTAGATGCTTTCGTTTTGGCGCGCTTCCGCGCCCGCAACTCTTTAGCGAGGACTTCAAACTCCGGGGCCAGGGCATCGTATTTGCGCTTGACTTCAGGATCGGCCAGCATTCTGGCCGCAATTACTTCGAAGGGAATGGTCATATGATCCTCTGGAACTTGTGTATACTATCGTATCTTGTATCTCCGTGAGGCGCGATGGGCAAGCATTTAAGGCAACTGATTCCATCCTTGATCATTGTGACGGCCCTGACCTCAGCTGTATCTCAGACACGCTGCATAGATCCTGACCTGCTGGTCAAGGCTAACGCAGGCGATGTCACTTCGCAGCGATTAGTAGCACACTCTTACCTGATCGGGGATGGCGTGCCCCAGGATTTCAAAGAGGCTGCAAAGTGGTATCGCAAAGCTGCTGAGCAAGGAGATGCCGATGCACAGTTCAATCTCAGCTTGCTTTATGGACAAGGACTTGGAGTTCCGAAGGACGATGCAGTAGCGGCAGCTTGGTTACGAAAAGCGGCCGAGAAAGGCCATGCCAGGGCGCAATTCGGACTTGGTATGCTCTATTTCGAAGGCATAGCCGTACCGAAGGATTACGATCAAGCGGCTGTATGGTTTCGCAAAGCGGCAGAACAATCCGACGCGGATGCTCAGTACTATCTCGGCAGACTTTATCACGATGGGCAAGGCGAACCGCAAGACTACGCACAGGCAGCTGTTTGGTTTCGCAAAGCGGCAGAGCAAGGACACGCAGAGGCACAGTTCACCCTCAGCTTGCTCTATCACGATGGGCAAGGTGTTCAAAAGGATGATTCGCAAGCAGCAGTATGGCTCCGCAAATCTGCCGAACAAGGATATGTCAGTGCGCAAAAGAACCTCGCTGTGCTTTATGCTGACGGCAAAGGAGTCCCCCAGAGTTATGCGGAAGCATATTTCTGGCTCTCTGTCGTCGTAGCTGGGAAGCATGGAGCGGAAAAGGACGAGATAGAAAAATACATTGATATTGCTAAAGCGCAAATGACTGTGGTGGAACAATTGAAGGCGAATGAACGAATAGATAAGTGGCTCACGGAACATCCAAAGGAAGCCGCGATTCCGAATGTGAAGTAGTTATCTCCCCGTTCCCCCCACAGTCATTTTGTCCAGCTTGATGGTCGGCATGCCGACGCCCACTGGAACGCTCTGGCCGTCTTTGCCGCAGGTGCCGATGCCCTCGTCGAGCTTCAAATCATGGCCCACCATCGAGACGTGTTTCAGTGCCTCGGGACCGTTGCCGATCAAAGTCGCGTCACGCACCGGGGAGGTTACCTTGCCGTCTTCGATCAGGTAAGCCTCCGAGGCCGAAAAGACAAACTTGCCGTTGGTGATGTCCACCTGCCCGCCGCCGAAGTTGACTGCGTAGAGGCCGCGCCGGACCGAGCGCAGAATATCTTCGGGCGAGTCGTCGCCGGCCAGCATGTAGGTGTTTGTCATGCGCGGCATGGGGATGTGCTGATAGCTCTCGCGGCGACCTGAGCCGGTGTTGGCCGCGCCCATCAGCCGCGCTGAGAGCTTATCGGTGAGGTAGCCGCGCAAGATGCCGCCCTCGATGAGCACCGTCTCCTGGGTCGCCGTCCCCTCGTCGTCCACGTTGAGCGAGCCTCGGCGTCCGGCGATGGTTCCGTTGTCCACCACTGTGACTTTGGAGCTGGCCACCTGCTGGCCAATCAACCCGGCAAAGGCCGAGGTCTTTTTGCGATTGAAGTCGGCTTCCAGTCCGTGGCCCACTGCCTCGTGGAGCAGAATCCCCGGCCAGCCGGGACCTAGCACCACTTCCATCTCTCCGGCCGGCGCGGGCACGGCGCCCAGTTGCAGAATCGCTCCCCGCGCCGCCTCGCGAGCCAGGTGCTCCGCACTTTTACTCCCTGCGAATTGTTCGAGCCCCGCTCTTCCCCCGCCGCCCGCCGAACCTTTGGTGGTGTTCGCACCCTCTTTGGCTATGACGAAGACGTTGAGACGGCAAAGCGGCTGGGTGTCGCTGGCGAATGCGCCGTCAGAGGCGGCAATCAGAATTCGCCTTAACTCCTCGGAGTAGCCGGCCCGCACCTGCACAATGCGCGAATCATAAGCACGGGCGGCGCGGTCAGCGCGCAAAATCAGCTCCAGCCGCGCAGCCAGGTCCAGATCGTAGCCGCCCAGCGGAACCGGGTAAAGATTGGCGACAGCCGGCTCGGTGAAGCCCTGCACGGGATGAGTAGCCGGCCCGGAGGCGATAAGCGCGGCAGTGCGCGCAGCGTGCATCAAGCGGTCGGGGTTGAGGTTGTCGGTATATGCGTAGCCGGTGCGCTCGCCGCTGAGCACACGAATGCCGCAACCGGCGCTCGTGCCCTGAGAGGCGGATTTCACGATCTGTTCATCCACGCCCAGCGAGGTGGCCGTCACCGACTCGAAGTAGAGGTCGGCATAGTCGCCGCCGGCAGAGAGCGCCTCGCCCAGGCAGCGCTCAAGCAGCCGTTCGGTAATGCCGAACTTCTCAAAAAAATACCGTTTGTGGCTCGGAGGTGGGGAAGCAGCCGGTACATTCATCGTATCTCTGAGTTTACCCCGCCAGCGTACGGCCAGAGCCCCGTTCCTCTCTTGATTCTGGACCATCTGAACTCTTTCACAGTCGTCTGGATCGTGTTACATTTTGGGCATGAAGAGAATTCTAGCCGTGCTACTGCTCCTGATGGTGTTTGCCAGCCCGGCGTTCGCAGCCTCGAAGCATCATCACCACCACTCGCATCACCATCACCACCATCACCATCACGCTTAGATCGGCTCCCGGCCCCCAGGCAGCTCCACTGCCGGGGCCGGTGTGCGCTATGCGATTTCATTCCTTCAAGCAGATGTGATAAGTTCGTGCCATGACAGAACTGGACGACCTCCGTTATCCGATTGGCCACTTTGCCCCGCCGGCCAGCAATACGCCCGATATTCGCAAGGCGCACATGCACACTCTGCGTATGCTGCCCGAGCGCCTGCGGGTCGCCGTTGCGGGATTGAACGACGCCCAGCTTGACACGCCCTACCGCGAAGGCGGCTGGACCATCCGACAGGTGGTGCATCACCTGGGCGACAGCCACGCCAACGCCTACGTCCGCTTCAAGCTGGCGCTCACCGAGGATTGGCCCACTATCAATCCATACAAAGAGGCGGCATGGGCAAAGCTGCCCGACAGCAGGTTGCCCATTGTTGCTTCTTTGGCGCTGATCGAGGGGCTGCAC
>Ga0209039_10002852_pt1 | contig 14123 bp, 11 predicted proteins | sample BogFormECP12_OM1_FD_188238 | JGI IMG/M metagenome (GOLD analysis project Ga0209039, IMG submission 188238) | Bog forest soil microbial communities from Calvert Island, British Columbia, Canada - ECP12_OM1 (SPAdes) (version 2) | ecosystem: Environmental > Aquatic > Freshwater > Wetlands > Bog ...
TCCTTACACACTGCATAGATGGTATTATCGCGGATTTTTGGGATCAACAGATCGCGACTTTGGCGTCGATTCACTATCGCGGAGGGTTCGCGACGAATAATTTTCTGTGATTGATGTTTTAAAAGATGCCACCCACACCGAAATTGGATCGCCCAGTCAGTCAGCTTTTCTCTCGGACTCTGGCCGATCACAACTTGTCTTGCCATCGCAAACTCACAGATATCCTTCAGCTTAATCTGGGCAAGCTTTGCAACCTCACCTGCGTCCATTGCCACGTGAACGCAGGCCCGAAGCGCAGGGAGATCATCACCCGGGAGACGATTGATCGGATCCTCGGGTGGCTGGCGGACACCGAAATTCGCACCGTGGACCTAACCGGAGGTGCGCCCGAGATGATGCCTGACTTCCGGTATCTGGTGGGGCAGCTCCGGAAAATGCCTCGGGTCGAAACCATAATTGACCGGTGTAACCTCACGATCCTCCTTGAATCAGGTTATGAGTGGCTGGCCGACGTTCTCGTAGCTCACCGCGTGAAAATCGTTGCCTCGATGCCGTGTTACGCGCTCCACAACGTCGATGCCCAACGCGGCGATGGGGTCTTTGATTCCAGCATACGCGCCCTTCAACTCCTGAATCGCCTTGGTTACGGTCGCATGGCTGACCTTCCTCTGGACCTTGTATACAATCCCAACGGTGACTTTCTCCCGCCTGACCAGACAGAGCTTGAAGCAAACTACAAGCGGGAGCTGAAGAAGCACTTCGACATCGATTTTCACCGGCTCTACACTCTCACTAATATGCCCATCGGGCGCTTTGCCTCCTGGCTCAAGCATAGCGGTAAGCTGGACGCTTATATGCAACTGGTGATCGAAGCGTTCAACCCCGCCTCGGTCGATGGCCTGATGTGCAAAAATACCCTGAGCGTAGGTTGGCAAGGCGAAGTCTATGACTGCGACTTCAACCAGCAGCTCGGGATGCCGTGGAAAAACGGAGCGCCGCTCTTCCTTTGGGACCTCGATCCCGAACGGCTCGAAGGCCGCCCCATCGCGACGGGCAACCACTGCTTCGGCTGCACTGCGGGCGCCGGCTCCTCCTGCGGCGGTGCCCTCGTATAGACCAAACCAAGATGCAAAATCTTCCGAAGCCGCTCATTGCTGTTGCAATTTTTGTGCTGTTGTTCGTCGTTGAGCGCTTTTTCCCGCTTCGCAAAGCCACGCGATCCCTCCTCGCGCGGCTCTTCGTGAACCTGGCAATTTCGGTATTAGCCTTCATTGCAGCCGTCGGCTTGCTTCAACCGGCGGTGCAATCGGCACTGCGGTGGTCTGCGGGCAAGCCGTTTGGATTTGTTCATCTTGTTGCGCTACCGTCGCCGTTTGCATTCGTGCTTAGCTTTTTGTTGATGGATCTCACGTTCTACTACTGGCACTTGGCTAACCACCGATGGCCATTTCTCTGGCGCTTTCACAATGTCCACCATATCGACCCGGACTTGGATGTTTCCACCGCCTTCCGGTTCCATTTCGGCGAGATCGCGCTCTCGACCGGGTTCAATCTCCTTCAAGTGAGTCTCATCGGCCCTTCGGCATGGGCATTTGCCGTTTACCAGCTAGTTTTTCAGCTTGAGGTGCTCTTTCACCATAGTAACATCCGGCTGCCCGTCGATGCCGAACGATTGCTGAATAAAGTGCTCGTCACGCCGCGCATGCACGGCATCCACCACTCGCAAGTCCAGCGAGAGAACAACTCGAACTTCGGTACCGTGTTTCCATGGTGGGACCGACTCCATTGCACGCTGGGAGTCAACATCCCGCAAGATGAGGTTGTCGTCGGCGTTCCGGGCTATACCCTGCGCGAAGACAACCGTTTCTGGAACTCCCTGCTTATGCCATTCCGCAAACAGCGCGACTACTGGCGCCGGCCTGACGGCGCGCTAGCTAGTGGGGCGTCAAAATTTGCCCGCGGAGCAGAATCCCGCGCGGCTCGCGGAGTAAGTTTGCGGAGCCTGTCCGCTTAACCTGAATTCCTGCCAGTGCCGCCTTTCCTCAGTGAGTGGCTGGACTAGCCGCCGGCTTGGCACTGGAGAATTCCTTCTTTAGCAGATCGACAATCGCTGCTATGCCGACTTGGCGTTTTTCCTGGATCTCGTGCACGAGTTGTTCTTCCAAACGGCGTCGTTCCTGCAGGTACCGCTTCCGAAATAGCGCATGTTGTTCTTCGTTTAGCTGTAGTCCGGATTTCTGATACGCTTCATTGATCGAGGCCTCTTGTTTCTGCCTCTGCACGCGCTCCCTTTGGCGCAACACTTCTCGTTCGTCCTGACTCAGATCCTGCCAGCGAAGGAGATTCAAGAGGACCTTCTCCTGCTGCTCCGGTGAAAGCTGGTCGAAGGCTTTTCGCAACAGCTCGAACCGAGTGGGGCTGCTCGAAACTGAGGGGGACGCCTGCGCTACTGCAGAGGAAGTCGGTGAGGAGGATGCAACCTGAGCCTGACTCTCCGCGACCGTGAAACACAAGAGAATCAGTGAGGCGAAGAATCTAACCATACGGAAGATTCCTCGGAGGAGAGCGCAGAATCCAGGTCGGCTATCAACTCGAGGTCACTTGGCTCATTCTGGGTGACAATCACTGGTTTAGACTCAGTCTTGTGCTCCACTCGAACGCTGAAAACTGTAAAAAAGACGGCCAGAGCCCCTGCTACCGCTCCGGGCAAACCAAATCGCAGCCAGTTCGCCCAAAACATCCGGCGGTCCTCTTTCACCTTTCGGACAGAAGCAACTACCTTGGCAGCAAAAAAAGGGGAAGGCTCGTCACTCTTCGCCCTTCCAAGCAAACTCCAAAGTTGATCGTGTTCCGGATCGTTCATCCCGTTGAATTGAACACCACAGATTACCTAAAGTTTCACTCGGACCAAGTGCCCGTTTCTTTAGCTTAATTTTGAAGTATAGAATATAAACAATGCAGCGATGGAATCCACATGGTTGGTTTTGGGTTTTGAGTTTTGGGTAGCGCCGAGCCGAGAAAGAGCGCTGAGCTCATCACGCAAAACTCAAAACCCAAAACGCAAAACTAAATTCGCTACTCCCCCGCTTCGAGGAACCCTTCGAGTTGCCGGATTCTGGTCGGATGGCGCATTTTGCGTAGCGCCTTGGCTTCAATTTGCCGGATCCGCTCCCGCGTGACCCGGAATTGGCGTCCCACCTCTTCGAGAGTTCTGCTGTATCCGTCGACGAGACCGAACCGCTGTTCCAGGACCTGCCGTTCACGCTCGGTCAGAGTATCCAAGACGTCCCGGATCTTCTCTCGTAGGAGAACGATCGCAGTCATATCACTTGGATTTTCAGCTCCCTTATCCTCGATGAAATCGCCGAAACTCGTGTCGTCGCTGTCGCCAACCGGACTCTGGAGAGAAATGGGTTGCTGGGCCATCTTGAGGACGGCACGGACCCGCTCGACGGGTAACTGGACCTCTTCGGCTACCTCCTCCGGAGTAGGCTCCCGCCCATATTCCTGGACCAGCTGCTTCTGCACCCGCATTAGTTTGTTGATCGTCTCGATCATGTGCACCGGGATACGGATTGTACGGGCTTGATCCGCGATCGAGCGGGTGATCGCCTGGCGAATCCACCAAGTGGCGTAAGTAGAAAATTTGTAACCCCGTCTATACTCAAATTTCTCGACGGCCTTCATGAGGCCCATGTTGCCTTCCTGGATCAAATCGAGAAACGAAAGACCGCGATTGGTGTATTTCTTCGCGATCGAAATCACCAGCCGGAGGTTGGCCTCGACCATCTCAGTCTTTGCCCGGAGCGCCCTTTTGAGCCAGTCTTTCAAATCGTAATGCTGGTGAGCGAAATCGTCAGGTTTTAGCCAAAGCTTAAATTCCAGTTCACGGAGACGGCTCTTATAGTCAGGCAACCGGTCTCGCCCGGTGTTTGATCCCTGCTCGGCCCGAAAAATCTCGTTCTGCAAATTTATCAGAATTCGCAGATAATCATCAGCCAGCTGTACAAACTCTTCCGTAACCTTCTGTTTGAAATAGAATTTCGGATAGAGCCTCATCAAGGTGGTGTGCGCCTTCTGGAATTCCAACTTTACGGAGGATTCTTTTCCTGTACCACGCGCGTCCACAAGCCTGCGGTAGAGTATCGCGACGTCGCTACTCATTCGCTCAATTTGCGAGCAAAGCTTCGGAAGACCTTTCATGTAACGTTCACGGCTCTCGATCTTTTTATCCAGGATTACGCGGTCGAACCGTTCACGTCCTTCAATTAGTTTCTGAGCCAGGTCCAGATGAGCCTTCGAGGTAAAGCCGAACCGATTTATGAATCTCTGCACCATCAACTCGGCATCTTCGATCCGTTTTGAAATTTCGACTTCCTGTTCGCGCGTTAACAAGGGCACTTGCCCCATCTGCTTCAGGTACATCCGAACCGGGTCATCGAGGATATCGAGTTTTTGATCTTTCTCCTCCTCCTCGTCGTCGGCGTCCTTCTTACCGTCTTTGTAGCGATCGACTTCGGACGCGTCGATGATGTCGACCTCCATCGACCGCAGTCGGGTGATGAGCTGCTCCATTTCCTCTGGATCAGCCATGTTTTCGGGTAACGCCTCATTGATATCATCGTAGGTGACGTAGCCCTGCTCCTTAGCGAGCTTCACCATGTCTCGGACTCGCTCCTGGAGGTCGATGCCTGAATCAAGCGGTGAAAGCTTCGGCCCGAATTCAGAGTGGCCATTCATGGAGACAACCGAAATGTGCAAATCTGGAGACGGTTCTGCCTGCAACTTGTCTTTGGCCTCAATCGGAGAAACCTTTCTGTTGGAAGATCCTGTTTTCCTGCTTAGGCTTTTGGGTTTCTTTTCCTCCGCAGTGATTTTATCATCGGCGTTCCTCGATTTGGCAGTCTTCGATTTGGATGAGTTTTGAGAGCTAAGCTTTGCCATATCCACCTACGAATACTTTCGCTGCGAGTCCGACAGAGGGGGGATGAGAAAAAATTTATCGGATGAAGCCACTTTACTCACTCTTCCCGGCTCAGAAGTCGCGAAATATCTGTGAACCGAGATTCTAGGTCAAGGACTTCTTTGAGTTCGTCGATTGCCTGCCGGTGCGCCAGGGGATCGTCCGAGGCGAGCCGGCCAATATTCTCCAGCTGCCGCTTCCTGCGCCGAAGTTCCTCAGCGGCCAATCGCGCCCAGTACACGTCGCCCACGCGTTCGTTTAGCTCTTTGTTGGCAAGAATGAGGGTTAGCATGGAAGCTTCTGAGTTCGGCAGCGAAGCGAAGAACGTGGCGATGCTTGCCGGGTCATTCGGCTGCAACTCCGATCCGAAAATTTTTGAGAGCAATTCTGCGCCCTCGACGTGTTTCAAGACGGGTTTCCAAGGCTGCTGCTTAATGTTGTTCAACAGATCGGGAACGACAAGGGCGGCTTTGCAAATGACAGCCAGGTCATGCCGCAGTATCGGAAGGGAGTTCGTTATAACTTCTTCTGCCGCCGGTCTGCCCAGCGAATGCGTGGCCGGCGAACGGATCATCTGCTGGAGGGTGTCGCGCGGAATCGTGAGTCGACTCGCCAGCCGGCTGACTAGCGTATCACGTACGACGGGATCGGGCACAACACCGATAAATCGTGACATCTTCCGCGCGAAGGCGATCCTGCCAGCGGTTGTTATCGATTCTGCTGCGGCCAGATTGCGATTTATTTGGAAATCAAAAAAATCCTCCGCCTTCTCGACTCGAGCTCGGAATGCGTCGCCGCCCGACTTTTGGATTAGTGAGTCCGGATCCTCGCCTGCCGGCAATTCGCCAATTTTAACCTGGAGTCCGGCGCCAAAGAGAACCTCCATCGCGCGTTCGGCCGCTTTCTGACCGGCCGAATCTGCATCAAAAAACAGAATCACCTCATCCGCAAAACGACGAAGTAAAGCTGCGTGCCGTTCGGTTAACGCTGTGCCCTGCGGAGCGACAACATTCTGGATTCCAGCTTCGAAGCTTGTGATCAGATCCAACTGGCCTTCAAGCACGATCGCTTGACGTGCGTTAGCGATAAAGCGTTTTGACTGATAAAGACCAAACAGGACGTTTCCCTTCGAAAACAGTGGCGTCTCGGGTGAATTCACATACTTCCCTCCCTGCGCCTCGGAATTTAGGATCCGGCCGCTAAAGGCGATCACTTCTCCAATGTCATTGCAGATTGGAAATATCAGCCGATCTCGAAATCGATCGTAAATATTCGAGCGAGGATTTCCTTCTTCGCGCAATTTAGCGAGGCCGCTCTCGACGAGTTCCTCTTTGGTGAATCCGGCGCCATTCGCCCAGCGAACCAGGGTGTCCCAGGCGTTCGGCGCGTACCCGGTCTTCCAGCGCTTCGCCATCTCGATGTTGATTCCCCGGCCTTTCAGATAAGATCTAGCATGCGTAGCTGCTCGTGTGCGAAGCAAATTACCGTGAAACCATGCGGCAGCCTCGAAATGAAGCCGAAGCAAACGTTTTCGCAGGCTCTGTTTTGCTTCTTCTTCAGCGCTAAATTCATCCTCGATGATCGGGATTCCGGCGCGCGACGCGAGACGTCGCACAGCTTCCGGAAATTCGACATTCTCGTACTGCATCAAAAACTGAAATACCGCCCCTCCGGCGCCGCACCCGTGGCAATAATACGATTGCTTCGACGGACTGACATAAAACGAGGGCGTTTTTTCCTGATGAAACGGGCAGATTGCACGGAACTCCGTTCCCGCGCGCTTGAGCGGAAAGTAGCTGCTAATGACCTCCACGATGTCTGAGGCGGCAGCTATCTGTTCAACTGTCTCTTGAGCTATACGTGGCAAAGGAGAAGAGTTTTGCGTTTTGGGTTTTGAGTTTTGCGTTTTGGGTCGTTAACCCAAACCTGCCAGATCAATAGCAATACTCAAAACGCAAAACCCAAAACGCAAAACTAATAACTTCGCCTGTCCGCCGGCGGCGCTAGCCGCCGGCGGACAGGCGGACGATCTCGACCGTGTCACCCTCTGCGAGTTTTGTGACAGCAAAATCACCGCGTTGAACAGCGCGGCCATTGCATTCCACCAAAACGAGTTTTTCTGCCAGCTGCAGCGAGCCGAGCAAATCCGAAATGGTTGCAGAAGTCGCGATTTCGCGCAGCTCGCCATTCAACCTAAGCTTCATACTGCAAGAATAGCAGAATCCCAATCTTTCCAGACAGGCTCCAGACCGTGGGCTCTGAGCGCCTGAGCGACCTCGTCTGGAGAACGGCAATCCTCGACCTCAAATTGGCCGTCCGCCTTGGAACTCCCGCAGTTCGTGCGAGTCACCCGACCTTTTACTGTCAAATGCAGCGAATGTGCTCCCTGTCCAGTGTAACCGCCCGGTTCGGTCCGGCTTCCGGCGCTCATCATCGTGACACCAAGGGGCATCAGCACGTTCCTGAATCCCGCAGATTCCCGGGTGCTCAGGACGATGCCGACCTGAGGAAATGTAATCCGAAGGGCGCACAAGACTTGAATGAGATCGCGATCCGAGAACGAGAACCGCGGATGGAATCCGCCGGCTGCGGGCCGAATTCGAGGCAAACTCACCGTAAGTTGCGAGCGCCAGCATTTCTTCAGGAGATATTCGAGATGTTCGGCCAGGGCGATCACTTCCGATCGCCATTCAGCAAGTCCCAGTAAGGCAGCTATACCAATTCGCCGAAATCCAGCCGCGTACGCGCGTTCGGGAGTTTCCAGTCGCCAATCGAAATTCCGTTTCGGTCCGGCCGTGTGGAGCTCAGCGTAGGTTTTGCGGTCATACGTTTCCTGATAGACGACCAAGCCTTCCGAGCCTTCGGATACGAGCGGCTGGTAATCGTCGACTTCCATCGGAGCGACCTCGAGCGACACAGACGGTACGAACGAAATCAGCCGTCGAACAACGTCCCGAAGATAGCCGTTGGAGACAAACTTCGGATGTTCGCCGGAAACTAGCAGAATATTACGGAAACCCTGTTGGACGAGGTATCTAGCTTCAGCTTCCACTTCGTCTAAGGAGAGAGTGACTCGTAAAATCGGATTATCCCGCGAAAACCCGCAGTACTGACAGTTGTTAATGCACTCGCTGGACAAGTACAGCGGCGCGAATAGCCGCATCGTACGACCGAAAAACCGGCGTGTGATTATTTGCGATTGGCCGGCCAACTGCCCCAACCGGGCGTCCTCGATCGGGTCCAGCAAAGCGGCGAACTGAGTTATCGTTCGACTCCTGGGCCTATCGGGCAAGCTAAATAACCGGGCAAACGTCATTCCGGGAAAACTTGTTGTGCACCTCTTTCAAACGCCACGCTAACCTTATCCTGAATCGAGTACAAGGGCGTCGCGCCGACTTCCCACCCGTATGTGGCCGTCCTTAAACTCGTTCTCGTCCTCGAACTCGTCCTCGATCTTTGAACGTTGCAGCCACAACGGTTTGGATCTGAGAAACCGGCCTGGAGGGGCGTCGCTTGCAACGCCCGAAAGCCGCTAAGCGGCTCCCCTCTAGAGGAATCGAGGACGGGGACGATCAAAAGCAAGCGCGGCGCTACCCGGCCGTCGACACCTTCATCGTGTAATTTGGAAACCGGTTCTTCAGCTCTGAAAGAGTCTTCGTTGCTTGCGGTTCGTTCCCGGCCTTTTGAAACGCTTCGTAAGCGTGTTCCAACGCTTGAGGAGTAACTTCAGGATCCTCATACAAAAGCGCTACGCTCATATAGGACCGAGCTGCGTTTTCGTAGTTTCCTCTGGCAGAGTCAATGTCACCGATCAGCATCCGTGCTTCTGCATTAAATCGGCCCTCGGGTTGAAGCGATAACGCCTGCTCCGCTGACTTTGTCGCCGAATCCAATTCCTTAGAACCGAGCTGGGCACCGCTTAATGCAAGAAAACCCTGGGCACGATCTGCCGGATCGGTTGCCAGTTCCAAGTAATGGTTAATTGCGTCGATTGCGTCTTGATAATTTCTGAGCTCATTGAGAGACCTGCCGAGGCTTAGCCAGATACCCTTATCAACTTTGGCCGGCTCCATGTTCTTGGTCATCAGTCCGAGATATTTTGCCGACTGATTAAAGTCATTTTCGTTGTAGTATTCGGAACCAAGCCACCGGCAGACGTCCAAGACCATCGACACTCTCTGAGGATCTTTTTGGATAAACCCATCTACCTCTTTGGCGGCATCCGGCTTCTTGCGTAAGTTTTGGTAACACAAGATCAAACGTAGAGTGGTCTTTTCCGCGAACTCATCAGGACTGAGTTGGCGCGCCAGGATCAACGGCGCGATTGCATCCTGGTACCGCTTGGCTTCAAACGCCGCCCATCCAATCCAATAGTTTGCTTGAGCCGCTCCTGAGCTGTTCGGATAATCCTTCAGCAATTGGCGGAACGTCGTCGACATCTGCGGGTAATCTCCCTGTTGACCCAACGTCAGACCCTTCTGCAGGAGCGCAGTTTCAGTTTCAGTCGATGCCCGATAATCGGCGACGATTTTGTTAAAGTCGTTTATAGCGGCCGGGAAATTCTTTGCCTCCTGATAAAGTAAAGCCCTCTTGAGCAAGGCCTTTGAAGCCATCTTGTGCTTTGGGAACTTGTCAATCAATCCGGAGAACGCATGGATTGCAGATTGGTCGTCTTTCAGCTGTAAGAACGAAAAACCAGCGGCGTAGTAACAATCAGCCTTGTATAGATCGGCCAGAGACGAGTTGGTAAGCTCGAGATAGAGCCTCGCCGCCGGTTCAAACTTTCTCTGCTGGAAGAGCGCCTGAGCTTTCAGAAGTTTCGCTTTATCGGCTCGATCGCGGTTCGGTGTCGTTGCAAGATAAGAATCGACTTCCGCAACCAGCGTTGGATCCTTCATGGCGTCGAGAGAAACCAATCTTTGGTAACGCGCATCGTAAGCTTCGGCTGCATTCGGATAAATGTGAATCAGCTGATTGTACAGGTCCAATGCCTTCTGGTGTTTCCCCAATTGCCGGTAAGAGTTTGCGACCAGCAGCATCACGCTCGGCCTCGTCTCGTCTCCCAGCGAGTTAGAGCTTTTTGCGTACGAATCGAGGACTTGCGTGAATTTGTCCCCTTCGTATTGAAGCTTCATTTCTTCCAGCTCCGCAATTTGTTTCCACTTGCCTTCGGCGTTCAAGGCGACGGCTGCCTTGAATAGCTGGTCGGCCTTATCCTTTTGCCTGAGGTCAGCAGCTATAATCCCGGCTCGCGTCATCGCCTCGGCCTTGACGGCAGGTTTGGCTGCATCGCGTCCAAGCCCATCGAACAAATCGAGCGCCTGTTGTTTTTGATTGTTCTCGAGAGCGAAATACGCCAACGACAAACGCGCTGCATCACGGTAGGGATTCTTGCCAGGGACTTTGATAACGTCCTGGTATGCGATCGCGGCTTCCGACTTCTTGTTGGTCAACTCCAGACACTTCGCTTGATAATATCGCGCGGTTAGTTTGACCTCCGGCGATTTCGCGTTGACATATGCTTTCTCGTAGAGCGGAGCGGCGTTCTGGAAGCTTTTCTTGTCGAACTCCCGAGAAGCCAGTCGGAAAGCTGCACTCCCGACAAATTCCCCCGTACCGATTTCATTGACCAGCATGCGGTAGGTGTTCAGCGCGGGCTCCTCCTGGCCGAGATTTGCGTAGCAGTCGGCTAAACGATACATCGCGGACGGCCGACCCGGATCAGTAAGGAATTGGCCGAGGTACTTCTCGTATTCCGGCACTGCCAGATCATACAGCTTGCGAATGTAGAGCCCGTCAGCAATCGCTAACTGAGCTTTGGCCGGATCAGCGCTCTCGGAATCTTGTCCCTGATTCGGAGTGAGCCGGATTTCGTCTTGTTCGGCCTCGTCTCTGGTTTTCGAATCCGGCTCGGCGGGACTGCCGGCAGAAGACTTTTCTTCGGGGGCGTTTTCGGTGGAGCGCCGAGGCTCGGCGCTTTGAGACGAAGGGATGTTTTCGTCGAGAATCGACTGCTGCCTCGGTATTTGATCAGGGTGAACTGGTAGTGCCCGCGGAGCCGGTTCCGGCGTTGGGGCTATCGGGAGGGCCCGCCGTACTTCCTGACTCTCCAGTTCGGAAGCAAAGCAAATGATCAAGGTAAGTATTTGCCAAGGACGCAGTCTCATCGGTCAGGTTTGCCCGTCGCGAACGCAACGTTCCAGACGTCCGCCTGCCGGCAGATATCGAGCACATCGACAATATGTTTGTAGTCGACAGCCTGATCGCCGCGCACGATGACGGCCTGGTCTGGATAAAGCTGGGAAAGTTTTTTTAGCAGTTCCAGGAGTTCCTGCAGACTCTTTTGTTGGCGGTTAACGATTACCGCTCCCTTGGCTGTGATATTGATCACCACCTGACCAACATAAGGCTGAGGCTCGTTGGCTTTCGTGGCGGTCGGTACGCGCACATCCAATTCATTTTCGCTCAGTGCGAAATTCCAAGTGACGATAAAAAATACCAGGACGACCAACAGAATGTCTACCATCGGCGCGATCATAAACCCAAAAATCCTGGGCTCCGCCTGTTTACGAAAATTCATGTAGCTTAGATTTAGATCTCGTCGCTCTCCAGCACTCGAGACCGCTCCGGGCGACGAATTTGCTGCTGAGACGTGATTATATGTACAATGTGGGATGTCGCCGATTCCAGATCGGAAACCATGGAAGCCACTCTGCCGCGAAACATGGTGTAAAACGCCATGGCCACGATTCCAATAATCAACCCCGTAGCGGTTGTCACCAGAGCTTCAGATACTCCGTGTGCGAGAAGCATCGGGCGCGGTTGAGTGGTGTTACTAGCGAGAACTCCGAAAGCGTTGATAATCCCGATGACTGTTCCGAGGAGGCCAAGCATCGGGGAAAGCGTTGCGATATCCGCCAGATAAACAATCCGACTATTTAAACTGCTGACCACTCGGGAACCTTCCGTCTCAGCGACTTCGCGAACGGCTTCCGCTGGAGCTGCCGGATTTTTTGTTGCGAAGTCCAGCGTGCGCGATGTGATGCGAGCCACAGCTTCCGAATGACGATTTGAAACGGCAATCAATCCGAGGTAATCGCGCTTTCGAAGGAGCGCCTCTGCGGTCTCCATGAATCGGCGGGTCACAACGGTTCCCCGCCGAAGGCTGAACAGGCAGGCGAATACAAGGGCGAGAGTCAGAACTGAGGTCAAAACAAGCGGAATCATGACCCAGCCGCCCGCTTTTAGTAGTTGTAGCAGCGTCGCCTCAGTGGACGCAGGGGTCGGCGTGGCTTCGGCCGCCTGGGCCAACAGCGGGGTGATAAGGAGAGCAAACCAATTCATTCCTGTTAGCCTCCTATTTAAATGCACCTCATGGCGAAGTGCAAACGCGTTCCGCACCAGTTCCCCCGGCGAGTCCCAGAGCACGACCTCCGCCTCGTTCGGGGGAACTGGTGCGGAACGCGTTGGAGTTTTGAGTTTTGGGTTTTGAGTTTAAAGTTTTGCGTCTTGAGTTTTGCGTTCGGATCAAGCGGCGCATCTCCTCCGAACACTCAAAACCCAACACTCAAAACTGTTTAGCCGCTGGAGCTTTCGCTTACGCGAGCGTAACATTACTCCTTATGGAGGCGGTTTTCCTTGGAGAAAAGCCAGATCCGAACAAGAAGTTGCGCGACGTTCCGCATAAGCCAGGCGTTTACCTGATGAAGGACCGCCTTAAACGCGTAATATATGTCGGAAAGGCGCGCGATCTACGCAAGCGGCTCAGCCAATATTTCATGCCCTCCCGCCAAATGACGGCCGATCTGAAAACGCGCGCGCTACTCGATAGCGTTTGGGATTTTGAGACTCATCTGGTTCGCAACGAGCCGGAGGCATTGCTCCTTGAGGGCAAGCTGATCAAAGAATTTCGACCGAAGTATAATGTCAGTTTTCGCGACGATAAGCGCTTCTTGTTGGTGAAGGTGAACCTTTCGGATGCCATACCACGGTTTCAGCTTACTCGCCTGAAGAAAGAGGATGGTTGCAGGTATTTCGGACCATTTGCCCATGCGGGTGCCCTGCGCTCGACATTGAGGTGGATGAAAAAACGGTTCGGTATTCGATCCTGCCGGACTATGGAGCCGGGGGAAGCCGATTATAAGCGATGTATGGACCACATCATCAAAAACTGCTCCGCACCGTGCATTCGCCGCGTCACTTTGGAAGAGTACAACGCGCGGGTCCTCGAGGCATGCGAGTTTCTTGAGGGGCAAAGTCACGAAATGCTAAAGCAGATCGAGGACGAGATGAAGAAGGCTGCCGCGAACCTGGATTTTGAGCGGGCCGCAGAGATGCGAAACATGCTGGACGATCTCCGCCGCACGACGAGGCCGGCCAGGCGCTTTACGCGCGGTTCATTACCGACATCAATTGATCCAAAGGCTGATCTGCAGGACTTGGCAGATGCACTTCTCTTACCAGCGGCACCGACGGTGATGGAGTGTTTCGATATATCGAACATCTCTTCAACACATATCGTCGCCTCAATGGTCAGTTTTCGAAACGGAATACCTGATAAGTCCAACTACCGGCGTTACCGCATCCGGACGGTCGAAGGACAGAACGACTTTGCGAGCATGGCGGAAGTGGTACGGCGCCGCTATTCCCGGGTACTTCTAGAGAGCCGAACGGCCGCGCCCGATTTGGCTGAGTTTAGTCAGGAGACAGTTGACGAGTCGGTCGCTAGAATCCGGCGCAAGTCGCCTGAGCGACTCGTTCGTCTGCCCGATCTAATCATCGTCGACGGCGGCAAAGGGCAGCTCACGGCAGCTTGCAAGGAACTTCAGCGCCTTGGGCTCCACAACGTGCCAGTCATCGGACTAGCCAAAGAATTTGAGGAGGTGTATCGGCCCGGAAGACCGTTGCCGCTGCAATTACCCGACGATTCGGGTGCCTTACAACTTCTGCAGCGGATTCGGGACGAGGCGCATCGTTTCGCAAACGGCTATCATCAACTCCTTATGAAAAAGCGAGTTGCGGAAAGCGTCCTGGACGACTGTCCAGGTGTCAGTGAGAACCGCAAACAAGCACTGCTGAAACACTTCGGTTCCCTCGACCGGATCCGTAAGGCATCGCCGGCCGAAATAGCGCATGTTGATGGGATCAGCGACAAGCTCGC
>Ga0209039_10002853_pt1 | contig 14118 bp, 14 predicted proteins | sample BogFormECP12_OM1_FD_188238 | JGI IMG/M metagenome (GOLD analysis project Ga0209039, IMG submission 188238) | Bog forest soil microbial communities from Calvert Island, British Columbia, Canada - ECP12_OM1 (SPAdes) (version 2) | ecosystem: Environmental > Aquatic > Freshwater > Wetlands > Bog ...
TCATCTGTGGCCATTTGTGTTGCCGTCTTGGACCGCGCTGTTGGTCCAATCCGCAGTCCGGGGATATTGGTCATTCTGCCTGCCGCAGACCACTAGGATCCACTGCACCATGGCGTTTCGGAAACAGATCATCCTCATCTCCTCCAAGCATAGCGCGCCGTGTCCATGGCCGGCCCGCCACCCCGGGGGCGGGTAGTCGACGCGGCGCGGTAGGTACTCAATCCCGATCTCCTCCGCCGACCGCGGTCGGGAAGCATACGGACCGGCCAAGTCCCAGACTTCTTGTGGGAGCGGGCCGACCAATTGCTCATGGAGCACTTGACGCGCTTTGACTGGCGCGAATCTCCACCCCGCCGTTTTGCCGGCCCCGGCTGAGCGGCCTATACTATGGGTATGACGTTCAGGGTCGTGATGGAACGCGACGCCGAGACCGGCGATTACTCTGCCGTGTGCCCCGAACTCCCCGGTTGCGCCTCCGCGGGCGAAACCGAGGAAGAGGCCAGCGAGAACATCCGGGAGGCTATCGAGATCTATCTGGCACCGCGGGCAATCGACCTCCCTGAAAATGCGCGGCTCTTCGAGGTAAAGGCTAGGTGAGCATCGGACGCCGAGGCTCACTTCAGACCAGGTGAGCGGTGTCCTCCGCCGCGCTGCTTCGCGATGGTGGGAGCTTCCGGAAGCCATCGGAAGTAGCGGCATTCGCAGACCGGCAAGCAGGTCATCGTTGCCCATCACCGCAGACGCGTTCTCCCGCTCGGAACCATGAGAGCAATCGCCGAAGGGAGCGGAATCGCGCCCTCGAAATGGGAGAGATGAGCGGCGCGCCAGCGGAGAAACTCCTTCGGGGTACGAGTCTCCGAGAGGGCCGGGTGTGCCTGGCTAACGTGCAGGCGATCGCAGTCTTGCCCCCGGGTCCGTTGAACAAGGACTCGGTCCTTGCTACAGCAAGGACGCGGGTCGCAAGCAGCGCGCATGGCCAAAGTCACGTCCAAATACCAGGTTACGGTGTCCAGGAAGGTCGCCGAGGAGTACCATCTTCGTCCCGGCGATGACGTCGACTGGGTGCCTGCCGGCGAGGCGATTCGCGTGATCCCTCGGGCCCGGAAGGAATCACCCCAAGGCCGCGAGTCCCGCCTCCATTGGTTCGATCAAGCGACGGAGCGCCAGCGGAAACGGCGGCCGGCAAGCCCCGCCGGACGGCCGGGCGGCCGCGGATGGAACAGAGAGGATCTCTACGGGCGTGGCCGCTCTCGTTGACACCAACGTCCTGGTCTACCGCTTCGACAACCGGTTCGCCGGGAAGCAGAAGATCGCGACCGAACTTCTGAGGCGCGGTATCGCCGAGGACTCCGTGCGAATGCCCCACCTGGCGATCGTCGAGTTTGTCGCCGCGGTGACACGGCCGATCCGCGGCCACCAGATCCTCAAACCTGCCGACGCGCTGCGGGAGGCGGAGGAGTTTCTCAAGCAATTCACCGTCCTCTACCCAAATGAAACGATTTTGCGCTATGCGGTTCGCGGTTGTGCGGCGTATCAACTGAACTGGTTCGACGCGCAGATCTGGGCATACGCGAAGTATTACGGATTGCCCGAGATCCTTACCGAGGACCTGCGGCACGACCGGCTGTATGGCGCCGTCCGCGTGGTGAACCCGTTTGCGGGGTTGCGGTAGGCGCCTCGCGGCGCCGCCCCGCCGCCGGACCGCGAGCGCCGCCGGGCGCTGAAACTTCCTGGAAGCCGCGGTGTTTACCCACCCATGAAGCGGTACCTCGTTCTCTGCCTCGTGCTTCTCTGCCTGCACGCGGGCCGGCTTGCCGCCCAGTGCTCCTTCGCCCCGGCCACCCTGAGCGCCACTTGTAACCAGCTCCAGGCCGACCTGGACAGTTTCAACGCCACCGTCACCGCCGGATGGAACGGAGTCAAATCCCCGGTCGCTTTCGGCGCTGAAGTAACCACCGCCGACTGCAATCGCGGGCCGGCCACCTTGCTCGCGCCCGGCGCCTTCGCCCAGGTCCTGGCCCAACTGAACGCTTTCGCCCTGGTTGGAGTGCAGTCCGTCACCACCTGCATCGGGTTCCCCATCCTATATCAGCCGTTCTACCAGTACAATGGCGACCCGCAGGATTACGCCCCCATGTTGGCCTTCTACCAGAATTTCGTTTCCGAAGCCCACAAGCGCGGCTTGAAGGTAGTGATCGAAACCTCGGTGATGTTCCCCAGCATTGCCACCGATCTGCCGCTGGCGCAATATTACGCCACGCTTTCAACGGCCCAGGTGACCGCCGGGCGGGGACAGAACGCGCTAACCATTGCGCAGCAGGTGCAGCCGGACTGGCTGAACCTGGGTTCCGAACCCGACACGCAGGCGGCGCTGCTGGGGCTCTCCGCCGAGTACACGCCGCAGCAGTATGCCACCGAAATCGCTACCATAACCAGTCAGCTCCGCGGCGCGGGAATCAACGGCAAACCGTCGATCGGAGCCGGCATCGGCAACTGGCAGACCAACGGGAGCGCGTACCTCCAGGCGCTGCTGGGCGCCGGCACGGACTATATCGACCTGCATGTGTACTCGGCCAATCTGAATCTGCTTCCCCTGCTGGTGACCTATTTGGATACCGCCCGCGCCGCCGGCAAAGGCGTTGCTATCTCAGAAGCGTGGCTGAAGAAGGTGACGGACTCTCAGATGCAGGGAAGCGAGTTCGCCATCATCCAGGCGCTCAGCGGCGATCCCTACGATAACTTCAGTTTCTGGGAGCCGCTCGATTCCGAGTATCTGGGCGCGTTAGTCAAGCTGGCATACTGGAAGAACCTGTACTTTCTCTCGCCCTTCTCCAACGATTGGTTCTTCGCCTACCTGGACTACAACCAGTATGGCAACGGCGCCACCGCCCAGCAGACCACGGCCATTAACGCGGCGGCCTCGGCTGCCATGCGCGCCGGACAGTTGAGCTCCGTGGGGCAAGCGTACGCCGCGGCGATCGGTCCGGTGAACCGGCCGGTTACGCTTTCGGCGGCCAGCGGCACGGCGCCGGTAGCGCCGGGGTCGATCGTGAGCGTTTACTCCAACGGCACTAACCTCGCCGCCACCGCCGCGTCGGCCGCTTCCCTGCCGCTCCCCTACACGTTGGGAGGCGCCAGCGTCACCGTCACCGACAACAACGGCTCCCAGTCGGCGATGCCGTTGTTTTATGCCGGGCCGCAGCAGATCAACGCGCAGATTCCCGGGGGCGTGAACGCCGGCCCGGCGGTCCTCACAATCGCCGCGGCCTCCGGCGGCGTCCAGAGCACCGTGATGCTGGCAACCGTGGCGCCTGGGTTGTTCTCCGCCAACGGCGACGGTAAGGGTCCGGCGGCGGCGGAGGTCGTAACCAATCATGCGGACGGCACGCAGACCCTCGGCTATTCGTACAACTATCCCTGCGCGCCGGGAACCTGCACCGCGGCGCCCATCAAGCTGGGCGCTCCAGGCGATCAAACGGCGCTGGTGCTCTTTGGCACGGGCATTCGCAATCGAGCGGCGCTTTCGGATGTGACCGTGCAGATCGGCGGCCAGTCCCTGCCCGCCGCCTATGCCGGCGCGGCTCCCGCATTTGCCGGCCTCGATCAGGTCAACGTGACCTTGCCGAACGGTCTGGCCGGAACCGGAACCGTGAATCTCATCGTCAAGGTTGCCGGGACGGCTTCGAACGCCTTGACGGTGGCCTTTCAGTAACCGGGCCGCCCACGCCGCAGACTGTTCATCACCACCGTCACGCTGGATAACGCCATGGCCCCCGAGGCCAGCATCGGCGAAAGCAGACCCATCGCCGCCACCGGGATCGCGATGGTGTTGTACGCGAAGGCCCAGAACAGGTTCTGGCGGATCGTCCGCATGGTGCGGCGCGCCAGTTCAATGGTGTCGGGAACGCCCGTCAGGCGCCCGCCCAGCAGGGTGATGCCGCCGGCTTCCATGGCCACATCGGCGCCCGATCCCATGGCGATTCCCAGGTCCGCCTGGGCCAAGGCGGGCGCGTCGTTGATGCCGTCGCCCACCATGGCCACGCGCCGGCCGCCGGCTTGCAGCCTGCGGATCTCGTCCACCTTGCCCGCGGGCAGCGCTTCCGCCACTACGTGGTCGATCCCGGCGTCGCGCGCGATGGCTTCGGCTACATCGCGCCGGTCGCCGGTGAGCAGCCACACTTCCAGCCCCAGCGAGCGCAGGCGGCGCACCGCCTCGGCGGCTTCCGGTTTGATGGCGTCGGCCACTTCGATCGAGCCCGCGGCTGCGCCGTCCACCCTCACCGTCACGCCCGGCCGGCCCACCACCACTTCGCGCCCACCCACGCGCGCCCGCACCCCGTGTCCCGCCTCGGCCGCGAAACCGGTGGCCTCAACGAGCGCGATGCCGCGCGCGGCGGCCTCTTCCACCACGGCGCGGCCGATGGGGTGCTCGGAGGGCCGTTCGGCGGACGCCGCCAGCCGCAGCAGTTCGTTTTCGGTGAACCCCGCCGCGGGCGCTATCCGGACCACGCGCGGCTGGCCCTGGGTGACGGTGCCGGTCTTGTCCAGCACGATGCAGCGGACGTTGTGGGCCATCTCCAGGGCTTCGCCGCTCTTGATCAGGATGCCGCGCGCCGCGCCGCGCCCGGTTCCCACCATGATGGCGGTGGGAGTGGCCAGGCCCAGCGCGCAGGGGCAGGCCACGATCAGCACCGCCACGGCGTTGACCATGGCAGTCGCGAACGGCGCCAGAAACAGCCACACGGCGAACGTGATCAGCGCCGCGATGAGCACTCCCACGGTGAAGTAGCCGCTCACCACGTCGGCCACCCGCGCCACCGGGGCGCGCGATCCCTGCGCCTGTTTCACCAGTTCCACCATGCGCTGCAGCACGGTGCCGCGGCCCACCCCGGTGGCCCGGTAGCGGAAGCTGCCGGAGCGGTTGAAGGTTCCGGCGAATACCGCGTCTCCGGGGCGCTTGTCCACGGGCAGGCTTTCGCCCGTCAGCAGCGATTCGTCCACCGCCGATTCGCCCGCCACCACAACGCCGTCCACGGGGATGCGCTCGCCCGGCCGCACCCTCAGCGTGTCGCCGGACTGCACCTGCTCCACCGGCACCTCGGTTTCCACGCCGTCGTCGAACCGGCGGGCGGTAGGCGGCTGCATGTCCATCAGCGCGCGGATGGCGCTGGAGGCCTTGCCGCGGGCCCGCGCTTCCAGCATGCGGCCCAGCAGAATGAGCGCGACGATGACGGCGGACGCCTCGTAGTACACGTGCGTTCCGCCGCGCAGCGTTTCGTACAGCGAGTAGAGGAATGCCGACCCGGCGCCCAGCGCGATGAGCGAGTTCATGTTGGCCCCGCGGTGGCGAAGCGCGCTCCACGCCCCCCGGTAGAAGGGCGCGCCGGAGTACGCCACCACCGGCAGCGCCAGCGCCAGTTGCAGCCACGGCGACGCCATCCGCATGGCGAGCGGCATCAACGGCGCGGCCAGGCAGGCGGCCACCAGGAAGCGCAGCCGGTAGTCCGGTTCGCCCTCCCCGCCGCGGATTTCCGTTTCCGGAACTCCGTAGCCCAGGCCTTCGATGGCGGCGACGAAGCTGGCCGCCTGCGCGCGCCGCGGGTCGTATTCCACCGTGGCCGTGCGGGAGGCGAAGTTTACGGCGGCGCGGGTCACGCCCGGAGTCTTGGCCAGCGTGCGTTCGATCGTCCGCGCGCAGGCGGCGCAGGTCATGCCGGAGACGGGCAGATCCACGCGGCCATTGGCGCCGTTCGCCGCCATGGGCGTCTGGTTCATAGCGGCACTTCGTAGCCCAGTTCGCGGACGGCCGCCGCCAGATCCTCGGGCTTGACCCGCTCCGGATCGTACTCCACCTGCGCCCACGCCTGTGGGTGATCCACCACCGCCCGGACCACTCCGGGCGTCCGGGCCAGTGTCTGTTGCACGCCGCGGGCGCAGTTGCCGCAGGTCATTCCACGAACCGGCAGATTCAGGGTTTTGGTGGCCATAGTTATATGATGCGCCTCCGGCGGCCCGCGGCGCATGCCATGGCCCCCCGGTCACCTAATGAGTTACGTCGCGCCGGCCGATATGTTGTACCAGCAGCCGATGCAGCCTCACGTCACCACCGGTCGCGGCGACTGGCTCGCCGCCATCGATCACCGCTACCGGCGCCAGCGCCGCGCCATGTTCCTGGCGTCCGGCATCGCCGCCTGCCTGGCGGTGGTGGCCCTCGTCGAAGCCTTGTTGTTGAGCTGGAGATGAATCGCCCGCCCAGCCGCATCCGGTACTCTCCGCCCCATCTCCCGCAAGTACGCTAAACTGAGTTTTGTTCAGGCGGATCTCCTTGAATCGGTTCGTTGTCTCAGGCTTGCTGGCGGTCGCGGTGGTGGCTCGCGCCGACCAGCCCGCGATGGGCCAGCTCGACGCCAGCCCGACCCTCTTCACCGTCATGGCGGCCATCAATGCGGCCGGTTACAATGCCGGACTGGCCCACAGCCACCCGTTGCGCCTGGCCGTTCGCGATGAACTTGCCAGGCGCAACATCCCGTCCCTGAAGGCCATCCAGGATTTCGTGGCGCGTCACCACCTGTCCGACGACCAGGCTGAGCTCGCCCAGTACATCTCCTTCGGAGTCACGGCGGGCCCTCCGCCGAAGTTCGAAATCAAGCTGCGGCAGGTGGAGACGCCGCCCGATGTCGTGCCCCTGCTGGAGTTCTCGCCGCTGCTCGCCAGGTTCTATAAGGAAGCCGGCATCGCCGATCTGTGGCAGCGCGCCCAGCCCGACATCGACCAGTACATTGCGTTGTACCACGCTCCGGTCACCAATGCGGTGCAGGAAGTCAACGCCTACCTCCGCCAGCAGACCTCGGGCGTCACCTACAGCCGTTTCCAGGTCTTCATCGATCTCCTGGAGGCCCCCAACAACGTGCAGACGCGCAGCTACGGCAACGAGTACACGGTGATCGTGGGGCCCTCCACCCCGCCGGCCGGGAGCGTGAAACCCGAGCCGCGCACCTTCGACGTCCGCCACGCCTACCTGCACTACAGTCTGGAGCCGCTGGCCACGCACTATCAGGAAATTCTGAAGCGCAAGAAGCCGCTGGCCGATCACCTGGGCCGCGCCCCCGCCATCGGCCAGGAGTACCGGCAGGACTTCCTGTTGCTGGTTTCCGAGTGCCTGATCAAAGCCACCGAGTCGCGGCTCGATCATAACCCCAGGGAGGTCGACCAGGCCTTCCACGAAGGCTATATCCTGACGCCGTTCTTCGCCGAGCAACTGCCGGTCTATGAACGTCAGGAACAGGCCATGGCGCTTTATTATCCGGACATGGTGGGGGCCATCGAACTGCTGAAGGAAGAGGCGCGCCTGGCCAGCGTCGACTTCAACGGCAAGCCCACCGAGCGCCCCGCCATCCAGGTGGCCCAGCCCGCACAGCCGGCGGCGGACGGCGCCGTCAAACTGCTCGACGACGCCGAGATCCTGCTGGTGGCGAAGCCGGTGGATCAGGCCAGGCTGGACAAGGCCAAGGGGTTGTTCCTGGCCGCGATGCAGGAGACCGGTCAAAAATCGCTGCACGCCAAGTCCTGGTATGGGCTGGCGCGCATCGCCATGCTGCAGAACGACCCCGAAACCGCCGAACAGTTGTTCCAGAAGACCCTCGATCTGGGCCCCGAGCCGCAGGACAAGGCTTGGACGCTGTACTACCTGGGAAGGCTCGCCGTCGCCTCGGGCGACCGGGGCCGGGGGATTCAACTGATTCAAGAGGCGCTCGCCGTACCCGGAGCCTCCAAAAAGGCCCAAGAAACCGCGGCCGACGCATTGCAACATATTCCGAAACCTTAGAAGGAGTTTTCACGCCATGAAACGATCGATTCTTGCCGCCGCCCTGCTGGCCGCCGGCGCCGTTGGCCTGTTCGCCCAACCCACCACCGCCAGGCCGGCGCAGGCCGCCCCGGCCGCCAAAGCCCCCGCGCCCAAGTCCAAGGCCGAGTTGACGGCGCTGCAAGCCTGGCAGGCTGCGATCCAGGCCGGCGACCAGGACGCCATCATCAAAGCCGACGACGACCTGCTCGTCAAGTTCCCCGATACCGAGTTCAAGGACGCCATCCTGGTCACCGAAGCCGACGCCTATCAGCAGAAGGGCGACTGGATCAAGGCCCAGATCTATGCCGGCCAGGCCCTCGCCGCCAATCCCAAGTCCTATCAAGCCACCCTCATGCTGGCCGACATTCCGGCCAAGCACACCGGCGAGCACGATCTCGATAAGGAAGAGAGCCTGACCAAGGCCGAGAATTACGCCCACCAGGCCATTGAAGTCGTCAACGCCACGCCCAAGCCGCCGCAGTTCAGCGACCAGCAGTGGGCGGACTACCAGAAGCAGATAGCCGGGCAAGCCCAGGACGATCTCGGTTTGGTTTCCGTGGCGCGCAAGAACTGGGATGCCGCCGCGGCCTCGTTCAAGGCGGCTGTCGCCCTGGTTCCCGAGCCGGCCTTCAGAGTGCACCTGGCGAACGCCCTGGCAAATGGCGGCAAGCCCGACGAAGCCATCGCCGTGTGCGACCAGGTTCTGGCCGAGCCCAACCTCAACCCGCGGATCCAATCGGCGGCGCGGGGCATCCGGGCCAGCGCCACCGCCGCCAAGGCCATGGCAAAGTAGCCGGCGGCGGCTCATGCGCGCGGAGCTTGCATCTCTGGAAGCCAGGATCGGGTACCACTTCTCCAACCAGGAGTTGTTGCGCCGCGCGGTCACCCATACCTCGTTTGCCAACGAAGCCCGCAGCGGCCAGGGCTCGCCGCTCGACGATAACGAGCAACTCGAGTTCCTGGGCGATTCGGTGCTCGGCTTCCTCGCGGCGGAAGCCCTGGTCGAGCGCAATCCGCAGTCCCGCGAAGGCGGCCTCTCCGGCCTGAAGGCCCACCTGGTGAGCGCGGCCCACTTGCACGGCGTGGCCCGGCGCCTCGATCTGGGCAGCCACCTGGATCTCGGCCGCAGCGAGGAAATGAGCGGCGGACGGGCCAAGAAGACCCTGCTGGTGGACGCGCTTGAAGCCCTCATCGCCGCCATTTATTTGGACGGGGGCATGCCGCCGGCGCGCGCCTTCGTCTCCGGCCACATCCTGGACGCGCCTTTCACCGCCGATGAAGACGCCGGCACCGACGTCCAGCCGGCCATCGCCAATTTCAAGAGCGCCCTGCAGGAACTGGCGCAGGCCCGCGGTTTGCCACAGCCCCGTTACGCCGTCGTTCGCGAACGCGGCCCCGAACACGCCAAGACATTCACCGTCGAGGTTCGCGCCGGAAAGGAGTGGACCGGCCAGGCCGAAGGCCGCACCAAGAAGATCGCCGCCCAGCGTGCCGCCCGTGCCCTTTACGAACGCCTCCTCGTCTCCCCACCCGCTCCCGAACGGAGCCCCGGCCACGAGGGAGCCGATGACGCCGGGCCGGCTGGCTCTCCGGCATCCGCCGCACCACCATGCCCGGCTTCATGAACCCGGCGGAGTTCGCCAACATCGCCGGCCATGAGCGGGACTTCTGGTGGTACCGCGGCATGCGCCGCATCTTCTTCCGCTTCCTCGACCCCTGCCTCCAGGGCCGCCCCGTCACGCGCGCGCTGGAAGCCGGGTGCGGCACCGGATACTTCTCCCATCTGCTGCAGACCGAACGCGGCTGGCCCATCGTTCCCGTGGACATCGGTTGGGACGGATTGCGCCACGCCCGCCGCATGGGCGTCCAGCGCCCCGTGCAGGCCGACATCTGCAGCCTTCCCTTTGCGTCCGCGTCTTTCGGCCTGGTCCTGTCCCTGGACGTTCTGCCGCACCTGCCGCCCGGAACCGAGAGCCAGGCCGCTTCCGAATTCGCCCGCGTGCTGGCCCCCGGCGGCCTGCTGGTGGTCCGCGCCTCCGCCCTCGACATCCTGCGCAGCCGCCACTCCGCCTTCGCCTTCGAACGCCAGCGCTTCACCCGCCGCCGCATGACGGGGATGGCCGAGTCCGCCGGTTTCCGGGTGCTGCGCTGCACGTACGTTAACTCGCTGCTCCTGCCCGTGGCGCTCGCCAAGTTTCGCATTTGGGAGCCGTTGCTGCGCCGGCCCGCCTCCAGCGGCATCTCTCCGGCGCCGCGGTGGCTCGACCGCCTGCTGTACGCCGCGCTCGACCTGGAATCGCGCTGGGTGGGAGCGGGGCGCGGCTTCCCCGCCGGACAGTCGCTGCTCCTCCTGGGAGAGAAGTCGTGAAGTTCCCCTCGCTCAGCGTCTTCTTCCCGGCTTACAACGACGCGCCGTCCCTGCCCGCGCTTCTCCGCCAGACATTTGCGGTCCTGGATGCCCACGTGGCCGATTACGAGGTCATCGTGGTGGACGACGGCAGCCGCGACGAAACCGCCCGGATCCTCGACGCGCTGGCTCCCGAGCTGGGCCCGCGCCTGCGCGTCGTCACCCACCCCGAAAACCGCGGATACGGCGGCGCCCTCCGCAGCGGCTTCGCGGCGGCGCGGAAGGACTTCGTCTTCTACACCGATGGCGACGGCCAGTACGATCCCGGCGAACTGCCCCGCCTCATCGAGCTGGCCGGCCCCTCCACCGGCCTGGTGAACGGCTACAAGCTGGAGCGCCACGACCCGGCCCACCGCGTCTATATCGGGTTGGTCTACAACTTCTGCGCCCGCCTCCTGTTCGGCATCCGCATCCGCGACATCGATTGCGACTACCGCCTCATCCGCCGCGACCTGCTCGACCGCATTCATCTCACCTCCACCAGCGGCGCCATCTGTGTCGAACTGGTCCGCAAGCTGGAGCTGAGCGGCTGCCCGGTGGCCGAGGTGGGCGTCCATCACTATCCGCGCCGCCACGGGTCTTCCCAGTTCTTCCGTCTCCGCTCGCTCGCCGCCACCTTCGTGCAGTTGCTGAAGCTGTGGGTCCGCCTGGTGCTCCTGGCGTAGCGCGCCAGCCCCGGCGCCTGCGCTACCCTCAAAGCATGTCCATCCGTGTCGTCACCGTCGATGCCTTCACCGACCGGCCCTTTGCCGGAAATCCCGCGGCGGTCTGCGTGCTTCCGGAACCCCGTCCCGACCAGTGGATGCGCGGCGTCGCGCGCGAGATGAACCTCTCCGAGACCGCCTTCCTGGTCCCGCGCGAGGACGCCTTCCACCTGCGCTGGTTCACTCCCGCCGTGGAGGTGGACCTGTGCGGCCACGCCACCGTGGCCGGCGCGCACGTCCTCTGGGAGGATGGCCACCTGCCCGCCGGCCGGCAGGCCCGCTTCGACACCCGCAGCGGGCGTCTGCTGGCCGATCGCCGGGGCGACTGGATCGAGCTCGACTTCCCCGCCAAGATCGCCGCCGCGGCCGAGCTGCCTCCCCACCTGTTGACGTCCCTCGGTCTGAGCCGCGCCGTCTGGGCCGGCAGGAATGCCTTCGACTACCTCGTGGAGGTGGACTCCGAAGCCGTTCTCCGCGATCTCAAGCCGAATTTCAGCGAACTGCGCAAGGCGCCCGTGCGCGGCGTGATCGTGACCGCGCGCTCGTCGGCGGCCGGCTTCGACTTCGTGTCCCGCTTTTTCGCCCCGGGCTCGGGAGTGGATGAAGATCCGGTAACCGGCTCGGCCCACTGCGCGCTGGCTCCGTACTGGGCCGCCAAGCTGGGCAAGAGCGAGTTCACCGCCTTCCAGGCCTCCGCGCGTGGCGGCGTGGTGCGCGCCCGCCTGCAAGGCGACCGGGTGATCCTGGGCGGCCAGGCCGTTACCATCATGCGCGCCGACTTGCTCTGGTGAGTGGGGCAGGCGCTTCCGCCCAATGCCACTTAAATAGTTCATTAAGCGCCTCCACACTGGTTGCCAATGTTCCCTTCGGTTGCAGTCGTTGCAGGATCATCGGCCAGATCACTACCTGAGCAGTGGAGATGCTCCGCCTGATCTTCACCTTTGCCTGCTTCTGCCAATACTCCACGACGCCCCTCGATATGCGCCGCTGGTACAACCCAAAGGCGTCTTCACATGTCTGATCCATACATCTGAAACATAAATCAGGACTTATGTCTTGGCCAAGGACTATTTAAGTGGCATTGGGCGAAAGCGCCTGCCCCCCGAAGCCCGGCGCAATGCGCTAGCATCTCCCCAGGGGTGCACCGTCATGAAGATCGTTGCCACGCGCCGCCGTTTCCTGGGCTCCGCTGGACTGGCCGGTTTGGCCGCCGCCGGCGTCCAACCGTCCTCCGCCTCCATCGAGCCCGAGCCTTGGGGAATCAAGCTTGGCATCGCCACCTACACGTTCCGCAATTTCGACCGCGCCAAAACCATCGAAATGATCAGGGCGGTCAAGACCCCGTGGATCAGCATCAAGGACGTGCACCTGAAGATCGACGCCCCGCCCGAGGAGCTGCGCGCCGGACGCAAGGAGTTCGACGACGCCGGCCTGCGGGTGATGAGCGGCGGCAACGTGGACATGAACAGCCCCGCGCGCGGGACCGAGCAGGGCCTCCGCCACAGCTTCGAGTACGCCAAGGCCGGCGGCCTGCCCATGATGGTCTGCGCCCCCACCCACGACAACCTGCCCCTGGTCGAACGCCTGGTGAAGGAATTCGACATCCGCATCGCCATCCACAACCACGGCCCCGAGGACAAGCACTTCCCCACGGTGCAGAGCGTTCTCGACGCCGTTCGCCCGCTGGACCGCCGCTGCGGCTTGTGCATGGACGTGGGCCACTCGGCGCGCACCGGCGTGGACGTGGTGAAATCGATCGCCGACGCCGGCGAACGCCTCTTCGATATGCACGTCAAGGACCTGGAGAGCTTCACGGACAAGGCCACGCAGTGCGACGTGGGCGACGGCATCATGCCCTTCCCGGCGATTTTCAAACTGCTGAAGAAGATGAACTACCAGGGCTGCGTGAACCTGGAGTACGAGATCAACGGCGCGGGTCCCCTGCCCGGAGTGCAGCGCTCCTTCAGCTACATGCGCGGCGTGCTGGCCGGATTGGCGGGGTGATCGCGCCCCGGCGGTCCGTCAGTTTTCGGAAGGCTTCTCGATGCCGTCGATCACGACAACCTCCAGGCGGCCCTTTTGCGGCTGGAGCCGGAGCCCAAGCTGCTCCCGCAATGCCGTGACCAACGGCGGCGCGGGACTATCCGGCGCATCGTCGGACGCCCATTCCAGCGTGAAGTCGTAGCTCTCGCTCAGCCCGGTGCGATCCACCACAATACGGCTCAACCGGTTTCCCACGTATTTTGCGAGTGCCTCCATGGAGACGCCGGTTCCCACCAGTTGCGATTTCTCTCCTCCCCCGTGGGTATCCATGGCAGTCCCTTCGCCTTCGGTCGCCACCTTGAGCTTGGTCCCGCCCTTCCGATTCTCCCCGGCTACCAGAGCGAAGATAGCCAACTCCCGCGTCTCACGGTGGTACTTCAGGTTGAACCTGTCTATCAGCAGGTTTTGCAGCAGGGCGCTCATCTGGCCCGGCGCAATTCTCTCCGGGCCGCCTGTTTTTGCCTCGATGTCATAGCGGTCGGTATCGAGCCACCCCGGACCGCCGGCGATCTGAGCGTTCTGCATTTGAAAGGCAGCGCGGATCAGAAGTTTCACCGGTTCGTTGGTGATTCTGAGCCGGCCGCCTTCGAATACGTTGAAACTCGTTCCGGCGCCCGCGCCCGCCAGGCTGGGCCGGATTACGGCCACCTCGAATTGCTGCGGCAATTGTCCGCGGATTCCCGCCGCCGTCAACAGCCCCATCCCGCAGATCGCCGCGAGGCGCATATAGTCTGCCGGTCGCGTCAGCATCCCGCATCTCCTCCCATACGGAATGATACGTTCGGCGGGGTTGCGTGTTGCAAAACATTCACTGCGCGGCGTACGGGCCGGCTTGACGGCTGCGCCGTGGCTCGCGAATGTGCTGAACTGGTATCTGGCAACCATGATCGGAACCAAGGGCGAACGCAAGCTTCTCGTGACCAGCGAAGTAGTGGTCAACTTTCTCGGGATGGACGAAGCCCGGGTACTTTCCACCCCGCACATGATCGGCGTGATGGAGCGCACCTGCCGCGATACCGTGCTGCCGCTGCTCGCGCCGGGTGATGACACGGTGGGGACGCACATCGACGTGTGGCACCGCGCGGCGGCGCCCATCGGCGCGGCGGTCGAGTTTCGCG
>Ga0209039_10002854_pt1 | contig 14118 bp, 13 predicted proteins | sample BogFormECP12_OM1_FD_188238 | JGI IMG/M metagenome (GOLD analysis project Ga0209039, IMG submission 188238) | Bog forest soil microbial communities from Calvert Island, British Columbia, Canada - ECP12_OM1 (SPAdes) (version 2) | ecosystem: Environmental > Aquatic > Freshwater > Wetlands > Bog ...
GTGTTTCGTATCACGGGTGTTTCGTATCACGGGTGTTTCGTATCACGGGTGTTTCGTATCACGGGTGTTTCGTATCAGGGCATCGCTTTAGCGATGCCGTAAGTTCGAAAATCAGACGCCCCTTTAGGGGCTGACCGGGATCAAATCTTGAAGCCTGAAATGCGCATCGGCTACGGGTGGGACTCGCACGAGTTCAAGCCCGGCATTCCGCTCAAAATCGGCGGCGTGGCTCTGCCGCATGACAAAGGTCTCGGCGGCCATTCCGACGGCGACGTCCTGCTGCACGCGATCACTGACGCGCTGCTCGGCTCGATCGCCGGCCCCGACATTGGATCGCTGTTTCCGCCATCCGACCCGCAGTGGAAAAACGCCGACTCCGCCGTGTTTCTGCGCGAGGCGCTGCAGCGCGTCAAGAACGCGGGCTACGAACTCGTGAATCTGGATTCCACGCTGATCCTGTCCGCTCCAAAAATCGGCCCGCACGCGGACGCGATTCGTAAACACGTCGCCGAGCTGTGTGGTATTCCCGCGGACTGCGTCGGGATCAAAGCCAAAACGCCGGAAGGCATGGGCACAGACAACGCCGCGATTGCGAATGCGGCGGTTTTGCTGAAACGCCGCTAGCTTCTAGTGGAGAGCCGGGCGTCCCCGCCCGGCTGGACGGGCGAGACGCCCGTCCCTCCACCGTATAACTCATCGCTTACTGGCTGCTGGCCGACTTAAATTCTCCTGCCAATTCCGCGTGCTTCGCTCTGGCCGCCTCGATAAAGGCGCGGAAGATCGACTTCGCCGACTCCGCCACTTCCGGCCCATCGTTCACACTCCGTTCCGGATGCCATTGCACCGCCAGCACAAAATGTCCGGGGGCGGTTCCTTCCAGCGCTTCGATGATTCCGTCTTCGGCGCAACGCGCCACCACTCGCAATCCATGACCCACTGCGTCCGCCGACTGGTGATGCGAAGAATTCACGGCAACCGTATTCTGGGCGTCCAACGAAGCCCGCACAATTTCCGCCAGCTTCGACCCCGGCTCAATCTTTACCGTGTGCGCCTTCGCTACCGCCCGTCCCGCGCTGTGATTGATCTTCGAATCGACGTTCGCCGACTCGATGTGCTGCACCAGCGATCCTGCCCGGTACACATTCAACGACTGCAGCCCATAGCAGATGCCGAGCACGGGTTTGCGCGCTTTGTAGGCATCGCGCAGCAGCAACTCGTCCACCAGGTCTCGTTTGGCGTCAGCGGGCGCCGTCTTCTCGTGACGATCCGCGTTGTACTTTTGCGGGTCGAGGTCCGCGCGGCTGCCGGGCAGCAGAACGGCGTCGCAGCGCTCGATCTGCTTCGTCACCTGAACCGGTGTCTGGTCCAGATCGATGCGCACCGGCTCTCCACCCGCTCCGCGCACCGCTTCCTCATACTGCGGCAGCGCGCGCTCGGCGTAGTCGCGATCCCCGGAGTGGGGCACGGGAATGGCAATCCGCGGCGCGATGTTTTTCGACTCACTCATAGTTTGTCAGTGGAGCGCCGCGCGTCCGCGCCCGGCCGGCGCTGGACGGGCGAGACGCCCGTCGCTCCATTGTATAAGTTCAACTCACGCGCTCGATCCCTTCCAGTGTCTTGCGCTGCCGGTAGTTCCGAATTTCCATCCCCAACGACAGCACGAGCACGATCGCACCCACGGTGATCGCGAACGGAAACGCAATGTGCCGGTAGGCAAACGTCAGGTTGGGCGCGACATGCTTGACCTGCGAGTACACCACGGTCCCCATAATGCTCAGCAGAAGCGCGACCGCGAACGCCAGCAGGGTCAACAGAAACGTCATCGCGAATACGCGCGCCGGAATTCCGATCCAGCGCGGCCCGTCCGAACTCGTTTTCGCCATGCTTCTAAGCTACACCATCGGTCCAGAGCATCTCGCAAAATCCCAAGAGGGACAGGGATGTGGAATCCCACCCTTCGACAAGCGCGCCAGGAGGAGCACCCGGCGTGCTCGACAATCTTTCTTCGACATCTGCCGCAGTCGTGAATACTTAGGTCTATAATTCTGGTCCTGGAGTCGCCATGAACCTTACCGGACGCCGGACTTTCCTGCGCTGCGCGGCGGGCACTGCCGCGCTCGCCCTCACCTCCCGTATGTCGGCTTATGGCCGGACCCGTAGCCTCAAGATTTCTGCGGCCCTTTCGGGGGCGGGCCTGCCCGACCGCCTGCCGCCGGACTGGTATCGGCGCAAGATCGGCCAGGTGCAGCAGGAGATGGCCCGCCGCAAACTGGACGCGCTCGTGCTGCTGCGAGCCGTGAATGTCATCTACACCACCGGCTACTTTCACCTCTCGACAGAACGTCCACTTGCCGCACTGATCCCCAAGTCTGGAGACCCGGCGCTGTTCATTCCCGGACTCGAGTCCGACCAGGTGAAGCTGTGGTGGGTGAAGGACTACGAGTCCTATTTCGATTTTCCCGGCCCAGTGAACCGCGTGCGCTGGATCTTCGAGCGCGTGGCCCATCGCGGATTTGGCAAGTCCCGCATCGGAGTGGAAGAGCCGACGCCCAGCCGTTTGGGGCAGATCAAACTTGGCGCTCCCGATGCCGAGATCGTCGAAGCTGGCGACCTGATTGAAGAAATGCGCTGGGTCAAGGACCAAGACGAACTCGACATCATGCGCCGCGGCATGTATTTCAACGACTTCTCCATCCAGGCTGGCCGCGACTTCGTGCGGACCCACGGCGCCGTCTCCGAAAACGAGATTCTGAAGGCCGCCGCCGACGCGCTCGCCGACAAGATGGCCGTCGAATTGAAAGACGTCGTCGGCATCGGCATCGATCCGCCCTTCGGCGGCCTGGTGCCTTTCGGCAAACGCTCCGCCTTCCCCCATGCCATTCCCAGCAAAGACCGCCTGAAGAAGGGTGACGCCTTGATTCTCAGCTATACGTGCCAGGTCGGCGGCTACGCCGTCGAGTGCGAGCGCTCGTTCATCATCGGCAAGCCGAACGACTACGCCAAGCGCCTCTACGACGCCATGCTCGCCGCGCATGACGCGGGAGTGGAGAACATGAAAGAGGGGGCCATTGCCGAAGACGTAGACAAGAAGAGCCTTGACCAAATCCGCAAGGCCGGCTTTGAGAAGTTCCTCAGGCACCGCACCGGACACGGCATCGGTCTCGAAGGCCATGAATCTCCCTGGATTGCGGAAGGCGACAAAACCGTTCTGAAGCAGGGCATGACCTTCAGTTGCGAGCCCGGAGTCTATGATCCGGACTGGGGCGGCGTCCGCCACTCCGACACGGTGGTCGTGCGGAAGGAAAAGGGCGAGATCCTCAACACGTATCCCACGCGCCTGGAAGACATGATCATTGAGATCTGAAGAGCGCGAGCAGTGGGTTGTCCGATCAAGTTCTAACGGCATGCTTGAAGGCAGGGCTGGATACGAATCTCAGCTTCCACGGGCTGCTGGCACGCCAGCCGTCCACCGTCGCAGTGTACCGATACGCTACAATACCGTCATGTCGCAAGCCGCTTCCGCGATCGTCCGCAGCCCGGCGGAGATTGTGCAGAACAGCCCGGTTTCACAAGCGCCTAACGGCATCTGCTATGCCCGTTCGGGAGAGATCACGATTGCCGAAAACGATCTCGACCGCATGATTGCCGCCGTGCCCGTGCCGGTGGCGGCCGCGCTCAGCCGCAAGGCGTACTACTTCGTGCCGCTCACCGTGACCCAGGGCGACGAAACCGTCATTGCCGATCGCTACGACGTTGCGCTCAGCGACAACGCGGTTTGCCATCGCAACCTGAATCTCGGCGATGCGCAGTGCGTCTTCATCTCGACGCGCCTGATGGAGGACAAATTTTCGGTGGCGTTTGAGTTCTACATCAACGTCGGACACGCGCTGGTCGAACGCGCTGGCGTGTCGCAAACTTTCGCCGACCTGGCCTGGCAGCAAGTGGAGTCCGGTGTACGCGGCGAAACTTCACTCGATGCCTGGGAGGCGCGCAAGTTCGCCACCGCCCACGGTTCGGACGCGGAGAAATTCAAGAACGACTATCTTACGGCCAGCTTCGCGGATGCGATTTCGATCTACCTGCTCTCGCTCTACCTCGACGTCGATTACCACGATCTGCGCGAGCGCGACTATCCGCTGCTGGCCCCGGCTCCGATGGCGGAACGGCTGCGCAAGATTGCCGAAATCTTTCCCCCCAACCCCGGATTCGAATTCAACATTTACTATCGGCGCCGCGCGTAAGCCGGTCGCGTGTGGCGAAGCGAGGGAGCCATCGCTTCGTTTGATAATCATTCCGCCACATTCTTCCGGACCTTGGTGCCCTTGGCGGGCAGAGAGGTTACAGCTTATGCTGAAGTTAGATTGAAAGGTTCAGGTTCCGTTTGCCAATGATTTCGCTTCGTCTCTACACCCTTGCGCTGGGCACGATTGGCCTGGCCGCCGCCAGCTATGCCTTGCTGCGCCGGAAATCCAAAAACGCGAACGACGTCGAGCTCGAACGCCGCACCTGGCTGAATACGGTCGGGCGCATCACCGATGGCACGGTGATTGATGTCCAGGAAATCACCATGGACACGAGCCGCCCCGCCACCATGCTGATTTACCAGTATGACGTGGCCGGCGTTTCCTATGAGGCGTCGCAGGACGTCACCTATCTTCGGCAGTGGATCAATCTGCATTCCTGCCGGCTCGGCCTGCCGACCTCAGTGAAGTACGATGCCCGCAACCCGGGGAATTCCATGGTGATCGCCGAAGGCTGGATGGGACTGAGGCAGTAAGTTGCGCTTGTGGAGAGCCGGGCGTCCCCGCCCGGCCGCGATGCATACAGGCGCATGCAGGACGGGCGAGACGCCCGTCGCTCCATTAATCAGAGTTTTCCCACTGCGGCCAGAACCATATAGACAACTTGCGCGGTCGCCAGCCCGACCCAGATTCGTTGCCGAATGCGCGAGCGGCGCAGGTCGCGCAGCAGGTCGGCAGCGGTGGGTTCCCTGACCAGAGCCTCGACCAGAGCCTCCCGCTCTTCCGCCGGCAACGCCACCGGTTGCAGAGTGACGGGCCTCACCGCATCGGCCGCTTTTGGCTTGTCGGGATAAAACACTTTCGGCGTGTCCACGACTTCCGACCATAGCGGCAGCAGGATCCATGACTTCGGAATGATGTCCAGAATCGGCTTGGAAGTCAGATGGAGAGCCGGCTGCGTTTCCGGAGCGACCCGATCAGCCAAATTCCGCAGCAGAGAGCCCCACCAGAAGTGGCTAAGCTGATCGGTGATGAGTTCACCGACATCGACCGGCTGCGATTCAAGTTCAAGCGGCGGCAGCGTTTCCGGCGAGAGCACGTCCCCGATGTTGGTGAACACAGTGCGAAACCAAGGCAGGCGTAGACGCTCTCCAAGCGCCAGGCCGACATTCACCGGCCGCGAAGTGAGTACGAGCGGCGGCAGCTTCTCCGGCGCGAAGGTATCGCGCAGATTGCCGACCAGCGACCTCCAGAGCGGGTGCGTCAGGCTCAGCGGCGGGAGCAAATCCAGCGGAATCTCCGCCTGTGCCGCCGCGGACTGCGGGTCGGGATACTGGGCTTCGGCAGCATTTGAGCGGTGCGACATGAGATTTCAGATTACTCCAGCGCGGCTCCGGCAGCGCATCCCCAGCAGCCCACTCCCGATGTTAGATGCGCAGAGAGCGTCTGTCACGCAGATTTACGCAGCTTTACAGGCTGCGGAAAAGGTCGGCTTTCGACGCCCAGTGCCTAAACGACGTCTGATTTCCCGTAGAGACGCGGCTTGCCGCGTCTCCGGAGACGGGGCAAGCCCCGTCTCTACACCGAATGCAGTCGAATACCGTCTCGACGGGCAGGCAACTGAAAAAACATGCACAACCGCGGCAATGCGGGGGGCACTTCGTTGGTACATGCACTTTGATGCCGTTGAGGCGCAGGCCAGCGTTGAAGCACAATCGAGGAGCGAGGAGTTGAACGGGAGATCTGAAATGGAGAAGCTGGATTGAGCGATCACTCACAAGCAACATCCAAAGCTCGCCGGCAGCTGCGGCGTTTCTCCCGTTATCGTTTTGACGTGCGCATCCAGGCGTCGGTGTTTCGCGAAGGCCTCACCACCACACACTGGGGCCGCACTAACGAACTCGGCCAGGATGGCATCGGGGCGACTCTCAGCGGTGAATTCCGGGCGGGCGAAGTCGTTTCCCTGGAGTTTCCCATCCCGCTCCCGCCTCACCTCATGAAGGTGCGGGCCGTGGTGCGTTATAGCGATGGTCTGCGCTGTGGATTCGAGTTCCTGGTCGTGACCGACGAGCAGCGGCTGCTACTGCGCCAGGTGTGCGTAGTGCTGGCGAACGCCTCCTGAAAGGCTCCGGACCTGATTTCCCGTAAAGACGGGGCAAGCCCCGTCTCTACAGGCGGACTGCTTTCCCAATTTGAAAACCTTATTACTGCGGTAACTACCGGCCGATAACCCTGCCCGCTTACCATCGCACTATCGCCAGTGCACACTGGGAAAGGACCGTATGGGTGAGAAAATCGCCCCGGCAGCAACTTCGGCCGAATTGCCTCGGGGGGGGGCGCCTCGGGAAGCTCTTGCGCACGACGCGCCGCCGATCCTTACCCACATCTCCGATCCAACTCCGGCCACTTCGCCCACGAACGGCAATGCCGCCGAAGTTCCGCTCGCCCTGGAGAAAGCCTACTTCGAACAGCTCATCGAGAACGCGCCGGAAGCGATCAGTATTGTGGACCAGGAACGGCGCATTTTGCGCGTCAACGGCGAGTTCACCCGCCTCTTCGGCTTTACCGCCGCTGAGGCCGTAGGAAAGCGGCTCGACCAGCTCATCGTGCCGCCCGATCGCTACTCGGAAACCGCATGGATCGGCGAGTGCATCAAGACGCAAAGCAAACTTTCGCTGGAGACCCGCCGCCAGCGAAAAGATGGCTCACTGGTCGAGGTGCTGCTCTCCACCGCGCCCGTGACGCTGAACGGCAAAAGCGTTGGATCCTACGCCTCCTATCGCGACATCACCGAGCAGAAGCGCGCCGAGGAGTTGAATGCCGCCTTGTACGCCATCGCGGCGCACAGCCAGTCGGCCGAAGATCTGCAACAGTTTTTCGCCGCCATTCACAACATCGTCGGACAGTTGATGAATGCGCGCAATTTCTATATCGCCCTCTACGATCCACAGTCTCAGTTGCTGAGCTTTCCCTACTTTGTCGATGAAGAGGACCCCACCCCCACCCCAAAGCCTCTGGGACGCGGTTTGACGGAATACGTCCTGCGATCCGGCGAGCCCCTGCTGGCGACGCCGGCGGTCTTTGAGGAGCTGGTGCGGCGCGGCGAAGTGGAATTGATTGGCGCTCCGTCGCTGGACTGGCTGGGTGTTCCGCTGAAGAGCGGCACGATCTCCATTGGAGCCCTGGTGGTCCAGAGCTACAGCGAAAACGCCCGCTTCGGAGAGCGCGACTGCGAAATTCTGAAGTTCGTTTCGCAGCAACTGGCCGCGGCCATCGAGCACAAGCGCTATGAAGAAGCGCTCCGCCGCTCCGAAGCCCGCTCCCGCTCTCTGATCTTGAGCGCAGCCTTCGGCATTTGCCGCTGCACACTGGGCGGAAGATTCCTGGACGTAAATCCGGCGCTCATCACCATGCTCGGGCATGGATCGGTCGAAGATCTTCTCCAACTGGACGCGCGGCGCGAAGTCTTCGTCAATCCCCAGGAGTTGGGCCGCCTGGCCGAGGACTATCGCCGCACCGGAAGTCTGAATGGCGTGGAAGTTCAGTGGAGACGCAAAGACGGCCGCGTCATCATCGTGCGGCTCAGTGGCTGCACCGCCATTAGCACCGACGAACCTCAAGAAGTATTGGAGCTGATCGCCGAAGATATCACCGACCGGCGTCAGCTCGAAGAGCAGCTTCGCCAGTCGCAAAAAATGGATGCGGTCGGCCGCCTCGCCGGCGGCGTCGCCCACGACTTCAACAACCTGCTGATGGTGATTAACGGATACACCGAGGTCTTGCTGGAGCAGTTGGAAAAAGGCAGCGCCATGCACCATAAGGTCCAGTCCATCCAGCAGGCAGCCGACCGCGCCGCGACGCTCACCCGCCAGTTGCTGGCGTTCAGCCGAAAGCAGCTCCTCGAACTCAAGGTAGTCGACGTCAACACCGTGATCGGCGACATGGAGCGCCTGCTGCGGCCCTTGATCGGCGAAAACATCGAATTGGTCACGCGGCTCTCCACCGAAACCGGACACACCCGCGCCGACGCCGGCCAACTCGAGCAGGTCATCATGAACCTGGTCGTCAATGCCAAAGACGCCATGCCCGAAGGCGGCAAGCTCACCCTGCAGAGCTCCGACGTTACCGTGCGCCAAAACTTCAGCGAACACCGTTTTATCCAGCCCGGACGCTATGCCGTGATCTCGGTTACCGATACCGGCCACGGCATGGACAAGGAAACCCAGTCCCGCATCTTCGAGCCGTTCTTCACCACCAAGGAAAAAGGAAAGGGCACCGGCCTCGGCCTCTCGACCGTCTATGGCATCGTCAAGCAGAGCAATGGATACGTGTTCGTCCAAAGCGAGCTCGGAGCGGGCACAACTTTCTATGTCTATTTGCCACAAGTGGAAGATTCCGCCGAAGAGCCGTGCCCGGCCAAGCCCCAGCAAAACGAAGCTGGCGGCTGCGAAACCGTCTTGCTGGTGGAGGACGAGGAATCCGTGCGCGAACTGGTGCGTGTAACCCTCGCCGCTCGCGGCTACAACGTCCTCGAAGCCGAAAATGGCGAGTCCGGTCTGCGCATCGCCGAGTCCTTCAAAGACCCCATCGATATCCTTGTCACCGACGTCCTCATGCCCGGAATCGGCGGCCGCGAACTGGCCAAGAAGCTGCTCGCGCTGCGTCCTGGCATCAGCGTGCTCTATCTTTCGGGCTATACCGAAGATGTCGTCGTCACCCCGGGCGCGCTCGGCCCCGGTACCGCCTTCCTGCAGAAACCCTTTACCCTTCAGAATCTCGCCAAGAAAGTCCACGAAGTCCTGCGCTCCAAGCCCGCCCCCAAGTCAATCGCGAAATCGGCCTCGAACTAGTGGAGAACCGATAGTCGTTGGTCGATGGTCGTTAGTCGTTGGCAAACAACTGATCGCGAATGACGAACGACTAACGACCGACGACTAGCGACCGACGATTAGCGACTATCGTCCCTGCCCGCAGTCTCGAGCGCTTGCAACTTTTCTTCCCTCCGCGCGTCCTATACTTGATAGTGGGGTGAACCATGCTGATCGGGAAACCGGCTGCGATTCCGTCTTCTGAAATTACTCCGAAAGCGACCTACCTGAACCGGCGCAACTTCCTCGCCGGCGCCGCGATTGCCGGCGCGGCCGCCGTCACCGGTGTCGCCTCCCGCGATCTGGCTGATCTTGTCGCTCCGGCGCTCACCGCCCACGCCAATGCCAAGATTGATGGCCTCCAGAAAAGCCCCTTCAGCACCACGGAAAAGGAAAATCCCTACAAGGATGTCACCACCTACAACAATTTCTACGAATTCTCCACCGACAAAGAGGGGCCTGCCGAACTCGCAAAGAATTTCAAGACTCGTCCCTGGACCGTGACCATCGACGGCCTGGTCAAGAAGAAGCAGGTGCTCGACGTCGACACGATCCTCAAAATGGCGGCTCCCGAAGAACGCATCTACCGTCATCGCTGCGTCGAAGGCTGGTCGATCGTCGTGCCCTGGGTCGGATTTTCCCTGAGTGAACTGATCAAGCGCGCCGACCCTCTGCCCAAAGCAAAGTATGTCGAGTTCACCACCTTGTACGATCCCAAACAGATGCCCGGCCAGCGCACCAGCGTGTTGAAGTGGCCGTACGTCGAGGGCCTTCGCATGGACGAGGCCATGCACCCGCTCGCCCTGCTCTGTTTCGGCATGTACGGCGAGGTGCTGCCGAATCAGGACGGCGCCCCGCTCCGCATCGTACTTCCATGGAAGTACGGATTCAAAAGTGCGAAGTCGATCGTCCGCATCCGCTTCACCGGCGACGAGCCTCTGAATACGTGGCAGCAGGCCAATTCCCACGAATACGGTTTCTATTCAAACGTGAATCCCAACGTCGACCATCCGCGCTGGAGCCAGGCCAAGGAACGCCGCCTCGGCGAATTCCTCAAGCGCCCCACCCTGATGTTCAATGGTTACGATCAGGTGGCAAGCCTGTACTCCGGCATGGACCTGAAAAAGAACTTTTAGCGAGGTTAGAGGTCAGAGGTGAGAGGTCAGATTGCAGAGGTAAAATTCTCCGTGACGAAGTTTTCCACCTCTGACCTCTGACCTCTGCAATCCCGATGGCTCTGCGCTTCACAAAACTCGCGATCTTCCTCGCCGCGCTCGTTCCGCTGGGGCGCCTCGCCTGGAAAGCCTTTCACGGCGGCCTGGGCGCCAATCCCATCGAGGTCATCACGCACTCCACCGGCGACTGGACGCTGATCCTTGTTCTCACCACTCTCTCGATCACGCCTCTCCGCCGGATCACCCGCCAATACTGGCTGATCGGCGTCCGCCGCATGGTCGGATTGTTTGCATTCTTTTACGGAACTTTACACTTCTTGACCTACATCTGGCTCGATAAGTTCTTCGACATCCACGAAATGTTGAAAGACATCGCCAAGCGCCGATTCATCACCGTAGGGTTCTCCGCCTTCGTCCTCCTGATTCCCCTGGCCCTGACCTCGACAACATGGTCGATTCGCCGCCTGGGCGGCAAGAACTGGCAACGCCTGCACCGCCTCATCTATTTCACCGGGATCCTGGCGGTCGTGCATTACACCTGGCTGGTGAAGGCCGATCTCCGCAAACCCATAGAGTACGGCGTCGTGCTCAGCATTCTCCTGCTCTACCGCGTAGGAGTCTGGGTGTCCCAAAAGCGCAAGCCGACCCCCATTCCAACCCCGGCCGGAAGTCGGCCGGAAGTCACCAAAGCCTGAGTAGAGACGCGGCTTGCCGCGTCTCCGGAGACGGGGCAAGCTCCGTCTCTACCGGGAACGCTCCCACCAATTTTTTCGCCAAAACTTTCTTCTACAATCCGGGTTAGCGCATCTTAAGGAATAGACAGGAGTGTCTTATGAATCCCCTTGCGTCCACGAAGTATGCCAGACGCCTGCTCATGGCGCTGGCGGCGACGATCAGCATCCTTTTGATAGCCGGTTGCGGCAGCGGCAGTGGGATAATCCCGCCCCTTCCCGGCGGCTACACCAATGCCAGCCTGAAGGGCCAGTATGTGATCGCGCAGACCGGGACCGAATTCAACTCAACCGGGACCGCCCTCGAACCATTTTCCGAGGCCATCGTTTTCTCGGCCGACGGAAATGGTAATTTGAGCATTAAAGCCGATGACGGCGACCAGGAGGGCGCGCCTTTCACTCTGACCTCGGCGGTGAGCGGCCTATACAGCATCAACAAAGACGGCACCGGAACTCTCCAGATCAACTACAGCAGTACCAGTCAAGCCAATTACGCGATCACCATGATCGACGACAGCCACTTCTATCTGATCGAGCAGGACGCGGGCGCAACCTCGTCGGGCCTCGGCGAGATACAGAACACGACCGCCTTTACCGCGCCGCCCTCGGGCAACTTCGTATTCAAGGCACACAACATCAACACCAGCTCGCGGGTGGGAGGGATCGCCATCGCCGGCGGCGCCATTACTGGTAACGAAGATTTTCTCACCTACGGATCTCTATCCCCGGGCACCCAACCGATCGCCAGCACGAACTCCATGAGCGCGCCTGACTCGAACGGTCGCGGCACGTTTACACTGAGCGACGGCACTTCGTTCAATTACTACCTTGTCAGTTCGAGCAAGTTCCATTTCGTGTCGAACATAGGCTCGCTTGAAATCGGTCAGGCGGAAGCGCAGATCGCTCCGGCCGGCGGATTCTCTGCCGCAACTCTCCCCCCTGCCGGCTCGTACGTCTTCGGCAGCTCCGGAGACACCAGTAACCCGCTGGGCATTCACTCGGCAGGCGTCTTTACCACCGACGGCAATGGCAATATCACCGGTGGCGCCGTGGACTACGTGCAAGATGCCACCCTGAATTCCAATCTCGCGGTCTCGGGGGGCGCTTACACCTTGGCCTCGAACGGCCGCGGACAGATCAACCTGACTTTGACTGGCGGCACCATCAGCCCACAGATTTTCTGGATGCTAAACGGAAGCTACGCGTACTTCCTCGCCGACAACACAGCCGCGGTCGAGGACGGCACTTTCTCCCTGCAGCAAGGTGCCCCCTTCACTGCGCTCAGCAGCCAGGCTGCCTTCGTCATGGATGGATTCGATGTCAGCTTCAAAGACCGGGTAGGAGTTTTCCAGCCGACCAGCAGCGGCTTTAACTGGAACCAGGCGGCAAACGCTTTTTCCCCCACCTTGGGCGCCTTCACTCCGTCGGCAACTGGAACCAATGGTACCTATACGGTCAGTGCGAACGGCCGCGTCGCCGTGGTCGTCAATAACGTAACCCCCACCCTGGTCTTTTACTTGAGTTCGGCCAGCACCGGATTCATGGTGCAGGAAGATGGCGCCGACATCGGAGGAGTCTTCGCCCAGCAGGCCAGCCAGTAAGAAAATCTTGAAGCAATGGAGCGCCGGGCGTCCCCGCCCGGCCGGAACGCTGCCTGCCTTTGGCCGGGCGGGACGCCCGGCGCTCCACTTTAAGTTACTGTGAAGAAAATCCCCGCCAGCGGAGCTTGGAGATCCATCTCTCGATTTTGCGAAATCTTGTCAAGCCCTTGTTTCGGCGATTTTCCGCGTAAGCCGATGAATTGGCTAGGAAAATAAAGTCGGAAAAGTTGGCGGTGTAGGTAGGTTGGAGTTGATATAATAGAGATATAGATAAAAAGGGCGCGGAGTTACTCCCGCGCCCTTTCTCATTTTCGGGCCCGATGCGCGGCCGAGCGAAGGATATCCCCTAACAGCCTGTGGTGAAAGTCTGATTCGTATCAGGGCACGCCTTCAGGCGTGCCGTAAGTGCCGTGTTATGAATGCGCCTTCAGGCGCTGGTTCTTGGCGCCGGAGTTTCACCACACGCTGCTAAGTCCTTATTCCGGAATATTTTCCATATAACCCCTTTAAACTCAAAGATTTTGGCCATCTTAGCCTGTAACTCTATGATTCCAATAGGCAGGGGGAGGGGGGAGGGGGTACCCCAGCGAACAGGCTAGAACCTAAAATTAATCAACTGAGAGCTGACAGCTGAGAGCTGAGAGCTGAATTCAAAGGAGCTGCAAAATGTCCTCCTATCCACCAAGCATTCGTCGATGTCAGCACGTCAAAGTCAACGGGACGCAGTGCGGATCGCCGGCGGTGCGCGAGCACACCTATTGTTACTTTCACGTGCGCTGGCATCGGAGAGGGAGGCAGGTTAACACGTATCTCCAGGAGCAGGGGATATTGACGCTGCCGACGCTCGAGGACGCGAACTCCATCCAAGTGGGACTGGCCGACGTGATACGGGAGCTGGCGGCGAATATGATCGATCACAAGACGGCGGCGCTGATGCTCTATGCCCTCCAGATCGCGTCCGCCAACGTGAAGTTCACCTCCTTTGAACCGGAGCAGCCGACGCAAGTGGTGATTGATCGCGAGTCCGTGGCGCAGCGTCCGCTCGGAGCCTCCGCATGGTCAAAGGTCGAGGGACACAAGTACGACGATCCGGCCGCGGAGGGCATGCTTTCACAGCTTGCAGAAAAACCAGGAGTTTGATTTTGTCTTGAAGGGGCGCGGCTTCAGCCGCGCCGTAAGTATCGCAAAAAAATTCGCGGCTTTAGCCGCTGAGGCGACGCCGGGTGCCCCATCCTTGCGCGTTCTTTGCGCAAGGGTGGGATTTGACGGTCGCGTCCAGCGCGGGATTCGTAGTTGCAAAGCTCTTACTGAGAGCTGAGAGTCACTTAATCGCTTCCGCCGCGATCCTCTCCGTAACAAACGCCTCGATCACGTCGCCAGCCTTGATGTCGCCATAGTTAGAAATCGAGATGCCGCACTCCATACCGCTGGTCACTTGCGAGGCATCGTCTTTGAAGCGGCGCAGCGATGCGACTTTCCCCTTGAACACCACCACGTTATCG